>ERZ773185.1471-NODE-1471-length-17374-cov-10.482014_pt1 | contig 17374 bp, 17 predicted proteins | sample MGYA00580531_ERZ773185 | MGnify/ENA primary metagenome ERZ773185 (study PRJEB29015, sample SAMEA2737799) | human gut metagenome | biome: human gut; feature: human-associated habitat; material: faeces | place: China | collected 2012 ...
CGGAAAATCTGCAAGCAGATTGCGTGCAAAGCCGTCAGGCGGGCTTTATTCAGTGCTTCCTGTATTGGAGATCGGAAATCACCGCCGCTGCTGTTTCCGCATGCGGTAGTCAGACGGTGTACAGCCGATTGCTTTGCGGAATGTTTCTGTGAAATAGCTGGAGCCGCTGAACCCGCACTGCATGGCGATTTCCGTCACGCTCAGATCCGGATTGGACAGCAGTTCGATGCTCTTGGAAATGCGGTATTCCGTCAGATAAGCATTGGGTGTCTGGTTCAGGTATTCCTTGAAAATGGAGCAGCAGCTGCTGCGGCAGACGTACCCTGCTGCGGCGATGTCCTGTAATGCGATTTTGCTGCCGTACTTCTGCTGGATAAAGCCTACCATTTTGTGCATGGCTTCCAGCCGCTTGCTGTCGTTGGGTTCCCAGGGTTCGGTGTTGTTCTGTGTCAGATTCCACAGGGCGTGACAGATGCGGTAGATGCAGCTGAACAGCAGCAGCGTGTATCCCTCCTGCTGAACAGATGCACACTGAAACAGTTCGCAGACATCGGTGATGATCGCCTTTTCCGCGGCAATTTCAGGGTGCAGGATCAGATATGGCGGAGCATGGTGGATCACCGCGTCCAGCAGGTCTTTGGTAACGGGATTCGTTGCAAGCGTCGGCGGGAACAGGACACAGTCATAAACCCAGTTGCTGGATTTTTCCCAGTATCCATAGTGCATCTGTCCGGAATTTACAAAGATCATCTGCCCCGGCAGCAGCTTGCACTGTTCGCCATTGACGCTGTACCACATGGGAGCGTTTTTGACGTAGATGAACTCAAATTCGGTATGCCAGTGATTGACAATGGAGAGTGAGGGATAGTCCTCCTGTGAAAAATGGGAAGCTTTGATCGGCAGATTCGGAACATTGTATTGGATAATTTCCGATTTGTTGTCTGTCAGTTCCAGTGCACTGTACATGTGGAAGGCTCCTTTCATCTCTTACGCACAAGCTTTGTTCGGTGTTTCCTTAACTATCACACTGTACCAGTTCTTCACGCGGCTGCCTGTGTCAGGGCTTCCGGCTCTGCTGCCGGTTCCTGTCGTGTCAGATTCTTTACCCAGTTGTGCTTGCGGTAGTTCTTGAGCACTGCCGGAAGCTTGATGATCTCGTCTACGTTGATCAGAATATAAACGGTCAGTACCGGCAGTTTCAGAACGAACGCCGCAATCAGACCAATGGGAACGGTGACACACCACATGGTGATGCCGTCACAGATAAAGCCGAATTTGGAATCGCCGCCGGCTGCAAAAATGCCGGAGATCACTGTCATGTTGATAGACTTTCCGATGACATAGTAGGAGCAGACCACCAGCATCACACGGAGATAGCCCTTAGCGGTATCTGTCAGAGTGGAGAACAGCGGCGTAAAGGGGATCACACCCAGAATAATCACACCGGCGATCACACCAGCAAAAATAGAAGTCTTGGAAAGCTTTCTGCCGTATTCCTTTGCCTTTTCCAGTTCGCCCTGTCCCAGCAGGCTTCCCACCATAATGCCGCTTGCGGTGGCAATGCCGGTGCAGAAGCAGATGACCAGATTCTTGACGATGTTGGCAATGGAGTTTGCGGCTGCGGCATCGCTGCCCATGTGTCCCATAATGACGGAGTACATGGTGAAGCCCAGTCCCCACATCAGTTCGTCACCGAGGATCGGGGCAGTGTATTTCCAGAAGTCCCGCAGCAGCACTTTGTCCGGGCGAATCGCCCAGCCCAGCCGGATCTTCACGCTGTCCTTCTTCATCATGACCAGCAGTGCCCATGCCAGTTCAATGACCTTGGCGATAACTGTTGCAATGGCAGCACCGGCAATACCCATTTTCGGGAAAAAGCCGATACCGAAAATAAAAGCTGCATTCAGAATGATATTGATGACTACGGAAACAGAACTGATGACTGCACTCAGAACGGCGTTGCCGCAGTTCTTCAGAATGCACAGGTAGATCTGCGAAACACTGAGCAGCAGATAGGAAACGCCCACTACCCGCAGATATTCCGCACCGTCTGCGATCAGCACAGGATCCGATGCAAATGCCCGCATCAGCTGTTCCGGAAAGAACGTTGCACCAATGGTGAACGGCAGGGACAGCAGAACGGAGAATGCCAGCCCAATGCCCAGTGTCTTTTCCACGGCACGCTTGTTGCGGATCCCCCAGTACTGTGCGGCGAAAATGGAAACGCCGGCAGTAATGGCAAACAAGAACAGGGAATATACGAACTGGATCTGTCCGGCGAGGGATACTGCCGAGAGAGCGTCCTGACTGACAAAACCCAGCATAAATGCGTCTGAGGCATTGACCAGTGCCATCATCAGCTGCTGGAGAGAGATCGGGATCATCAGATGCAGCAGTTTTTTCCGGAATTCTGCACGATTGCTTTGTGTCATATGTCATTCTCCTTTTCTGTAATTTTTTTCAAACAAATTCAGGGCAATACCGCACAAAGTCGCCAGATGCTCTTTGTGCAGTATTGCCTCAGGTGTATTTCCGGAGCAGAGCAACACGTCTTGTTCCGGATTCGTTTGATATTATAAGACAAAGAAAATTCGATTTCTATAACATTCCGCTGAATCATTATAACAATCGTACAAATTCAAGGGATTGGAAAAACGTTTTGCAGAATATGTGGTATCGATTTCAAAATCGTGCACAAATTGTACGATTTTGATGTTGCTCCGATCATATCATAAAAATATCTGCTTGTCAAGCTGCCGGAGAAAAAAAGAATTTTTTACAAGACCAGTGTGGCACTTGAACAACATCAACAGATATGATATAATAAAAGTGTACCCAATCTGTGAAAGGAGCATTTGCACATGCAGAGAACGATCCCACGGCTGCTGATCAGTGCAGTCGGCAGCGGCACCGGAAAAACTACAGTTACCGCAGCACTGCTGTCTGCCCTCTGTGCCCGCGGCATGCGTGTGCAGAGCCTGAAGTGCGGACCGGACTATATCGACCCCATGTTTCATAGTCATATTACCGGAAGACCGGCATACCATGCCGATCCTTTTTTTCTGTCCCGTTTTGCCATGCGGGAACTGGTTTCCCGTGTCAGTGCAGATGCGGACTGCACGATCTTCGAGGGGGCAATGGGCTATTATGACGGCATCGGCGGCACGGAGCATGCCAGTGCCTACACCGTTTCGGACTGGCTGGAACTCCCCACGCTGCTGGTGGTAAATCCCCAAGGTATGGGCTGTTCCATAGCGGCAGTGTGCCGCGGATTCCAGACGTTCCGGACACCGAACCCGATCTGCGGCATTTTGCTGAACGGGGTTCGCCGCGGCATGGCTGCCTATTATCGGGAGATTCTGGAACGGGAAACCGGCTTGCCGGTGCTGGGCTGTCTGCCGCAGCTTTCGGAGGTGCAGCTGGAAAGCCGTCACCTTGGGCTGATGACAGCGGGAGAGGTGTCCCGACTGGACGAAAAAGTCCGGCTTCTGGGAAAGACTGCGGAAGAAACCATGCAGCTGGATCAGATTCTGGAACTCGCACGCAAGGCACCGCCGCTGCCGGAAGTGCCGCTGCTGTCAAAGCCGCAGCCGTCATTCCGGCTGGGTATCGCACAGGATCGGGCATTCTGCTTTTACTATGCGGAAAATCTGGAACTGCTGGAGCATTATGGTGCAGAATTGGTGCCGTTTTCGCCGCTGGAAGATGCAGCCCTGCCGGAAAATCTGGACGGCTTGTATTTCGGCGGCGGTTATCCGGAATTGTACCTGCCCCAGCTTAGCGGCAACATGTCGTTTCTGGAATCCCTGCGGCAGGCAGCCGAAACTGGTATCCCGATCTGGGGAGAATGCGGCGGCTTTCTGTACTTGCAGCAGTCTATGGCTGGAAAAGACGGCATACGCTATCCCATGGCGGGATTGCTGTCCGGAGATGCGGCACTGGGAGAACGCCTTTGCCGGTTCGGGTATGTCACGCTGACGGCTCGGCAGGACACCGTGTTCGGAAAGGCAGGAGCATCGATTCCGGCTCACGAGTTCCACTATGCCGACAGCACGGCGAACGGCAACGCATTTCTGGTGCAGCGTCCCAATGGGAAAACGTGGGAGGCAATGCAGTGTCGGGGAAACATCATTGGCGGATTCCCGCACTTGTATTTTCCCGCCAATCCGGAATTTCCCATGCAGTTTGCCGCGGCTTGTCGGGCGTATCGGAAGAAAAGAGGTGGCATATGCTGATTCTGGTAACAGGCGGTGCCGGCAGCGGAAAGTCCCTGCTGGCGGAGCGTATCAGCATGCAGCTGAAACGCATGCCGTTCTGGTATGTGGCAACGATGCAGGTATGGGATCAGGAGTGCCGCGACCGCATCGACCGCCACCGGCAGCAGCGTGCCGGAAAGGGCTTTCAGACAGTGGAAGCCCCTGTGCATCTGGCAGAAGCGGCAGCAGCACTGCCGCCGGACGGAACAGCACTGCTGGAATGTTTGAGTAATCTGGTGGCAAATGAGCAGTTCGGCGGCGACACCGGAGCACCGGTGCAGGCGGTTCTGGACGGGGTGCATGCTCTGTACCGGAATGTGCGGCATCTGGTAATTGTGACCAATGAGGTGTTTTCTGACGGCACGCCGGATGACCCTGCTATGCAGGCATACCTGCAAAATCTGGGAAACATCAACTGTGCCCTCGGGGCGGAGGCAGACGTTGTGGCAGAATGCTGTGCCGGTCTGCCGGTGATCTGGAAAGGAGAATCGTTATATCATGAAATCATGGCTGGAATCTTTGCTGATCGCACTTTCCATGTATAGTGCGATTCCGGTAAAGTGTTTGAACTGGACTGAGAAAAATCTGCGGAATGCAATGGTGTTTTTCCCGTTGGTGGGGCTGCTCTGCGGGGTAGGGCTGTGGCTGGTCTGGCTGGTCTGCGGCTTGCTGCATGTCAGCAGTGTGCTGTTTGGCGTGCTGGCAGTGGCAAGTGGTGTGCTGATCACCGGCGGCATTCATCTGGACGGCTTCTGTGATACGGCAGATGCTCTCTATTCCCGCCGTCCGCAGGAGGAAAAACTGCGGATTCTGAAAGACCCCAACTGTGGACCTTTTGCGGTGTTCAGCGTAATACTGGTGCTGTTGGTCAGCTTCGGTTCGTATGTGCAGCTGTATCAGACACAGGGACGGAATGTGGTCTGGCTGCTGGCAGGCGGCTTTTTGCTGACACGCTGTCTGAGCGGGATTGCCGTTACGACGCTGCCCGTTGCCCCGACCAGTTCGCTGGTGAAAACATTCGGGGAAAATGCCGGCAAATATGTTCGTGTGCTGCTGCTTATCGAGTACGGCATTACCGGTCTGCTGCTGGTGTGGTTCTGGGGCTGGCTGGCAGTGGTGCTGGTCTGGCTGGGACTGTTCGTCTTTTGGGGCTGTTCCCATATGGCGAAGAAGCAGTTCGGCGGTATCACCGGCGATCTGGCAGGTTTTTTCCTGGTGCTGAGTGAAACCGTGTACCTGTTGGGAGCTGCTCTGCTGGGAGGTGTTCTGGCGTGAAACTGATTCTCGGCGGCTATGCCAACGGCAGAACTGCCTACGCCATGCAGAACTATCAGCTGACGGAATCGGACTGTTTTGATGCGGCGGCAGAACCGCTTGCCCGGTGGAACGGGCAGCGGCTGATCCTGCATGCGGAGCAGCTGGTGAATCCGTGGCTGGAACAGGGAAAGGAACCGTGTACGGAAATTTTGCCATGGCTGGAACGGTGGCAGAATGCAGTGCTCATCACGCAGGAAGTGGGCTGCGGTCTGGTGCCTGTCACCCCGCAGCAGCGGCAGCTGCGGGAAGCCGTGGGACATTTCAACAGATTGTTGGCAGAATGTGCAGAAACGGTGGAACGTGTCTGCTGCGGTCTGGGCATGCAGCTGAAATAGGAGCAGAACCATGTGGATATTGTTGAGTGTTGCGTTGGGATTTTTGCTGGATCTCTGCTTCGGGGATCCGGTCTGGCTGCCGCACCCTGTGGTGCTGATCGGGAAAAGTATTTCGCGGCTGGAAAAAATTCTCCGGCAAAAGTTCCCGCAAACGCCGGCAGGGGAAACAAAGGCAGGCGTGATTCTGGCGGTCTGCATTCCTCTGTGCAGCCTGCTGCTGTCCGGCGGAATTCTGCTGCTGGCGTATCATATTTCGTTCTGGCTCTGGTTTGTGCTGCACACGTTCTGGTCGTATCAGATTCTGGCAGCACGTTGTCTGGAGCAGGAGAGCCGGAAAGTGTATCGGTTTCTGGCGGCTGGCGATTTGTCCGGTGCCAGAACGCAGCTTTCCTATCTGGTAGGACGGGAAACGTCACAGCTTTCTGCTGAAGAAGTGACGAAAGCCTGTGTGGAAACGGTTGCGGAAAATACCTCTGACGGCGTGACTGCACCGCTGTTTTACTTGCTGCTGGGCGGCGTGCCGCTGGGGTTTTGCTATAAGGCAATCAATACGCTGGATTCCATGGTGGGCTACCGCAATGCAAAGTACCTCTTTTTCGGCAGGGCATCGGCAAAAACGGACGATGCGGCAAACTGGCTGCCTGCCCGTATCTGCGGTGTGCTGCTGACTGTTTCTGCGTTTCTTCTGGGACTGGACGGAAAGGGAGCATGGCGGATTTTTCGCCGCGACCGAAACAACCACCTTTCCCCGAACTCTGCACAGACAGAGTCCGCGGCAGCGGGGGCACTGGGCATTCAGCTGGGCGGCACCCACGTCTATTTCGGGGAAGTGGTGGAAAAGCCAACGATCGGAAATGCAGACAGACCGGCAGAACCGGAAGACATTCCCCGTACCAATGGCATGATGCTGGCGGCATCGGGGCTGTCACTGCTGGGATTTGGTCTGCTGCGGCTGGTTGTAGTTTTGCTGCTGCGGTAAGTGAAAACCGAGTTTGCCATGTATGCCATCCATGAAAAAGGGTGGAGGGGTTCTCCTGTGAAGTGTAGCTTCTAGGGCAGCCGTGTCAAAACCGTCCGGCGGAATTCGCTCGTTCCTCGCTGTCCGCCTGTGGCTTGCCAACGCCGATTGTTGCCCTTGCCTGTATCGGTAATGTTGATATTCGGGTGTTTTCTGGTGCAGGCGGTCAACTTTATTTGATACAGCGTTTGCAAGCTTGTATATAGCCTCTCCTATGAAGTGTACTTTCTAGGGCAGTCGTGTTGAAACCGTCCGGCGGAATTCGCTCGTTCCTCGCTGTCCGCCTGTGGCTTGCCAACGCCGGTTGTTGCCCTTGCCTGTATTGGCAGTGTTGATATTCGGGTGTTTTCTGGTGCAGGCGGTCAACTTTATTTGATACGGCGTTTGCAAGTTTATCTGTTTATCATCTTTCGTGTACAACCGATTTCACAAGGAGTTACGCTTCTTTTTTTCTTTACTGAAAAGAAAAAAAGAAGCAAAAAAAGAAAAGAAAGAAAAGAGTTCGCGTTTCACTTGCACTATAAGGTCAAATATCGCCCGAAGATATAACATTTTTCGATCAACAAAAATCCCCCGGCGGGGCGAACAAGCGGCTTGTCCGCCGTAACATTACCCTTTTTACTCTTGAAATCGGGGCGTAAAGTCTGCGGCGACCCGCCGCTTTCTTTACTGAAAAGAAAAAAAGAAGCAAAAAAAGAAAAGAGTTCGCCTACCCTTGCATTATACGGTAATGTATCACACGAAGATTACACAAGAAACTGTCACCATAAATTCTCACCAACAAAAATCCCCCGGAGGGGTAACAGGCGGCTGCTGCCGCCGTAACACTACCCTTTTTACAGTTGAAATTGGGGCGTAAAGTCTGCGGCGACTCGCCGCACGCAGGAGGTGTGTTTATGCCGAAACATGGCGGAAATATCTATCAAAATCCGGAATGTTCCGCCGAATGGCTGGACTTTTCGGCAAATATCAACCCGTTCGGCGTGCCGGAAACAGTGCAGCATGCCGTTCAGCGTGCTGTCAGTGCATTGGTGCACTATCCCGATCCCGCCCAGCAAAAACTGCGGCAGGCACTGGCGGAATTCCATGGCAGACTGCCGGCGGAAATCGTCTGCGGTAATGGTGGTGCTGATGTGATCTTTCGCATCGCCCATGCTCTGAAACCGCAGCATGCCCTGCTGCCGGTTCCTGCATTTTCAGAGTACGAAGCGGCACTCCACGAAGCTGGCTGCCACGTGACACACTGGAATATGCCGTTTCCGTATCAGATCACGCCTGCCCTGCTGGACGAACTGCGGCAGGGAAATTATGACTTTCTGGTGCTGTGTAATCCCAATAACCCCACAGGAACCGGAATCCCGCCGGCATTGCTGGAACAGCTCCTGCATCTTGCCGCAGAAAAGCACGTCTTTGTCCTGCTGGATGAGTGCTTCTGCGATATGGCGGAAACAGAGCCGGACATCGTTTCCATGATTCCGCGGCTGTCGGAGTTTCCACATGTGCTGGTGCTGAAATCCCTGACGAAACTGTACGCCCTTGCCGGTCTTCGGCTGGGTTACGGCATCTGTTCCGATCAGAAAGTGACGGCAAAAATCGCACACACCGGACAGCCGTGGTCGGTCAATCTGCTGGCAGAAGCTGCCGGCATCGCGGCACTGTCGGCGGAGGACTATCGAAAAATGTCGCTGGAATTTCTGCAAAATGAGCGTTGGCGGCTGTTTGACGAACTGGGAAAACTGGGGTTCCGTATGTGGAAACCCAGTGCCAATTACGTGTTCTTTCAGGCGGAACAATGTCCGGATCTGGACAGGCAGCTGCTGCCCTACGGAATCCTGCTGCGGCACTGCGATACCTATGACGGACTGGACGCGACCTATTACCGTGCAGCTGTGCGGCTGCCGGAGGAAAATCAATATCTGCTGCACTGTCTGCGGTGCATTCTGGGCGAGGAGGGCTTGTTATGGCAGCAAAATCACTAATGGTACTGGGGACAATGTCGTCTGCCGGAAAAAGTTTTGTCACGGCAGGGCTTTGCCGGATCTTCCGGCAGGACGGCTACCGGACAGCCCCGTTCAAATCCCAGAACATGGCACTCAATTCCTATATCACCGCAGACGGCATGGAAATGGGACGGGCACAGGTGATGCAGGCGGAAGCGGCAGGTATTGCACCAGACGTTCGCATGAATCCGATTTTGCTGAAGCCCACCAGCGACAGCGGCTCGCAGGTGATCGTCAACGGCGAAATCTATGGCACCATGCGTGCACAGGAATATTACACGAAAAAGCAGGAACTGATTCCCTACATTCTGAAAGCCTATCACGCTCTGGCAGCGGAAAACGACATCATCGTACTGGAGGGTGCCGGCAGTCCGGCGGAGATCAATCTCAAGTCAGTGGACATTGTCAATCTGGGCATGGCGGAACTCTCGGATTCTCCGGCGATTCTGGTGGGGGATATTGACCGCGGCGGCGTGTTTGCATCACTTTATGGTACGATCATGCTGCTGGACGATGCGGAACGCCGCCGGATTCAGGGTATTGTCATCAACAAATTCCGCGGAGATGTGGAAATCCTGAAGTCGGGGCTGACTATGCTGGAGGAACTGACTGGTATTCCCGTGCTGGGCGTGGTGCCGTATCTGCCGCTGGAACTGGACGATGAGGACAGCCTTTCCGAACGGCTTTCCCGACGGGAAGCGGCGGCGGAATCTCTGCTGGACGTGGCGGTTATCCGGTTTCCCCGCATTTCCAACTTTACGGATTTCGAAGCATTGGAACAGGTGGAAGGAGTGTCGGTGCGGTATGTTTCCCGACGCGGTGAACTGGGCACACCGGACATGATCCTTCTTGCAGGCACCAAGAGCACGATGGCAGATCTCCGCTGGCTGCGGCAAAGCGGACTGGAGGCGGAACTGCTGAAATGCCACGAAAAAGGCGTGTTCCTCATGGGTATCTGCGGCGGTTTTCAGATGCTGGGAAAACGGCTCTGCGATCCGGAACAGGTGGAAGACGGCGGCGAACTCCGCGGCATGGGACTGCTCGATGTGGAAACCGTTTTCCGACCGGAAAAGCATCGTGCTCAGACTGCCGGAACGGTTGCCCGTTTGTCCGGGCAGCTGGAACCGCTTTCCGGCTGTGCTGTGCGGGGCTACGAAATTCACATGGGCGAAACGGTGTACACGGAAACGGCACAGCCTTTTGCCATGCTGACAGACGGCAGAAAGGACGGCTGTGTTTGTGCAGACGGCACAGTTTGCGGCACATATCTGCACGGCATTTTCGACACGCCGGAACTGACGCAGAAGCTGGTGCAGCTGCTGTTGGAGAAAAAGGGCATTTCCGGAACGACAGTGCCGGCGGTGGACTTTGCGGCGAAAAAGGAACAGGAATACGATAAGCTGGCTGACCTGCTGCGGGAGCATCTGGACATGCCGAAAATCTACGACATTCTGAACAGCTGGGGGAAAACGCCATGAAGCAGCTGCGGGAAGGATACACGACCGGTTCCTGTGCGGCGGCGGCAAGTTTTGCCTCAGTGCTGTGGCAGACTTCCGGCAAGTGTCCGGAGTGGGTCGAACTGGAAGTGCCGGCAGGAAAGCTGCTGCATCTGGAAATACAGGCAGAAGAAGCCTATACCTGCGGTGTGCAGAAAGACGGCGGCGACGATCCGGACGAAACCAACGGCTGTCTGGTGACGGCTTCTGTGGAGATTCTTCCCGCTGCCGGAGCCGTGCAGTTTCGTGCCGGAACTGGTGTGGGGACGATCACCCGAAAAGGGCTGAAACTGCCGGTGGGAGAACCGGCAATCAATCCGGTGCCGCGGCAGATGATCGAAAAGGCAGTGCGGTCTGTCATTGGAGAAAAGGGTGCAGTGGTGACGATCTCCGTGCCCAACGGGGAAGCGATCGCAGAAAAAACATTCAACGGACGGCTGGGCATTACCGGCGGAATCTCCATACTGGGCACCACCGGCATCGTCCGTCCCATGAGCGAAGAAGCCATACGGGAAACCCTGTATCTGGAATTGTCCATGTGCCGGCAGGAGTATGGCACCGCCTGTGCCTTTGTGACGGGCTATGCGGGGGAGTCATTTCTGAAGCGGCAGTATCCGCAGGGAAAAGCCATTGTGCTTTGCAGCAATTATCTGGGCTATCTGCTGGACTGTGCAGAAGAACTGGGCTTTACCCATGTGCTGCTGGCAGGCCGGACGGGAAAGCTGGTGAAGCCGGCAGCGGATATTATGTATCTGCACAGTCACACTGCCGGCGGACAGCGGGAAGTGATCTGCACCCATGCGGCACTTGCCGGAGCGTCCCGTGCACAGGTGCAGCAGCTGTATCAGTGTAACACCACACGGGACATGACGGAACTGCTCTGTACCTATCCCCTTGCGGAGCAGGTCTGGCATACCATTGCAGAGAAGGTCTGCGAAAATTGCATGCGGCGTACCCATGGAAAAATACAGGTGGGGCTGCTGCTGCTGGACGAAAACGACAGGATTCTGGCGGAGAGCAGCCAGACGGATTCCATCAGAAAGGCGTGGTTGACATGCGGCACAAACTGATTCTTGCCGGAGGCGGCAGCGGCACGGCGGAGTATCTGCTGCCGGCAGCAAAAAAAGCACTGGAAGAAGTGGAACTGGTCATTGCTTCTCCGCGGTTTCTGGAACTGCTCCACGCCAGAAAGACCATGCCTATGGGGCATATTTCCGAACTGCTGGAATCCCTTCCGGCAATGCTGGAACGGGAGAGCATCGGCATTGTGGTTTCCGGCGACCCGCTGCTGTACAGCCTTTGCCGGACGCTCCGGAACCGGTATCCGGAACTGGAAATGCAGGTGATCCCCGGCGTGGGATCGCTGCAGCTGTTGGGGGCGGCGTTTGGGCTGACGATGGAACAGGCGAAGATTTGCAGCATTCACGGCAGGGCGTATCATGCCGGCACCATTGCCTGCACGGTTTCGGAGCATGCGGAAACTTTTTTCTTTTGTTCCCGCACACAGGGGCCGCGGGAGATCGCGGCGGCATTGCTGGCATACGGGCTGTCGGATACGGAAATTTTCGTGGGGGCAGATCTGACCTATCCCACCCAGAAGCTCTGGCACGGCACACCGGCACAGGCGGCAGAACTGGACGATCCGGAACTGTGCGTGGCGGCGGTGCGGAATCCGGCTCCCAAGCCGGTGACCAGACTGGGACTGCTGCCGGACAGTGCATTTCTGCGGAATCGTTCGCCTATGACCAAGGAGGAAGTCCGTGCGGTGATACTGTCCAAGCTGCGGCTGAAACCGGACACGGTCGTCTGGGATCTGGGGGCAGGAACAGGCAGCGTTTCCATAGAATGTGCCCGCATGTGTCCGTTCGGGGAGGTCTACGCGGTGGAGTACAAGCCGGAGGCACTGGACATTCTGGAACAGAACAAGACACGGTTTCAGACGAAGAATTTGCAGATCATTGCCGGCAGGGCAGAAGAACAGGTGCAGCATTTGCCGGTGCCGGACTGTGTCTTTTTGGGCGGCAGCAGCGGTGCGGCAAAACAGCTGGTTGCCGGTCTGCGGCAGCTGCGGCAGCCGGTACGGCTGGTCGCCAGTGCGGTGACAATGGAAACGCAGGCGGAACTGTTTCCGCTGTTGCAGGAACTGCCGCAGTTCGAAGTGGTGCAGCTGGCAGTCGGCTGCGGAAAAACGGTGGGAAATTATCACGTGCTGGAGGGCAATCATCCGGTGCTGCTGTTCTCGTGCATGACAAAGGAGTAAACCATGAAACAAGGAATTTTTTATGCGGTAGGCGTTGGGGCAGGTGACCCGATGGACATGACTCTGCGGGCAAAGGCAGTGCTGGAACAGGCAGACATCATCGTCACGCCCATTCCCAAAGCCGGCGGCACATCTGCGGCATATGCCATTGCGGCACAGGCGGCAGACCTCTCCCATGCGGAACGGCTGGACATTCTGTTTCCCATGCAGGCACACAACGACTATCGGGAACGGCTTCGTTCCGGTGTATTGCAGCCGGTCTGTGCAGCCCTGGACAGCGGCAGGCAGGTGGCAATGGTGACACTGGGTGATGTTTCTGTTTACAGCACAGCTTCCTATGTGCGGCAGCTTCTGGCGGAAAAAGGCTATGCCACACAGGTGATCGCCGGTGTGCCGTCCTTTTGTGCCGGTGCGGCAAAGGCACGGCAGAGCCTTTGCGAGAACAGCGAGTCCCTGCAAATTCTGCCGGCAGTGCATTCCCGTGAAGCGGTCGAAACCGCACTGGAACAGTTCGACAATCTGGTGGTGATGAAAGCCGGACGTGCTATGGCGTGGCTCCTGCCGCTGCTGCGGGAACGGGGACTGCTGGAACATACCACCATGCTCCGCGATGTGGGCATGCCGTCGGAATACATCGGCAAGCCGGAACTGGAGCCGTATTCGTATTTTACCACACTGCTCATCAAGGGAGGAGATCTGTAAATGGTATATTTTGTAGGTGCCGGTGCCGGTGATCCGGAACTGCTGACAGTCAAAGGCAAGCGGCTGATCGACAACGCCGATACAATTATTTATGCCGGTTCGCTGGTGAATCCCGCGGTGCTGGCAGACCGCAGGCCGGATTGTCAGGTGTACGACAGTGCTGGCATGACACTGGAAGAAGTCCTTGCTGTGATGCAGGAAACAGAAGCACAGGGGAAAACGACTGTCCGTGTCCATACCGGCGATGCTTCCATTTACGGGGCGATTCGGGAACAGCTGGACGCGTTGGACAAGCTGGGGATTCCTCATACAGTGGTGCCGGGAGTCAGTTCGTTTCTGGCTGCGGCTGCGGCAATGCAAAAGGAATACACCCTGCCGGACGTGACACAGACGGTGATCCTTACCCGCATGGAGGGCAGAACACCGGTTCCGGAACGGGAACGGCTGGAAGAACTGGCGAAGCACCGTGCCACCATGATTATTTTTCTTTCGGTGGGACGTATTGCGGAGCTGGCGGAACGGCTGCGGACTGCTTATCCGGCAGCCACACCGGTGGCAGTGGTGTACAAGGCAAGCTGGCCGGAGGAAAAAATCGTGACCGGAACCCTTCTGGACATTGCCGAGAAAGTGCAGGCGGCAGGCATTACCAAGACTGCACTGGTGACTGTGGGCGAATTTCTGGGGGACACCTATGCCCTGTCGAAGCTGTACGATAAAACATTTACCCACGAATTCCGAAAGGGTACCGAAGCATGAAAACGGCGTATTTCTGGCTGACACCGCAGGGGAAACAGCTGGCAGAACAATTGCAGGCACACTTCGGCGGCACGGTGGAACCAAAGGCAGATTTTGCAGAAGCAGTGCGGCGGGCGTTTGCAGACTGTGATGCACTGGTGTTTGTCATGGCGACAGGTATCGTGGTGCGTACCATTGCTCCGCTGGTGCAGTCCAAGGCATCTGATCCGGCAGTGCTGGTGCTGGATCAGCGGGGAAAACATGTCATCAGTCTGCTGTCCGGTCATCTGGGCGGTGCCAATGCCATGGCAGAGCAGGCGGCGGCGTATCTGGGCGGAGAAGCCGTCATCACCACGGCGACTGACGTGGAACACGTGCCGGCGTTCGATCTGTTTGCCAAGGAAAATCATCTGACTATCGAAAATCTGGAAGAACTGAAATATATCAGCGGGGCATTGGTGGCGGGAGAGCCGGTTTCCCTTTGCACAGCGTTTCCGGTGGAAAAGAACGCGTTTCCGGAAACGGTACAGATACAGCCTTTCTCCGAAACGTCCCGGCATGCCTGTGCTGTGGCAATTGCAGATACCACGGAATCTGTCGCGGCACCCCATGTGCTCTATCTGCGGCCGAAAAGTCTGGTGCTGGGGGTGGGGTGCAAAAAGCAGATCCCGCCGGCACATCTGGAACAGTGCTTCCGGACGTTTTTGCAGGAGCACCACCTCAGTCTTTCGGCAGTGGAAAAGCTGGCGACCATTGGGCTGAAGCGGGAAGAGCCGGCGATTCTGGCACTGTGTGAGAAGTACCGCCTGCCGCTGGAGATCGTGGCAGATGCAGATATTCAGGCTTGTGCGTATCCCTTTGCTGCATCGGCATTTGTGCAGCAGGTCACAGGGCTGCCTTCTGTTTCAGAGGCTTCTGCCTATCTGGCATCGGGCTGCGGGGAAGTGCTGACCGGAAAAGTGAAGTACAGCGGTGTCACGTTTGCCGCCTGTCGGAAAACAATCGAGCCGCTGCATTGGAAGGAGCGAGGGCAATGAAACCGAAAATTTATGTTGTCGGGTTTGGACCCGGAGAACGTCCGTACATGACACAGCAGGCAGTGGATGTTATGACACAGGCAGATCTGGTCGTGGGCTATACCACATACGTCCGCCTGCTGGAAAAGCAGTTCCCCGAACTGCAATATTATGCCACTCCCATGCGGAAAGAAGCAGACCGCTGCCGTGCTGCGGTGGAAGCGGCACTGACCGGAAAAACAGTAGCTCTGGTTTCCAGCGGCGACAGCGGTATTTACGGCATGGCTGGGGTGCTGCTGGAAATTGCAGCGGAGATGCAGGCAGATGTGGAAGTAACTGCCGTTGCCGGCGTCACGGCTGCCAGTGCGGCGGCGGCAGTGCTGGGAGCACCGCTGATGCACGACTTTGCCGTTATCAGCCTGAGCGACTGCATGACACCGCTGGAACAGATCTACCGGCGGGTCGCACTGGCGGCGGAGGCGGATTTTGTCATCTGTCTGTATAATCCTAAATCCCGTTCCCGCACGGCGTATCTGGCAGAAGCGGCAAAGCTGATACAGCAGCACCGCAAGCCGGAAACACCGGTGGGCATTGTCCGGAATGCGGGACGGGAAGGGGAACGGGCCTGGATCACCACGCTGGAAAAGCTGCCGGAAGAACCGGTGGATATGTTCTGTGTGGTGCTGGTGGGCAATTCCCAGACCTATGTGCAGAACGGCAAAATGATCACGCCCCGCGGCTATTGTGTCAGACGGGAGGAATCGCGTTGAAGATCGCTGTCATTGCCGGAACCAGCGAAGCCACGGAACTGATCGCGGCACTGCCGGCGGAAGATACTGTCACCGCTTTTGCCGCTACGGCATACGGGAAAGAAATTCTGGCGGGACAGCACTGCACCGTGCATGTGGGACGGCTGGACACGGAAGGGTTCCGGCAGGCTCTCCGCGGTATGCATGCCGTGGTTGATGCGTCCCACCCCTTTGCACAGGAAGTGACAAAAACCGTGCGGCAGGTCTGTACCGAATTGCAGCTGCCTTATTTTCGGCTGGGACGGCAGAAGATGACGTATGCCTATGACAAGCTGGTGCCGGTGGATTCCAAAGAAGCGGCGGCAGCTTATCTCGCCGGAATTTCCGGAAACATTTTGCTGACCACCGGTGGAAACACCCTTTCGTTTTATGCGGAAAATGTGCCGGAATTTGCGGTGCGGGGGTGGGCGAGGATTCTGGACACACCGGATTCCCGCCGCCTGACGGAGCCGTTTCAGGCACACTGTATCTACGCCAAGCCGCCTTTTTCGCAGGCGGACACGGAGAAGCTGCTGCGGGAATATCAGATTGCTGTACTGGTTTCCAAGGACAGCGGCAAACGCGGCGGCGTAGCAGAAAAAATTGCAGCAGCAAAGACCATGCAGATTCCGGTGGTGCTGATCACGGCACCGGAGGAATCCGTTCACACCATTGCAGAGGTCGCAGCACAATTGCAGCAGTACCGGAGGAATTTTTATGGAACCGATCTATCAGAAACCCATGGACATTGAAGCGAGAAGCATGGCGATCATCGAGGAACACCTCACCGGCGTAACACTGCCGGAGCCGGAACGGAGCATTCTCAAGCGGGTGATCCACACGACTGCCGATTTCGATTACACGGAAAATCTGTGCTTTTCGGAAAATGCCGTGTCATCTGCACTGGAAGCCCTGCAAAGGGGAGCACACATTGTGACGGATACCAATATGGCACTTTCCGGTATCAATAAGCGTTCACTCCACGGGCTGGGGTGCGAAGCGTATTGTTTCATGTCCGATGCAGACGTGGCGGAGGAAGCCAAGGCACGTGGCGTGACGCGGGCAATGGTTTCCATGGAAAAGGCATGCCGGCTGGACGGGGACTTGATTTTTGCAGTGGGAAATGCCCCGACAGCTCTGATACAGCTGGACGAACTGATTCGTGCAGGAAAGCTGCTGCCGAAGCTGATCATCGGCGTGCCGGTGGGATTTGTCAATGTGGTGGAAGCCAAGGAACTGATCATGGCACAGGAGCAGGTGCCGTATATTGTGGCAAAGGGGCGAAAGGGCGGCAGCAATGTGGCGGCGGCGATCTGTAATGCGTTGCTGTATCAGCTGTACCGGTAAAAACAGAATTGGAACCGGAGAAATTTTCAGCACAAACACAAAATATAATATATAAGGCAATACCGCACAAAGAGCGTCTGGCGACTTTGCACGCCATCTGCTTG
>ERZ773185.1482-NODE-1482-length-17260-cov-4.234350_pt1 | contig 17260 bp, 16 predicted proteins | sample MGYA00580531_ERZ773185 | MGnify/ENA primary metagenome ERZ773185 (study PRJEB29015, sample SAMEA2737799) | human gut metagenome | biome: human gut; feature: human-associated habitat; material: faeces | place: China | collected 2012 ...
CAACATGGGGATGATGACCGTTTCGTACTCCGATCCCATGGATTTGTGGATCGTAATGGCATACGCCAGTTCCAGATCGCCGAGCTGCGTTTTGGAATACTCCACGATGCGCCCATCAAAATCCACGCACAGCTTATCGGGTAGGATCTTGCAAATGCTCCCAATGTCGCCGTTGAACACACCCTTGAATTTTTGCCCGCACGCGGAATCATAACCTTCCAGATTGTAATTGTTTTTGGTCTGCATCACGCGGTCGTGCAGGCGAAAGGTACGCTCTCCGAACGCCAGCTCCGGAATTTTTTCCGTATGCGGATTGACCGTCTCGCGGATCAGCGCATTCAGGCCGTTGGAGGACGCTTCTCCATCCGTCCGGTAGGGCGAGATAATCTGAAGCTGTCCAATGGAAGTATCCTGCAATTCCCGCAGATAGAGCTTCTGGATCTGCGCCGCAGCTTCCTCCTGATTTTCTGCCTTGACAAACTGAAAATCCGGACCGTAGAACAGGCTGCTGTTTTCCTCGTTGATGAATCTGGCGTTGTAGGCGATCAGGCTGTCCTTGGATTGCCGGAAGATCTCATCGAGAACCGTCACCGGTACGATGCCGCTTCCGATCAGCTCCGCGAACACATTGCCCGCGCCAACACTCTCCAGCTGATCGACATCGCCCAGCAGAAGGAGCTTTGTTCCTTTCTGCAAGCGCGTAAACAGCTGATGCGCCAGCCACATATCCACCATGGACGCTTCATCCACGATCAGAAAGTCAATTTGCAGCGGCTTATCCTGCTTGTCCTTGCTGCAAAAATCGCCCTGCAAGCCAAGCAGACTGTGCAGCGTCATTGCCTCCAGCATACCGGTGCTCTGTGCCATGCGTCGGCTGGCTTTGCCGGTCGGCGCGGCGAGGACGATGCGGTTTTTGGGGTGCAAAATCCGGTAGACCTCGATGATGGCTTTCAGCACCGTCGTCTTGCCGGTGCCGGGGCCGCCCGTGATGATGGAGAGATTTCGCTCCATCGCCACCTCAACGCCGCGGCTCTGCCGCTTTGTCAAGTGCAGGCCCAGCTTCTGCTTGACCTGTTCCAGCGGAAGCGTCACGTCGATTTTCGCCGTACTTTCCATGAGCATGGCTGCCGCCTTTGCTGCGGTCTCCACCTCCTGCATGAAAATGTGCGGAAGGTATAGTCGCCCGCCGTCCGAAACAATTTCGTTATCTTCTGCCATCTGCTGCAATTTCTGCTCCACCTCTGCGCGCCTGACTTGCATCTGGGGTAGCGGGATCGGCTCGTTGAGAAATTGCATGGATTCTGTGATCAAGGCATTGACCTCCAGATACAGATGCCCATGCTGCCGCGCGTTTTCCAGCGCACAGATCATCGCGCCGTGGATACGAACCGGGTCGTGTGGGTCGCCGCCGGACTTGCGGATGATCGTATCGACGCGCCTGAATCCAAACCCGGATATTTCACAGAGCCGGAACGGGCTTTTCCGCAGAATATCCGTACAGGCGGGGCCGAAGTGCTGATAGATCTTCATCGCCGTCACAGGTGTGACCTGAAACGGTGTCAGCAGCTCCATAATATCCCGCATCGCGCGGCTTTCTGCGTAGCACGTCTTGATCTCCTCCAGCTTCTGCTCCGTGATGCCACGGATCTCCAACAGCTTCTCCGGGTGGTATTCCAGCACATCAAGCGTATCTGTACCGAACCGCTGGACAATGCTTCTGGCTGTACTTTCTCCAATGCCCTTGAGAAGGCCCGATGAAAGATAGCTCAGAAGCCCTTCCGTTGTCGGCGGCACAAGCTCATGCCAGTGCTCCACATGGAGCTGCAGGCCGTACTTGCCCTCTTTCCAGTCGCCTTCGATCTCCAGCTTGACGGAATCCGTCTGCGGCAGTCCATAGCCGACAGCGGTGAACCGAAGCATCCGGTCGCGGAACGTGTATTGGGAACGCGCTTCTTCCGGTACGGACGGATCATCCGTGCGCATCCGAAGAATGGTGTATTTGCTGGCTTCATTGAAGTAGATGAGCTTGTCATAGGCTGCAATCATTCGTTTTTCACCTCACTATGCGGCGGGCTGCGCCGCGATTTTGATGCTGAACCGTCTGGACTCCGACGTTTCCACAAACTGTGCGTAAATCTCCGGGTAAACCTCCCGCAAGCGAACCAGATTATCCTTGGAGATGCCCTGCCTGCGGATGGGGTTGTAGGAGATGACGTAGCTTTGTTCACCATCCGCACAGGTTGCACAGTCTTTGCCGTCCAGTTCGCTGACAAGCAATCCTTTGAGCTGCTGCATCTGCGTATCCAGCTGTGTGACCTGTTTTGCAAGCGCGTTTTTCTCCTCCTGAAGCTGCAAATACTGGTGAATCTGCGTGACCTGCGGTGCGCCGAACGCTGCCGGCGGCAAATCTCTCCGGTCAATGCCTTTCCATCTCTGCAAACTCTGCAAGATAAGGTCGCCGCTTTCCGTATAGTCCGGTGGCTGGTGCTTCTGCACATGGTCGTTCCAGAACGCATCCTCCAGCGCGATCAGCTCCGACTCATAGGCATAGTCCCGGTCCAAATGCCGGATGATGACCTCATCCTCATTGTTTCCATACAGGCAGCAGAAGTAGACCCTGTCCAGATTCATGACCGACATATAATGCCGACCCTGAGATTCGTAGTACACCGGAACGATCTCCTCGCCGTTGTACCACCAGTTTTCTCGGGCGTTATAATTTGTCGTCTTGATCTCCAAAATGGCATTGCTGCCATCCGGAAGCTCCGCAAGGTAATCCAGGTCTGCCAGCATCCACGGATACAGTGGGTGCTGGAACATGACCTTCCGCTGAAAGATGCGCAGGCCGGTTTTCTTTGCGAAAATCCGCGCGACCAAGTTTTCCAGCAGATGTCCCATCTCCAGCGCAACCCAGTTCTCATCCATGTCTGCCTTTACGACGCTCAGCTTGTCGTAGTACAGATCCCGTGCTGTCCGCCAGGGCGAAATGCCGAGGATCGCCGCAGCGTCGCTGCCGCCGATGCCCCGCCGTCGATAGGACAGCCATTCTTCGCTACTCAGGTTACTTGTATCTACCAACTCCTGCGGCTCATACATCAAGCGTAGCACCATTTCGTTCTCCTTTCTTCCACACCCGCAGCCGTACCACACGCCTCCGCTCGTGAACCGCTTTGCGGTGATACGCTGCAGACTGCCGCTGCCGTCCTCCGGGACGCCATTTCTTTCGTGATTTCATTTGGTTACCGCCTTTCTCAAAAAATATATCCTCAAAGCCTTTCGGCATTTGGGCAAAAAATAGCGGGAATACCCTGCGGCGCAGCTTCTTCTGCGTCGCGGTCATTCCCGCAATCTGTGGGCGTTGCGCCCCAAAAAAGAAATCCGGCAGAAACCTGTCCTGCGGACATGGCAATTCTACCGGAAATCGTAAAAGCCTGACAATACGTGTGCAAGTCGGAATACTTCGAACGCTGCGGCTGTCGTGCCACAAGCGGTATGCACAAATCTCAATTACAAGGCAACTTTACCACAAGATATTGTGGTTGTCAACAAAAGCGTGCTCACTATTGCGCACGGCTGCTATCCTTGATTATTTTTGTTAGCCGATACACAGCACCGGCAAGAACCGCAGAAAACAGCACAAGTCCAATGATAATTGTGGATACGGTTTTCTGCTGCTCAACATTTCCGGCAACTTTCTGAATGACCACAAGCATGCCGGCCATTACAATCGTCCACGCAACTAGAATGATTGTCCTCAATGTTTTGGCGGTAGTGTTTTTCATAAAGATGCTCTCTCCTTAAATCACTACATAGTCATAATATGGTCCGTAGTAATCACCAGTACTAGCCGTAAATGTCCACATCCAGCGCTGCTGATTAACACCCACCATGATTAAAGTTTGATATTCGAAATACAATGTGCCACCAGTACAGCTTGCCGCCAAAGTTCCTAAAACCGCCGTACCCATAGCTGCAATAACACCAGCGGGACCTAAAGATCCAAGATATACAGAAATTGCTGCTGCTACAACGGCGACAGTAGTACCTTGCGCCCATGAAATGTAGTGGGATCCAGATGTTTTTACTTCCCAGCCGGGATCAGCAATCGGAGCAATTATAGGTATAGTATATAATAGTTCCTGATTATGTGTCAAGGTAGCTTGACCGTTTATTATAAGCGCCATTGTTTCAGTGTCACATTGTACGACATCAATAGAGTTGTCACTATTGTTCGTAATAGTAATTGTTCTATTGCCATTTTGATAGGAAAGGTGGAAGTCATAAGTAACCCCATCCATGGTCACCGTCTCAATTATTCGTTTCTCATATGGATCATATTCATCTATCTGTGCAGCAAATGCCGGTTGCACTAAACCAAAATTAGTAGCAAAAACAGCAACTAATAGAAATGCCAAGAGTCTTTTTGCCTTTTTCATAATTTTCCTCCTAATGTTTAATTCGTGTTTTTATTTTCGAGCTACGCATCAAGTTAAACATTCATTGGGCTCCCCCCCTTTACCGTTCTAACTATAATAACGATTTGGATGCTGATTTTTGGACAGTCACAATAAAAAAATTTTTTCATAGTGAGGAAACACTGACGCTGTCTCATTTTGTAACGCAATATAGTCGCCCTTCACGCAAATGAAGAGCGACCATATTGTTTTTCCGGTATTGCACTAGACATGATCCCATCTGAGAACGTATAAACAAAAATCAATTCGCATTTTCCTATCACTTGTGCAGAAAAAATGAATTATGCCCCTATTTTATTGGTGTAAGAGTCCTCAAGCAATGTACCTTGACAACCGAACACTCATCTAGCAGGGAGATACAGCAGCCGCGGACAGTATGCGACGATATGAGCGTACCCACGGCCTAGCGCTGCACAGCAGCGACTGCAATACGCGCTCTTGACCGGAGCGCAGGAACGGACTGCCGGATGGCACAATTTGTTGAATTTCGCGTCATTGATCCGTAAAAGAAAATATAGGAGGTTTTATTATGTTGGATAACACAACAGCTACAAGCTCTGCTCTCAATACCGAACAACTTCTTACCGTCGATACGCCAACGCTTTGCAAACTTCTTTGCTGCGGACGCTATACCGCTATTCAGATTGGGGATCTCGCGCACGCGCGTATCGTCACAAACAGCCGTGTTCTTTGGAGTGTACAGCGCATCAAGGAGTATGTCTACAAAATCGCCTGTTGATGGAACCTCCACGACAAACATGAGAAGGTGATCTTCTATGGCAAGTTGCAAAAAAGACGCAAAGGGTCGAAAACTTGGGAAGGGGGAATCCTATCGGTCTGATGGCCGCAATTGTTATTCTTACACGATCTGCGGCGAACGAAAATGGCTCTACGCCTCTGATCTGGCTGAACTGCGTGAGTTGGAACGAAGAATTGAACATGACAAGGATGACGGCATCCGCACACAGGAAGCCTCCAAAATCACGCTCAATGATATGTTTGAAACTTACATTGCCACAAAAACCAAGATCAAGACCAGCACCAGAGAAAACTATCTGTACCTGTGGAATAAATACATAAGACCCACACCGCTTGCACACCAGTCTCTTATCAACATCAAAACCAGCGACATCAAGAAACTCTATGGAGATCTTCTTGCAAACGGTTTTCGTACAAATTCCTTGGACAGTATCAACAATCTGGTGCATCCGACCTTGGAAATGGCAGTCGATGACGATCTGATCCGCAAAAATCCAAGCAAGGGTGTTTATCGGGCGCTGAAAGAAAAGGACTGCAAAAAGCGCGTTGCGCTGACACTTGTGCAGCAACAGGCTTTTCTAAATTACATCAATCAGAGTCCAGTCTATCATCACTGGACACCGATTTTTGTAACGCTTCTCGGAACCGGAATGCGTATCGCAGAGTGCGTCGGTCTGACACGGAAAGACATTGATTTTGAAAACGAGTTTATTTCTGTCAATCACAATCTACTATATCGAAAGATTGACGGAAAATGCCGTTTCCTGATCTCAACGCCAAAGACAGCAAGCAGCATTCGCTTCATCCCAATGTGCCCAGAAGTCTTGGCTGAGCTGGCTGGACTGATTGCTATTTTGGACACGCTCTATGATACACCCAGTCCAACGATTGACGGTTACACAGATTTTATCTTTCGGAATCGCTATGGGGATCTGCTGAATCCCCACAGCCTGAATCGCGCGATTGAACGAATCATCCGAGACTACAACGCGGAGGAATTGAAGCTAGCCGAAGAAGATCAGCGACCACCGCTATTGCTTCCACACTTTTCCGTTCATAGTCTACGGCATACGTTTTGTACTCGGATGTTTGAAGTCGAGTCCAATCACAAGGCAATCCAAACAATTATGGGACATGCCGAGATCAGTACGACTCTGGATATTTATACGCATATCACAGAGGATACCCTCAAAAATTCGGTACAAAACATGAGTGCAAAAATCAAACTTTTCGGATAAGAAAAACTGGAATGCACAGGGTGTCTGTGCATTCCAGCTTCATATTGTGTCATATTGAATTCCGAAAGTGTGTCAAAAACGTGTCAAATTGGGAATTTAATACATTTTCGCGCCCGCCGGAATGTGCGGATCGAGCATCAGAAGGTGCAGCCGCTCCTCGCCGTTTTCGTGATGGACGGCGGAGATGAGCATACCCTCAGAGGCAATCCCCATCATGGGTCTGGGCGGCAGATTCGTGATAGCGACGCAGGTCTTGCCGACGAGTTCTTCCGGTTCGTAGTATTCGTGGATCCCGGAAAGGATGACTCTATCGGCTCCAGAACCGTCGTCCAGCGTGAATTTCAGGAGTTTTTTGGACTTTTTGACCGCTTCGCAGGATTTGACCTTGACGGCGCGGAAGTCGGATTTACTAAACGTCTCGAAGTCCACATAGTCCTTGAACAGCGGCTCGATCTCGACCTTGGAGAAGTCGATGACTTCTTCTTTCGCCGGAGCAGCTGGAGCGGCTTCTGCCTTGGCAGCGTCCTTCTTGGGAAGGTCCAACGGCTTCATTGTCGGGATTAAAACGGAGCTATCTTATACCATTAAAATGTTCTGCATATTGTGCAATATTGCGCTGTTTCGGAAACTTTCAAACCACATTTGTAGCGTATGATTTCGTATAAATGCAGGCGTTTCAACGGTTTTGTGTCAAAAGTGTGTCAACTGCCTGCCGCAGCTTCAAATTTACTGCTGCAAATCTCCGAACTTCTCTGGGAGTAATCGGATATCCGCGCATGTCAAATCCAAATTGAATCCACCTAATAATCATTCAAATCCACACGCAGGAGGTATCTATGAGCAAAGCAAATGACCTGACCGGGCGAACCTTTGGCTTGCTGAAAGTGCTAAGGCGCGTAGAGGATGTGAAACCCGGTCGCCCGATGTGGCTGTGCGAATGCCGCTGCGGGAAAAGTGTCGTGAAATCCTCCACCAGTCTTACGAAGCAGAACGGTGTCAAGTCCTGCGGTTGTCTGCGGCATCAAAAATCACCCGAACTGATTGATCTGACCGATATGACCTTTGGAGATCTTCGGGTTCTTTATCAGGATCGTTCTGCACAAAGCGGTAAAGCTCGTTGGGTATGTCAATGCAGCTGCGGGAACGTTGTTTCTGTTCTCTCCGAAAATCTACGCCACTCCAAAACGACATCCTGCGGCTGTAAATGCCAAGCCTTGAAATACGATTTGGCTGGTCAGGAATTTGGCTATCTCAAAGTGATTGGCCGCGCGCCCAAGGGCAAGCGAAAATCAAACGAAGTATACTGGCGATGCCTTTGCCGAAACTGCGGCAGGATCGTCCATATCAGCAGCTATCAGCTGCGCCATTCCAACCCATACGGACACTGTAACTGTACACGCTTTCACGTTGCTGCGGAAAGCGCCACGACAAGAAAGGATGAACACCATGACTGAATACAAACTTGAAATCAAGCAAATCGTAGACTACCCCAAATGCCGCATCTACCGGCAATTCATACAGAGTCTGATCGCAGACCGGAGGATCCGTACAAACGGGTGCTCCGGTCTTTTTCATTATGCGGTGCTTTGCTGCTACGCAAACTTCCGGACGGCCTACCAACGGTACGACGGCATCAGCTACATCGTGCATCCCGGTCAGTGGATTTGCCCGCTGCGGGAGCTGCGGACGTGGTTCCGCGCGAGAACGAACCGTCAGCTTCTCCGGCAGCTTGATTTGCTCCAGCGACACCACTTCATCGAATACGACCTGATTGGCCGCGGACAGCTTGTGCAGTACCGCATCCTCGACTGGCCGCGCTATAACACCGTGCTGGATTATAGCTGCCCGTGCCAGAAAGATTCTGGATTCTTCTTCCTGCCAATGAGCGCGGCATCACGGCTGCTCAGCCTTGGAAAATGCTCTGAAATGGACGCTCTGCTCGATCTCTGGCTGAACGCGATCTACAATGATCATCAAGTTGCCGGTTCTGAGGCCGGTCCTGTGGTCTATCTGCGAATCGGCACCGGCAGCCCGCTCGTTTCCTATGCAGAGCTTGGCAAGCGCTGGGGCGTGTCCAAGGCGACTGCCGGACGTATCCTCGGCAAATTCGCGCAACTGGAATACATCAAGACATTTTCATTCCCCGGCCGCAGCGGAACGGCAATCTATTTGCAGAACTATCTGTCCACCATGTTCCAGATCTCCGACGTTATGGTGGATAAAGAGGAGGTTGCGATGGCGCTGAACCTCTGCATCCGCGTACAGGATTGTGCGCAAGATATGGCGCAGCCGGACTGCGCATCAGATTGCTCGATCAGCGTTTCAAAATCGCACACGGAGATTTTGATTGCCGAAGTCCTGAAGCTCTTGAAAACACAGGGCATTTGCTGCACGACCTGCCCCCGGTTCCAGTATAGGTTATATCCCTTATCCGATTGCGCCGGAGTCTTATGGGAGCACGAAACGGAGGATCTTCGGCTGGGGCTGATGCTCTCCTGCGGCAGCACGCAAACGCGGTATTTTGAACTCACAATCCAGCAGAAAGGAGCGAACGACAATGACGAAGAATAAGCTGCCCGCGGCAGACGTGACCGAAGACCCGCACTATCACGATACCTGGACGCTGCTGCGAAAATACCGCGACGTGGTATGGAGTCTGGAGGTTTCCGTGCGGCAGGTTCGGAATCGATTCCGGATCGACTACGGCAAGACGATTGAAGATTTTCTGGAATCCGTCTATCTGGCCGGCGCGGATCTCTCCGGCACGGAGCTGGAGCATCAGGCAAAGTGCATCGAGCAGAGCCATAAAATGCTCTGCCTTGTAGACAGCGCTGTAGACCTCATGCGCGCCAAGCACAAGAACGGCGAGGAATTTTACTGGCTGCTCTACTACGCCTACCTCTCCCCGCAGGAGCTGCAGAACGTCGAGGAGATCATCGACCAGCTCCGCCCGCACATCCGCGACATCAGCACGCGGACGTATTACCGAAAGCGGAAAGAGGCCGTCGAGGTGCTTAGTTCGGTGCTGTGGGGATATACGGCGCAGGATAGCGCGGGGATCGTGAGGGAGTTTTTGTTATAATTGCCGTGTACGTAGAGCGGTGCTTACTGCTAGCACCACTCTATGTACTACAAGTCTATGCGTTTTCAACAGTAATCGCCTGCACTGCATTCCACAATTCATCGACAGATGCAAACCGCTTTGCCTTATTCGGATTCGTTCCCTTTTCCCAGAATTGTTTAATTGTTCCTTCTTTCTGGCGATCATAGTTTTGTTTTCCTGTCAGAATATAGAAGCACAACCATGTCAGTGCAAATGTTTCATGACACATCTCGTAGTTCTCAAATCCAACGTTAATCAGATCTGGATCATTCAGCGATCCCTTTTTATCAGACAATATGCTGGTTAGATTACTCTCTGGGATTTTCACCAAACCAAAGTCACCAATTTTTACAACATCCACATCTTCATAATGTTTGACAAATACATTCGACAAGCTGATATCCCTATGAAGCATCCCTTTCTCGTGCAAATATCGCAAGCCACGGCAAATCTGTGATATAAGGCCCTTTCTCTTGGTAAGAGAAAGCTTAGTGTTATTCCTGCGAATAAAATCATATATGGTTTCATCTAAAAATTCCATTGAATACTCATTCGCTGCGGGATTGTACGCATAAACATCGATGATATACGGTGAATGAAGACCATGTAAAACCTCGAACTCTCGCTTGAATCGTTCCAGTTCTTTCGCGGTCAGTGATGACTTCGCCCGCTTGAGCGCAATTGGAATATGATAAGTGGGATCCTCGTATCGATAGACACTCGCATACGAGCCAGTCCCAATCGGCTTTAGATTCGCATACAACGTTTTCCTATCTTGTACAATTGCCGTGCTCTTAGCCATTTGAAAAATTGGGGTCAGTTCTTCAATCTCGATCCGGGCAAAGTCTGCTGGTATTGTGCTGCCGCCACTTTTCACCACGAACTGCCGTGTCTTTCTGATCGTCTGCGCATAGGTTTCATTCACCAGTTGAAACGCATATACCGTCGCACTCAGTTTGCTCTTCAATTGATCTAATGAATCTATAAATGCCAAATAGTCTCGACTATCCTGTGCGTGAAAATAGCCTCCTTCGTAGATTACATTCCCATCATCGTCATAACTCATACGAATATCGTTGTTGAGTATGCTAAACCAGTTATTCAGTCCAGTATGATAGGCGGCGAGGATGCGTCTCAAATCTTCATTTGGAGCAAAATCGTAGAGATCCCAGATATCGTCCTGAAAACTAAAGTTGCTTTCGCGGAACAAGCGGCTGAGATACGCGTCAATCTGTGCCATAAGAACCCCTTCATCTTTTTGAATTTCTCTACAACGTTTTGTAGTAATGGATTAAAAGCACAACAAGCAGTCTCGGAATCTAGCGGCTGGATATCCAACTTGCGCTGAACTAGAATTGAGCATCCAGCGCAATTACTATGTATTCAATTCTATACGGCGCGGCGCTTCATCGTAGTGCCATTTTCCTGTAATAACCCAATACTCGTATGTATTTAGCCACGTAAGAATCCAAGGAATAAATGTCGTTGCTATATCCATTTGCTGTGTCCACTCAGAAAAACCGGGATAGTATACGCATAACTGTGGATGCCCATTATCCCAACCATATATGTGATGCGGATATTTTCCATCAACTTTTTTGATTTCTGGTGATACCATCCACGCTTTAGGACTTCGTTCGCTCAGTTTATATCTAATCTTTATCCGATAAGTGTCCGATTCGTTTGTTGGCTTCAACTGCATCACACATACTAGTACATTTTTGCTAATGTAGCATTCCTCAATCAGATCTCCGTATAGACGAATCAGGCAACCCTTTTGTACCATTAAACTAACTGGTACCCTATTGAAAAATTTATGCCCCATAGTGATGGTTTTTCGGAATCGAAATTGTCCCCGTCTTCGACAATGTACCAGTCGCCGGATCAATTTTTAGCGTCCCCTCCTTAATTGCCGCATGGCTCTCATTGGCAATATCCGAAAAAACCTTGTTTCCTGTATTCATGCCAAGCATCTTTTTGATATTTGAAGCCATCTCTATCTTTGTACTCTTTTCCAACCATTCACCTGTTAAATCTTTTTTTGCTTTTTCCAGCCATTCAAAAAAGGCCTCGGCTCGCTCAGGGTGTTCATTCCATTTGTTTGCGAAATTATCTCCCGCGTAGCTCGGGTTCTCAATATAAAACATCCCGTTCTGCTTTTTCATCAGAATATATGCCGGTGCTTTATTTAAGAAATTCCTTAAGGTTTCATAAACACTATCCTCTTCCTGATACAGCTGCGCTGCTACTGTCGTAATAATTATTGATATAGGCTTTAATTTTTCATCACGGTCACTAAACATAATATCTCGATGTCGTTTCAGCAGTTGTATTGCTCTTTGTAAAGGTGTTTTTACTTTCAACCGCTTTACCTTTTCAACATCGGCCTGCGCAACGACAAGCTTATGCTCCCTCACATAATTCTCATATAGCCGCGTGCTTTGCCGCTCACATCGCTTAAAGAACCATCTCGTATATCCTGTAGGGTTGCTACCGATATAGCTGTAGCTATTGCTCTGCTCATCATGCTCTGTTATTTGAATAATTGACCGATCTTTATATGCCGGAATTATATCCATATGGAAATTTGGTACATCTTCATATTCAACATGCCAGCAGCGACGTTTCTCTTCAATCTCACCATCAACACGTTTGTAACGCAGCAACAGTGGTTTAACCGTATTCAGTTTAAGCTCTTGCGCTGTTAGTGCGTAACTCTGCTCAAACTCACATACAAGATCAATATCATAATCATCGCTATCATTGATTGGGCGAACCACCGTCCCTAAGGCGAACGAGCCTTGCGGATATATGCTGATTTTATATTGCGGTGTTTCCTTATCAATCCACTTACCGAGAGCTTCGTACTCTGCCACAGCCTTCTCAAACATCTCATCGCTGATATCAATAGCAAGGCCAATTCTTCGATATAAATCGTTAATCGCATTTTTACTGTACATATTATCCTCCAATTGTAATTGTTTCTATAAACCCAGTATTGGCACCAGCCTGTTCATAAATCACCCACGGCAAATCTGCCTTTGGCATAAAGTCCATACCCATCCGCACAGCAAGGGAGTTTGGCATTGCTGGAAAAATATGAATGCGCTCGGCTGCGGGGTTGTCGTTTTTTATGCGCTCTAATATATTTCGCAGTTCACGTACAAACGCATCTTGAATTCCTATACTTGTTACAAAATCTCTATTTGGTGCCGTTATTGACAGATGATATATTGAGCAGTTCTTATCCAAAACGTCGATGATCCGTTGGTCTTGAATTTCAGCACTCAAATCAAATACTAATGCAATTTTCTCTCTGCTATTCTGGTAACTCTGTATACTTTGGAATACAACAGGCACACTTTCAAGCCCCCATGCCCATTTATGTCCAGTACGGTGGCACTGAAAGACGTAAGTATTCTGTTGATCGTTAATCAGCGTTCCAAGCTTGATCAGCAATGGCTGCGGGGCCAAGGCAAATACCGCAATAGCGTCTTCCGACCTTATAATTTGCTCAAGCCAGATTCTAACTTGCGTTTCCAGATCTTCTGATCGTTGAATCATATTCTCTTTTGTCGGTTCATATCTGGTTCTTGAGTCTTTGCTAAGATCAATCACAGGATGCTGTTTCGGGAACATTTGCAAAGAACGCACTGCTTGTTTGAGCAGCTGTTCCGAGCTAAAATTCTCATTCAGGTCAATATTTGAGAAGAAGGTAACCATTCGACACGATTGCTTGTCTGATATCTCTGTTGCTTCACGAATTCTACATTCATGCTCTCTCTTTCTGTCAATAAGAACCGATCCAGCAAAGTTTTCTGGTTGAGAGTCAATCATATGATGATGTTCTTCGCATAATAACATCAGATTGGAAATGTTGTTGATTTCCTCATCTGTCATAGTGTTCTGGTGCCGAGGGCCACCTGAACTCACCGCATAAATGTGGGCTACTTCCGCATAATTCCCATCTATGCCGAAGGTTAAGTCGGAATATAGTGGCCGATTACATAGCTCGCATCGTCCAGCTGAAATGCCCCACAATCTCGTCTGCACGGGAACCTTAATTTTGGAACGCGAAACCTCAAATGTACTTTTTTGTTTTCTCGGCATGCCAGATGCCCCCTTTCAACTTGAATCACTATTTGCCGCAGGATTGTCGATCACTTGTTTGTTATTATATCACATTTACCTCCTGTATTCAACATATGCCGTTACAAGTTCTCCGTGAAACACAATATATTGTGTTTCACGGATGCATGCTGTAAAATCGAGACTACTATAAGGTGTGCTCATCATAGACACCTGTACCTTATCATCAGTAAATAGGACGCATCGATTGCTTGTGGATATTTGCAGTAGCTTCATCATCCCGACTTGCCTTTTTTCGCAAAAATGGATATACTATTCTTATACACTTGAATGGAGGAATACCGATGAGTCATAAATTGGAGATGTTCCATATCGGTCCAATTGAGCAATGCTCATTTTGTATTGATAATTTCACTGTCTTAACCGGTCCGCAAGCAAACGGGAAGAGTACTATTGCAAAAGCCGTTTATTTTTTTAAGACCATTAAACAGGATATCCTCAATATTATGCTGCAAGGCGGTCCCGCATCTGTTTCAGGGAATACCAACGCCACTTGGGAGCATACGTTGAAGCAACGAATGAAAGATAAATTCATGCAGCTTTTCGGCTCATCATGGGCTATGCAGCATGATATGCATATGACGTATACCTACGCTCCCGGTGTTGATATCCATATCTATTTGGATATCAACACCGACACGCCCTCACGAAATTATATTTCAATCGACTTTAGTAATAAAATTGAAGATTATTTTTTTGACTTGCAGGTATGTAATTTTACCAACATGAATGCCGATCAAAAAAAATATCAGGAGACTCGCTTAAATAAGCTCTTTGCTGATCAATTTGAAACCGTCTTCATTCCTGCTGGCCGAAATTTGATAACTCTTCTAAGCACTCAGTTAAATTATATTTTTACTTCCCTGGACGAACCTCAGCTTCGCAATATCGACTATATTACGAGACGCTATACAGAACTTATTTTGAAACTGAAGCCAATGTTCAGTGCGGGAATGAATGGCATTCTTTCGGACGCTGCCAATGAACCAACGCGTGAAAAATTATATAAAAAGAATCGCCCAGCCATCCATCTTCTCATGGAAAAAGCCTATGAGGTGATGGGTGGAGAATATCGTTTTGTTGACGGTGAAGAACGGCTATACCTTTCAAGCGGAAAATATGTGAAAATCAATCTTGCTTCTTCCGGTCAACAAGAGGTCATTTGGATTTTCAATCTTCTATTTTACTATCTGCTTGAAGACAAGCGAATCTTTTTAATCGTTGAGGAACCTGAATCACATCTTTACCCTTCCTCTCAGCAAATTATGGCAGAAGTTCTGGCACTTATGTATACGTCAAAAAACTCCGTGCTGGTTACAACCCATAGTCCGTATATTCTTGGTACGTTTAATTATCTCCTGCTAGCCGGACAAATTCCGCTAGAACATCAGACAGATATTTCAAAACGTATTCATAAGCGTTTCTGGATTTCACCCAATTCCAGCAATGCTTACTATATTGAGAAAGGAACGATCCATCCAGCATTGTGCAGTGATGATGATATTACTCTGATTCAAAATGAGTTAATAGATGGTGCATCCACAGTAATTAACGAACAAAGCGATTTCCTGTTAACATATCTGTATAAGCAGGAGGGAGAATAATGGCATACGATATTAACAAATATCCCCCTATCCGTGCTGGAACAGATCAATCTTTTGTTTCTAAAGAGAATGGTTGTCGGCATATCGCCCTTAATCCAAACGCCTATCATGTGCGTCAATTTAGAATCGATGGAAAAGTTATCTGCGGTGTTGAAGAGAAGAAATGTGATTATCTCTTGCTCAATGACGATACGCACAAGTCCTATTACATTGAACTAAAGGGCTCAGAAATCGATAAAGCTATCAAACAGCTTGAAAACACCATTAATTTGATTTCTCCTTCGCTACGCGGCTACATCATTTATCAGAGAATAGTCTATCGAACAGGAACCCACTCAGTTAATAGCAGCGTTGTGACACGTTGGAAACAGAAAAACCACGGTCGTGTCATCCTTCATCATCTTACACTCGAAGAAAAATTATAAGTCTTCCTCCTAACTCCACTGTCCATTCATAGCATACCATTCATTGCGCCCTCGGTTAACCCAACCAGGGCGCAATAGTGTTATTTTAGAAAAACGGGACGCAGCACCACACCAGACAATTACAGCAGGAAGTACTGTTCAAGCGCCCTCAATAGCATTTCTGTGTTGAAATTTTGTTGTTACCCTATTGATCTACCTACTGATATATCTACCATTATCATGCCACCTGTCCCGCATTTCAGCATCTGAATATCTCAGCTTTCACAATTTAGTTTTTCACCTGTTGTAACCTTATTTGAACTTATCCCTAAATGCACAGTATTGTCACAACATTGGCACAGTTTTGCTCTTTCGGCGCAAATCCATATATGCTATACTGAAGATGCTCAAAAGCATATAAAAACTGAATCTTGTTGCGAGCAGACGCCCGGATTGGGCGTCTGCTTTTTGCATCGGGAAAAGAAAAGGAGGAGCATCTTTGAACACTTCCAACAACTTACCGCAGCTTCCGCCGCCGAGGAAAAGTCCGGGGCGCTGGCTCTATGCTGCATGGCTCGGCGTCAGCATCCTACCGCTTCTGATCCAGCCAGCTTCGGCCACGACGATCTGGGAAAAAGCAACGGAGATCATGAAGGACGTCTATCAGCAAATTCTTCTCATCTCCACCATCGCTGCCATCGTCACCGCGTCCGTCGCACTGCTGATGATGAATTTCTCCCGCAGCGGCCGGACGGTCGAGGAATCGCGTGCATGGCTCAAACGCATTGCGATCACCTGGGCGATCCTGAACGGTCTCGGCTTCATCATGGCCTACGTCACGCCGTTCTTCTCTGGCGGTCAGTGGACGGCATAAAGCATGGGGATTCTTGACGGCGTTGTCGAATGGATCTCCGAACAGATCATGCACGGTCTGGACCTCATCAACACATCGGTGCTCGGTGCGCTCGGCTGCGGGATGGACACGTTTCTGCGCTACTTCCCGGCAGCCGAGACGATGTACGATATTTTTACCGCCATCGGCATTGGCTTGATTTTATTGATGTGGGTCTGGAGTCTGTTTAAGAATTACTGGCTGGGCGTCGGCTTTGAAGCGGAGCATCCGGTCAAGCTGACCTTTCGCGCGATCATCTTCATCACGCTCACATACTGCGCGAAAAGCATCGTCGAGATCGTCCTGAAGATCGGCGGCACGCCATACGACTGGATCTTATCGTCAGAGCTGCCGCCGCTCAGCTTTGCGGATTTCAATTCCGTCATGCTGGTCATCATCGGCGCTTGCGCAAACGGAGCGGTCACGCTGATCGTGCTCATCATCGTTGTGCTGCTGGCGTGGAACTATCTGAAGCTGCTCTTTGAAGCCGCCGAGCGGTATATCCTGCTCGGCGTTCTTGTTTACACCGCGCCGGTCGCGTTCTCGATGGGCGGCTCTCAGTCCACAGCAAACATCTTCAAGGCATGGTGCCGGCTGCTGGGTGGGCAGGTGTTTTTGCTGCTCATGCACGCATGG
>ERZ773185.1483-NODE-1483-length-17256-cov-4.095867_pt1 | contig 17256 bp, 16 predicted proteins | sample MGYA00580531_ERZ773185 | MGnify/ENA primary metagenome ERZ773185 (study PRJEB29015, sample SAMEA2737799) | human gut metagenome | biome: human gut; feature: human-associated habitat; material: faeces | place: China | collected 2012 ...
TAAACGCATCGTCACTGCGGACTGCTTTCCGGTTCTGTCTGACACCTGAGGTTCTGCCGATATTATCCATCACAGAAGCTGTACTTTTAAAACTGTCGTCCCCCTGCGTCCCGGCCATAAATGATCCAAAACTTTCCGTAATCTTCTTAGAAGGCTCTGCTGTCCGGACTTTTGCTGCTGTCATCCCGTTATCCGGCATGATTGCATTTACGCTCTGCATTCTTTCACCTCCTTTCTGTCGTGTCTTTATCTATGTCAACGGATTACTCCGAGGACAACTAATTCACTGCCGAAATCTTTTTGGTGATCTGTGCGGCATACGCACTATCCATCTGCTCTAAAATTGCTGCAGCTTTCTTCTCCTGCATATTCTGCAGAATATCACACACAAGATCCAGATCCTCTGACATTTCTGACAAACGGACAGCTGCCGCTGCCGCATCCATATTGGCATAATAGGTTCCAAGCGTTTCTGCTTTCTTGGTATACTGTTGCTTCTTGATCACCTGACGATATATCTTCTCGGCATTATCAGGCTGGATCTGCTCATAATACTGCTGATATTCAGAGATATCCGGTGCCTTGTCGTTAAAAACAACCTTTTCGTCAAATTCCTGTACCCGCTTATTAAAGGAGTCTTCGGAATCCTTATATTTCTGGAGCTTCTTAACCTGTGCTTCCAGATCTGCTATGTAATCTGCATTGGCATTTGTTGTTCCGTTTTCGGAAGCAAGCTGGCTTTCCAGCTCCTTGATCCGGGCATTGGCAGACTTTAATGTATTATACTCATAGTTACCTTGCCGTGCCTGCTCCTCCTCGGATGGTGTCGGCAAAATGCGGTTGACAACCGGCACATCCTTCAATGCCGGATATAACACCTTGCTTCCGATGCCGCCGACATCAAACTTAATCAGGCATGCAAAAATGATCAGCCATATGGCAACGATCGCAAGAGCGATCAGAACAGTAACTACTCTGCTCCCGCCTTTTTCTCTTTCTAACATATTATCGTCATTTTTTGCCATTATACTTACCCCTCTCTGTCCGCTTTCCTGCCAAACCGGAAGCTGACCAGTTCGTTGATTTCTTTCTGTTCTTCCGCATTCTGTTCCTTTTTGAACTCTTCAAATGCGTTTTCTTTAAGTTTCTCGTAGGTTTTGCGTTCCTTCATCGCTTCATTCAGTTTTCCTCTTGCCTGATCCACCTGCCTCTGCTGATTGATCACGGCAATTTTCTGAAGATTAATATTATATTTGATATTCTCTACTGCATCCTCCAGTTGACGGATCCGCAACAGTTCAAGCACTGCGCTCACCTGTTCCTTAAGCTGTGTCTGCTTCTGTTCCTTATACCGGATCAGATCATCCAGCTTCTGCTGTTCCTGATGCAGTCTTGCCATCTGCACAGCATATTCCGCCCTCGCCTGATCCTCCAACTTACACTTGATCTGCAGAATGCTTTCCATAGAAAATACAAAACGTGCCATGTATTATCATCCTTCCTCCGGAAACAGTTCTTCCAGCCGTCTGATGCTCTCCTCAAAGCTGATCTTCTCATATACATCCTGCTGCAAAAATTCATTTACCGCATCAATCTTAGATAATGCATAGTCGATCGACGGATTTGAGCCTGCCTTATAGGCTCCGATGTTGACAAGATCCTCCGCCTCAGAGTAGGTCGCCAGGACATTTTTGAGCTGGCCGGATGCCTTTTTGTGCTTGCTATCCACGATACTGCTCATAACACGGGAAATACTCTGCAGCACATCGATCGCCGGATAATGGTTCTTCTGTGCGATCTTGCGGTCAAGAACAATATGACCGTCCAGAATACTTCTCGCTGTATCGGCGATCGGTTCGTTGAAATCGTCCCCGTCAACAAGCACAGTGTAAAGTCCTGTGATCGACCCCTTATCCGAACGCCCGGCTCTCTCTAAAAGCTGCGGCATCTCACCGTAAACACTCGGTGGATACCCTCTTGACACCGGCGGTTCGCCGGATGCCAGTCCAATCTCTCTTTGTGCCATCGAAAATCGTGTCAGCGAATCCATCATCAAAAGCACATCTCTGCCCTGATCCCGGAAATATTCTGCCACGGCTGTTGCCGTCATGGCAGCCTTCTTACGGATCAATGCCGGTTTGTCGGAGGTTGCCACGATCACCACTGACCGTTTCATTCCCTCCGGTCCAAGATCTCTTTCAATGAACTCCCGCACCTCACGGCCTCGCTCGCCGATCAGGGCGATCACGTTGATGTCTGCCTTGGTGTTACGTGCAAACATACCCATCAGGGTACTCTTACCGACACCACTTCCCGCAAAGATACCGATACGCTGTCCCTTTCCAACCGTAATCAGACCATCGACAGCCTTCACACCAAGCGGAAGCACTGTATCGATCAACTCTCTGGTCAGGGGATCCGGCGGCTCTGCCTGTACGGAATAACCACAGGTACAGTTAAGTCCGGATCCGTCGATCGGATTTCCCAGACCGTCAAGAACCTTCCCTAAAAGTTCATCTCCTACCATAACCTTTAGCGGCGCTCCGGTATTCTCCACACGACTTCCCAGACCAACACCTGTCGTCTGTCATAGGGCATCAGAAGCACCCTGTCGTCACGAAAGCCAACTACCTCTGCATTGATCACCTGATTATGATCCTTTGTAATAATATGGCAAAGATCGTTAAGCTTTGCCGATGGTCCGATAGACTCTACGGTCAGCCCCACAACCTTTGCCACTTTTCCAAGTTTCTTTTCGTAGGACTGGTTCAATAAAATATTATATTTGGATAAATCAATATCAACCATCCTTATTCCTCCAGTCGCTTTCCTCTACATGATCGTCAGCATACGGATCTGATCCTTCAGATTCTGGAGCTGCACATCCAGACTGCAGTCGATGATCCTCTGATCCGTCTCAATAATGCACTGGTTCTCCTGCAGACTGTCATCCTCTGTAATATCAAAATCCACCTCTCCTGAAACACAGGATCTAAGCTGCTCCTTTTGTGCGGATACCGTCAGCATGTCCGGCTTGGAAACACGCAGTGTCACGGATTTTGTTTTCTCAAGCTGATTGAGTGCCTGATGAATCAGATAAACGATCACGTCCTTTTTATCTTCACAGAGTACACCGGTAATCTTCTCGATCAAAGCCCCCATCAGTTCTGCATATTTCGGTTCCAGTGCCTCTTCCTGTTCTTTTAATTTCTGCTGCTGTTGTTCAAACTGCTCCTGCTGTCTGAGTGCTTCCTCCTGTAAGTGCTTAAGCGCCTCTGCCTGCCCCTGCTCAAAGCCGGCATTACGACCTTCCTCCTGTGCCTGCTGACGGATCTCATCTGCCTGCTCTCTCGCATTCTGAAGGATCTCCTCCGCCTGCGCTCTTGCGTCCGCCAGCATGCTTTCCATCTCCAGAGAGGTCTCCTCCTGAACACGTGCACGCTCCTCTTCACGGACATCCTCCATATTAAGGACATTCATTCCCTGCTGAAATTCTCCGACCGGTTCCGTTTCTTCCGGATCATTCACCGAAGAAGCCTCAACCTGCTGCAACAGCTCCGGTGCAAACTGTACGACATGATCATCGGAGTTGATCACACGTGTATCGTCCTGATCCATCTGAAAATAAACAGATTTAATCAAATTAGACAACGATCTCGTCACCTCCACCTCTGGAAATGATGATCTCCCCGGAATCCTCCAGCTTTCGGATAATATTTACAATCTTCTGCTGAGCCTCCTCAACATCCTTCATACGAACAGGTCCCATAAACTCCATGTCTTCCTTGATCATTGTAGCAAGACGCTTTGACAGGTTGCCAAAGATCAGGTTCTGAACCTCCTCGTTTGATCCCTTCAGTGCAACGGCAAGCTCGTTATTGTCAACCTCACGAAGCACACGCTGTACGGAACGGTCGTCCAGAGACAGAATATCCTCGAACACAAACATTTTCTTGCGGATCTCGTCGGCAAGCTCCGGATCCTCGATCTCCATACTCTCCATAATATGCTTCTCGGTTCCGCGGTCTACAGTATTCAAAATATCGACAATGGCATCCACACCACCAACGATCGTGTAATCCTGATTAACCAGTGAGGCAAGCTTCTGTTCGAGCACCTTCTCCACTTCCTTGATCACATCCGGCGATGTACGATCCATCTGCGCAATACGTTTTGCAACATCTGTCTGCTTATCCGGCGATAATGCCGAAATGATCACGGATGCCTGTGCTGAGGACAGATAAGACAGGATCAATGCGATTGTCTGCGGATGCTCGTCCTGAATAAAGTTTAAAAGCTGGCTGGCATCTGTTTTGCGTACAAACTCAAATGGACGCACCTGCAGGGAGGCTGTCAGCTTGCCGATAACATCCCTTGCTCTCTCGGCTCCAAGTGCCTTCTCCAGAAGATCCTTCGCATAGCCGATACCACCCTCAGCGATATACTGCTGTGCCAGACATACCTCATAAAACTCATCCATAACCTTATCCTTCACAGCCGGGGAAACACTTCTTGTATTGGCGATCTCCAGTGTGATCTGTTCTATTTCGTCTTCCTTCAAATGCTTAAATACAGATGATGATTTGTCCGGTCCCAGTGCGATCAAAAGGATCGCTGCTTTCTGGATTCCTGATATTTCCTCTGATTTTGCCATTTCATCCTCCATCTCTGCCCTGACGGCAGCTTTTGTCATCACCGTCTGTCTTATACGGCAGGCAGTGTTCTTTCCTCTTTCCGTGCGAAATCTATGATTTCGCTGTTTATAGCGGATAAAGGAATTGCATCTGCAATTCCTTTAATATTCCTATCATTATTCCCAGTCATCTGAGATCCAGTTACGCAAAAGCTGCGCCACCGCTTCCGGATTTTCATCGACAAACTTCTCGATCATCTTTCTTGTCTCAGACTTATCACTGAACTCAATATCCTCCAGTGACTGGTTCTCTTTGGTTGTCGCAAGAAGCTGCTCCACAGAAAGCTCAGGCTCCTCGTCCGTAACTGCAACCGGTGCGGTTCCGCGGACAACCACAAAGATTAGCAGTGCAATGATCAGTACCGCAAGTATGATCTGCAGATAATCTGACAGGGTTCTTCCACCGGAAGAATACTGGAAAACCGGTTCCTCCTGTGCAATGATGGTAATCTTATCTGTCGGGATTCCTGTTGCATTCGAAATCATCGTGATATATTCCGGATCGACAGTAATCGCTGTCGGGTCACTGTTTGCCGCAACATATTCGTCGAACGTCATGTTGTCAAGTGCTCCGGATGCACGCAGTGTATCTTCATCGTAAATGCGGTATTTCGTTGCTACCAGAGAAACGGAAGAGTCTGCATAATTAACAGTTCCGCCATTTGATGACTTTTTCGTTACCTTTTCATTGTTCTGGTAGTTTGTGGTTGTATCTGTAACAGTACTGTGTGTGTAATTGTTATCTTCAATCACATAAGACGTATCATCATTCGAATCTGTTCCAGGTGTTGCAGCTGCACCACCTTCTGATTCTGATTCGTATTCACTCTTACTGCCAACCATACCATTCGTCTGTCCGTCCGGTGCATAATATTCATGCGTTGCTTCTTCTGACGTATCGAAATCCATCACAAGTTCCGGTGCCACTTCCACATGGTCAAACAAAGAAGAACCCACCATAACATCTTTCACTTTACTCTTTACCAGGTTTTCTGCTTTTGATTTTACAGAGAGCTGGCTGTTTGCAGTTCCCACATTGGTATCAGAAGAGTCTCCTGAGAATAAGACATTCGAATTAGAATCTAAAATCTGAATATTATCTGTATTTTTATTTCCAAGCTGTGTTGCTATGTATTTTGCAAGACCTGCTGCCTGATCCTCATCCATATCTCCGTTTAAAGTAAGAATCACTGCTGCATAGGAATCCTGATCTTTTGCAAGAATTGTTCCATCATCATTTGGAATATCGAGTGTTACAGAAGCACTTTCAACATTTGACAGGGTTTCCAACTGTTCAGCAAAATATTTCTGCAGATAAACTTTGTATTTCTTTGTCTTGTCTGCCTCTGTTGAACTGAATCCGCCATCAAAAACATTATCAATGGATGCGCCCTGGCTCGGTATATCATTTTTTCCGAGCAGAATCGAAGCAGCCGCCTCATCTTTTGCATCTACATAAAAGATCAGTCCATCCTGAGACATCTGATAAGAAATGCTCTCGCCATCCAGAAGATCCTTCACTGTACCTGCCTCTGCTGTTGTCTGACACTCGTGCAGTGTAACCATATTGGGTTTACTGACAACCGCTGCCAGTATTGCCAGCGCAACAATGATCACTGCGACAATGCTGATCAATAACGCTTTCTGCTTTGTATTAAACTTTTTCCACCATTCTGTAATCTTATTTAATATATTTTGCACCTGTTCCGGCATGTTATCTGACTCCATTCATTAAATTTGCATATTCATGATTTCTTTATATGCATCCAGCATTTTATCCCTTACCGCTGTTGTATACTGAAGTGCTGTAAGTGCTTTCTTTGCCGCAATCTGCATATCATGCGGATTATCTGCCTTTCCAAGGGCAAATTCTATCTGGGCCGCTTCTGCATCATTCTGTAAATCGCTCGTTTCTGACAATACATTCATCGCCGAATCAAGCACCGACTGAAAGCTGTCATCCGAAGTATTTACAAGTCTGTTCTGTTCCGCCACCTTTTCAATATAATCTGATGTAATCCCTGTTAATGAAGTAATATCCATTTACCGTCATTCCTTTCCTTACTTACTGATATTCAGTGCAGCCTGCACCATACTTTTCGTCGCGTCAAATGCTGTTGTATTTGCTTCATATGCTCTTGTTGCATCAATCAGGTTTGTCATTTCAGTTACCGTATTCACATTCGGGTATGTAACATATCCATTTTCGTCTGCATCCGGATGAGACGGATCATAAACCATACGCATCTCTGTCTCATCATCCTCTTTTACAGATGTCACCTTCACGCCATTTCCAACCGCTCTCGCTCTTGCAGTCTCATAATACTGTGAAAAAGGTGTTTCTGTCTTTTCTGCAAATGTAACGATCTTTCTCCGATATGGTGTACCGTCTTCCGTCCTCGTTGTATTTATATTTGCAATATTCTGTGCGATCGTGTCCATACGAAAGCGTTCTGCTGTCATTCCACTTGCGCTGATATCAAATGCCTGAAATAATCCCATATACTTTCCATCCTTTGTTCCATTTTCAATCTTTTATCCGTGGCAGTCAAATGTTCGTAAAAGTATGTATTCTATTACTTTAGAACCGTCTGCATTCTCGAAAAATTATTTGTTATCGCCGTTGTCAAAAGCTGATATCTCAGTGATTCAGAAGCCAGCTCCGCATTTTCTGTGTTTTCATCCACATTATTGCGGTCAAGTCGATAAGAATAATTTGCCGCATCTGTATAAGATGTCGTTGTAAGTTTCCCCAGATCCTGATTCAGTTCCCTCACCTTTTTATCAAGGCTGCTGTATTTTGTCTTGCCAAGTGCTTTCTGCAATACGGACTCAAAGTCAACATCCTGTCTCTTGTATCCAGGTGTGTCTATATTTGCAATATTATTGGTTATCACATTCTCACGCATCCAGCTTGCATCAGCCGCTTTATCAAGTATATTTGTATAGTCAAATACATTTGTTGTAAACATACTGTTGCTCCTTTCATGCACTATTTTCTATATTATTCTATTTTATTATAAAATATCTCAAAAAAAACACAAGAGTTTTTTATTTTTTTTTCGTAGTTTTTTCCCGTATCTTGTATTATTTTATGATTTGGTGTACTACAATTTGTCCTTATCTTTCATATTTCTCTCTTTTTCGACATTTTCCGCGTTTTTGCGCGCATCTTCTTCAGATGAAACACCAGCGTTTCCGCAAAAACATCCCCGAAAATGAAAATTTTTCAAGAAGATTTTTATCTTATCATTCGATTTTTCAAATTTAGGGATATGAAACAGCAGGTTTCATACAACGAATGGCATTCATCTGTATTCTTTCCACTTTCAGGTGTACGACTCAAAAAGGAATCCGCTATGTTTAACAAATAACATAACAAATTCCTTTTTGTTTTAACTATTCTTATGATTCTCTTTCTTTATTTTGTCCAGTTCATCAAACACAACATCATTTAATACTTTGATGTATGTTCCTTTCATTCCCGAAGATCTTGATTCGATCACACCTGCACTTTCAAATTTCCGTAGTGCATTTACGATTACAGATCTTGTAATCCCAACACGGTCTGCAATCTTGCTCGCAACAAGGATCCCTTCCTTGCCATCCATCTCATCAAAAATATGTGTGATTGCCTCTAATTCTGAAAAAGACAATGTACTGATCGCAGATTTTACAATCTGTACTTTTCTTGTCTCTTCTGCATTTTCTTCATTTACAGAACGCATCATTTCAAGTCCGACCACCGTTGTTCCATATTCACTCAGTATAATGTCATCTATATCATATTGACGGTTCTCGCGATATACAAATAATGTTCCCAGTCGTTCTCCCGCAATATCAATCGGTGTGATGATTGCTGTATATTTTTTTACATCATCCACAAATCCAAGTGTTTCAAGATTCACATTTTCTTTTGTGGACAGGATTCCAAGCAAACGTTCATTTAAAAGCGGGTCGATAAAACCTCCTACCTCGTCCACAATCAATTCATTGATCTCTTCCACACCCTGAAGTACTCCTGTTCCAAGTACTTTTCCTTTTTTACTGATGACCAGGATATTTGATTCCAGTATTTCTTTTAATACATCACATATATCATTAAATACCACTTTGGAAGAATTATTATTGTGAAGCAATTTATTGATTTTTCTTGTTTTATCTAACAACTGAACACTCATAATACGTGCCTCCTGACTACATATATGTCTTTCATGATATCTTATATTTTATCACGTTAATTCTGAAAATTCAATATTCTAATATATTTTCCATAAAATTATTTCATTATTCGGAATCTTTTTCAACATTTTTACGATCTGTCACATAACCGCATTGTTCATCTGCACATACAATTTTGTTTCCTTTAATCACCATATAACCGCCACATTTTGGACATTTCTCTGCAACAGGCCTTGACCAGCTCATAAAATCGCATTCTGGATTATCCTCACACCCGAAATATTTTCTGCCTTTTTTCGTTTTGCGGAGTACAACCTCCTTGCCGCATTTCGGACATGTAACCCCGATTTTTTCAAGATAAGGTTTTGTATTCCGGCATTCCGGAAATCCCGGGCACGCAAGGAATTTACCATGCGGTCCATATTTTACCACCATGTTCCTGCCACAGACATCACAGATAACATCTGTCACTTCATCTTCTATTTTTACTTTTTCCAGATCTTTCTGTGCCGCCTTCACCGCCTCATCAAGATCCGGGTAGAAATTACGCACCACTGTTTTCCAGTTTACATTGCCTTCCTCAACTCCATCCAGCAGCGATTCCATATTTGCAGTAAAATGTTCATCTACAATACTTGGAAATGATTCTTTCATAATCTGATTTACCACTTCTCCAAGTTCTGTCACATATAAATTTTTCGCTTCCTTGACAATATAACGTCTGCCGAGCAATGTTGTGATGGTAGGAGAATAGGTACTAGGACGTCCAATTCCCAGTTCCTCCAATGTTTTTACCAGAGATGCCTCTGTATAATGTGCCGGCGGCTGTGTAAAATGCTGTTTTTCATCAAACTCTTTTAAATTAAGCACTGTATTCTCATCAATAGAACCTACCAGAACATTATTCTCTGCTTTTTCATCGTCATCACTTGTATACACCGACATAAATCCGTCAAATGCGATTTTCGATGCAGACACTGTAAACCGGTATTCTCCTGCTCCGATCTTTACGTTCGTTGTCTCGTAAACCGCCTGCGCCATTCTGCTTGCCGTAAAACGTTTCCAGATCAACTGGTAAAGGCGGAACTGATCACGCGACAATGACTCTTTTACCATGACCGGAGTACGGTTAATATCAGATGGGCGGATTGCCTCATGTGCATCCTGTATTTTGGCACCATTCTTTTTCGTCGTTTTTTCGCCTGCGATATAGTTTTCACCATAATTTCCGGCAATATATTCCCGCGCCTGTGCATCTGCCTCTTCCGAAATACGAACAGAATCCGTTCTTAAGTAAGTGATAAGACCAACTGTTCCCTGTCCTTTGACATCAACACCTTCGTATAACTGCTGTGCAATCCGCATAGTCTTTGAAATTGGGAAATTAAGTGCCTTAGATGCTTCCTGCTGCAGCGTACTGGTTGTAAATGGCAATGGGGCCTTTTTCACACGTTCTCCTTTTTTTACTTCTAAAACATGAAACTCCTCTTTCTGCATCTCTGCCATGATGCGGTCTGCCTGCTCTTTACTGGAAATCGTAAGTTTTCCGTTCTCATCTCCATAAAATTTTGCGAGCAGTGTCTTTCTCTCTCCTTTTACAGATAATTCTGCATCCAGTGTCCAGTATTCTTCCGGGATAAATGCGTTAATTTCATCCTCACGGTCACAGATAATGCGAAGTGCAACAGACTGGACACGCCCGGCGCTAAGTCCTCTTTTTACTTTTGCCCACAGTAACGGACTGATCTCATATCCTACCAGACGATCCAGGATTCTTCTGGTCTGCTGTGCATCCACAAGATTCATATCAATCTTACGGGGTTCTTTTAAGGATGCTTTCACTGCATTCTGTGTAATCTCATTAAAAGTGATTCTCTGTGCATTTTTATCGTCTAATTTCAGTGCCTGGCTCAGATGCCATGAAATCGCCTCTCCCTCGCGGTCGGGGTCAGTTGCAAGATAAACTTTATCTGCTTTTTTTGCTTCCTTGCGCAGCTTTGCTAAAATATCTCCCTTTCCGCGAATCGTAATATATTTTGGTTCAAAATCATTCTCTATATCAATTCCCATCTGGCTTTTCGGCAGATCTCTCACATGTCCGTTTGATGCTACTACCTCATAATTTTTTCCCAGAAATTTTTTTATTGTCTTTACCTTTGCGGGCGACTCCACAATAACAAGATACTTTGCCATGCATCCATCTCCTTTTATTTCTGACAATAGACCAGTCCGCCATGCGCACAATCCCTATTGCGTCTGACAACAATCCTGTTCTTCTTATACGGATTGTCATATCTAACAATTTCTTTTAGATTTTTCTGATATAATAATTTTTAACCGTCTCGGTAATAAAACCTTTTTGCAGAAGTCTGGCAAGAATGTCCATCATTTCCGGCACTGATATACCAGTCTTCTTTAAAAGCTCCCCGACGTTTTTCGGTCGTAAACTTAGACAACTATACACCAGTCGCTCATCTTTTTCAAGTAATAAATTTTTCAAATTATCTTCTCCGGTATTTATCTCCCCCTGTAATTCGAGTTCTTTTAAAAATTCATCTACGTCAGAAATGATCCCGGCACCCTGTCTTATCAGATTGTTACACCCCTCACTCAAAGCATCATACATACGCCCCGGCACCGCATAAATATCCTTCCCCTGTTCTAACGCATAATCCGCTGTAATAAGCGATCCGCTTTTTATTTTTGCCTCAACGATCACTACCACATCAGCAAGACCTGCAATGATCCTGTTTCTTGCCGGGAAAAGTGGCGCAGACGGATTTGTACCCGGTGGATATTCTGAAATGATCGCACCGTTTTTTTCAAGTATCTCCTGATATATTCTGCTGTTTGACTTCGGATAACAGATATCTGCCCCGCAGCCTAACACTGCGCATGTATATCCGTTTTTACGCAGTGCACCTGTATGTCCACTGCCATCAACCCCTGATGCCATGCCGCTTACAACCCACGCGTCAGATGCAGCAAGCCTTCCTGCGATCTTCTCTGCCACTGATCTGCCATAAGCGGAACAGCGACGTGCCCCCACGATCGCCACTGTCTTATTATTCCACTCCTGTGGAATAGTCCCTTTTACATACAGACTGTACGGTGCATCCGGAATCGCGGCAAGACGTTGTGGAAATAGCTGTTCTTCTCTGGACAAAAAGAAAATTCCTCTTTCCGCCATGCTTTCGTACTCTGTATCATAATCTCTTTTTTTACTCTCCATAATCCCTGCAGCATGCTTTTCTTCCACCCCTGGTATCAGAAGAAGCTGTTTTTCTGTCAGTCCATAAACTTCCCGCGCACTTCCCGCTGCACCGATCAGTCTGTTTCTGGTGCGTATTCCAATTCCCGGTATATTAGAAAGCCAGTATGCATAATTGATCAATCCATCCCCTCCCAGAATTTTTTATCAATATTTCTGTAGCAAAGCGCCTCGTTTAAATGGCTCATTTTTATCTGTTCGCTTTCATCCATATCCGCCAGTGTACGCGCCACACGCAGTATCTTATGGTACGTGCGGGCAGTCAGATTCAATTTGTCATACATTTGTTCCATGTAAATTTCCTGTTTTTTGTCAAGTTTACAATATTCAAAAATCCGCGAAGACGGGATATGACTGTTAAAGCAAAAATTTTCTCCCCGATACCGCATTTTTTGTATTTCCTGCGTGCGCACAACACGTGCTCGGATTTCTTCAGTTTTTTCACTTTTTCCGGTATTGTAAAGATCCCGAAATCTGACCTGTGGAACTTCCACACAAATGTCGATCCGGTCCAAAAGCGGTCTGCTGACCTTCCGCAGATACCGGTCAATCGCAGCTGATGTACAGGTACATCTTTGCATGTCCGGATAATACCCGCATTTGCAGGGATTCATTGCCGCCACAAGCATAAAATCAGCCGGATATTCATAACTTGCATTCAGCCTTGCTATACAGATTTTTTTCTCCTCCATCGGCTGTCTTAATATCTCTAAAGTTTCCCGCTGAAATTCTGTCAGTTCGTCCAAAAACAGGATTCCTTTATGCGCCAGTGAAATTTCTCCCGGTTTTGGCACCGCACCACCTCCTGCAAGCCCCTGCGGTGTGATCGTTTGATGCGGCGCGCGAAAAGGTCTTTCCTGCATCAGTCCCCTTTTGTGCTCTAAAAGTCCGCAAACACTGTATATCTTAGAAAGTTCCATGCGTTCTTTTGTATTTAACGAAGGTAAAATTCCAGGGATCCGCTCTGCGATCATTGTTTTTCCTGCTCCCGGAGGACCGACAAAAAGCAGGTTATGCATTCCCGAAACAGCCGTTTCGCAGGCACGTTTTACAAGCACCTGACCGCTCACATCCGCAAAGTCCAATATCCTCCCTGTCTGCATTTCTTCTATATTATATGGAGTATCAAAATATTCTCCATTTCCGTTTAAGATATTCACAGCATCCGCAAGATTTTTTACGGCAAATACCTGCATGTCCGATACCAATGCCGCCTCTCCTGCATTTTTCCATGGAACCATACATTTTTTCATTCCTCTTTCTTTTGCCTCCGCCACCATTGGCAAAATTCCATTTACCGGTTGTACTTTTCCATTCAGTCCAACCTCTCCCGCTACAAAATATTCCCTGACCATTTCCTGTCTGATATACCCGAATGCGGTAAGGACTGCCACCGCAACCGGAAGGTCAAACCCGGAACCGGATTTTCTGATATTCGCAGGCGTAAAATTGATCGTAATATGCTTTGGAGGCAGGGCAAAGCCGCAGTTTTTCAATGCTGTACGCACTCTCTCTTTGGCTTCCTGCACTTCCGAAGCAAGAAATCCTACCATTTCAAACACAGGCAGACCATCACTCACATCTGCTTCCACAGAAATCGGTACACTCTGGATCCCGTGTATGATTGCCGTTGATACAATACTATACAACGTACTCCTCCTTTTTATTCATTTTTCCTCTGATTTATCTGATGATCACAGCAGAAATGCTGCAACTGATCTGCACCAGCATATGCCAGCCGGTGCATCTGACAACTGAGCTGTCTGTGCTCAGTTTCCTAGACTTTATACAAATCCGAACATAAGGCGGCGACATCCGCCGTCGCCTAAGTATAACACATTCATAGTAGCAAGTACAACCTTATTCACAAAAACTTTTTTTTAATTTATCCAGCGCCTTTTTTTCAATACGCGAAACGTAAGAACGTGAAATTCCAACCGCAGAAGCAATTTCCCTCTGCGTCATCGCCTTATTTCCAAATAATCCGTACCGGTGTACAACAATATACAGTTCCCGTTCCTGCAGCACTTTCGGAACCAGTCCAAGCAGCTTTTCAATCTGTCTTGTACGTTCCATCATCTCCACAACATCCGGCTCCTCACTCTCTACAATATCAAGCAGATGGATCTGGTTTCCCTCTTTATCCATACCGATCGGTTCATATAATGATACTTCACGCGACACTTTCTTTTTTGCGCGAAAATACATCAGAAGTTCATTGTCGATACACCTGGCTGCATAAGTTGCAAGCCTGCTCCCGTAATCTTCCTTGTAGGTTGCGATCGCCTTCATCAGTCCTATCGTTCCGATCGAGATCAGATCCTCCATATCTTCTTCTGAGTTCTGATATTTTTTCGCAACATGTGCAACCAGCCGCATATTGTGAAGTGTCAGTTCGTTTCTTGCTTCAAGGCTACCTTTTTTTAATTTTTTCAGGCATTCGTTTTCCTGCTCTGGTGTAAGTGGGGATAAGAATGTTTTCAAAACGCACCTTAAAAGCTTTATTAATACATTCTATGTTTTGACCAGGGTGTGCGTGCTTTTCCCCATTTATTTTTCCTAAGTTTTATTATATAATGTCCGTATGATTCGACAATTCACATACCGGATAGAACCGGAATACGACTCCTTTACCATTCGGGAATACCTTTCATTAAAAGGCTATCCCAATGCAGTATTTGTACAACTGAAAAAAACACCCGAAAGTGTTCTGCTTAATGGCGTATGGGCTTATATGCGCACAAAGTTATCCGCCGGAGATGAACTTTTTATCCGCTTGGAAGAAAGCACTTCCTCCGCGCACATTTTACCGGTCTCCATGCCGCTTTCGATCTGTTATGAGGACGAGGATATCCTCGCCGTAAACAAGCCGGCTCAAATGCCCGTTCATCCTTCTCTGAATCATTACGATCATACGCTTGCAAATGCCGTATGCGGCTATTACAATGACCAGGAGATTCCATATACTTTCCGCTGCGTCAACCGCCTTGACCGTGACACGACCGGACTCACTCTGATCGCAAAGCACATGTTAAGTTCCGCTATTTTAAGTACCGCGGCAGCCAGACGTGAAATATCGAGAGAATACATTGCCATTGCCTCCGGAAAAACACCCGAATCCGGAACGATTGATGCTCCGATCGGACGTGTTGCCGGATCGACAATCGAACGGCAGATTGACTTTGAAAACGGAGAACGCGCCATCACGCATTACAGACGTCTTGCTTATCATGACGGATTGTCCCTGTTATCGCTGCATTTAGAGACCGGACGTACCCATCAGATCCGTGTTCACTTAAAATCAATTGGGCATCCGCTGATCGGGGATTTTCTTTACAATCCGACGGACACAACAATAAAGCGGCAGGCACTTCACTCCTACCGCTTAACGTTTTCGCATCCCATCACAAGAGAATCTTTTGTTCTCACTGCTCCTCTTCCAGATGATATGCACTGCCTTTTTCCAGATTTTTCCTGAGATTTATGAGGTATTCTTTTTCATAGGGAACTTTTCCCTTTAATACCTCATATTTGAGGAAATGATTCACTTCATCTTCCCCTTTTACCGCCAGCATCACCAGTAATAATTCCAGCATGGCTTTTGTGTCTTCATTTAAAATATAATATTTTCTGCCCTTCAGATAATACTGGAGCGGACTGTCCAGTTTGAATTTATCACGCTGATAATTCTTTGATGCAGAAACGCGGTCCACATACATCTCCGCTACATACTTAATCGGCATCTTCATGCCACAGATCCCGCGATGTGTTTTTTGTCCATCTCTTCCATCACCGACTCCATAATCAATCCAGTACTCCATATGATGTTTATTTCGTCCTTTATGGTGAAGCCATGCCGCAGAATACCCTTTATCTTCACGTTCTGCGTTATTCGGACTCATTGTCCCCTGATAATATTTGCATCCCACCAGAAATTCTGTCGGTGTATACTTCGACATGTCATGCAGCAGTCCCTGCTTATAAAGTCCGATCTTAAAACAGCCTGCCCGGACCAGATTTTTGTGATGCAGGATCGTGCATAAATGTTTCCATGCCTTTATCATGTTCTTTTACCCTCTTTACTACTTTTATATTCCAATTACAATATTGATCGACTGACCCTCGATTGCTAAAAGATGCTGATTCTCGAGGATTTCTTTTTCCGGCAGGAACGAATTTTCCGCTGCCGTAGTCATCAAAAGATACCATTTCTTGTTCTGCGGAAGTTTCGGCAGCGCAAGATGCGACAGACCGCTGTGAAAATTATAGCCGATATAGATATAATCATCCGGTGTCTGATCTGTCTTCTTTTCATATTCGCCGCAATACAGAATCCCCGCTGCCTGTCTGTCAGCCGGTATCGAAGAGATCCATGCGCTCTCCCCATGATAGGAAAGATCCGGGAAACCTTTCCTGCCGTAATCATTTAATTCCATCGGATGTTCTGATGCGATGATCGGATGCTCCCTGCGGAAATCTGCCAGATTTTTTATAAATTCAGCCAGCCATGTTTCCTTCTTTTGTTTCTTCCAGTTCAGCCAGCCGGTCTTATTGTCCTGACAGTAGGCATTGTTATTACCCTGCTGTGAGTTTAAGAACTCATCGCCCCCTAAAACCAATGGAACACCCTGTGCCAGAAACTCCATTGCCAACGCATTTCTAACCTGTTTTTTCCGCAGATTATCAATGTATCTTTTTCTGGTATTTCCCTCCACGCCACAGTTACTGCTGTAATTGAAACTGTTTCCATCACAGTTATCTTCCCCGTTCTCCAGATTGTGTTTTTCACAGTAGGAAAACAGATCCCACAATGTAAATCCATTATTATTAGTAATGTAATTGACAAACCCTTCCACGCTGTTTTGCTTTCTCTGCTGGCAGAAAAACTCGTTAAGGTTTCCTTCCATATGGTTCAGCATTTTTCTCGCCGGGTACAGGTATTCATCACTATATACATATAAATGATGATATTTTTTTGCATTTTCCAAAAGGATCGGATCAAAATGTGTATAAAACAGCTTTGTCCGGCTGAGCAGAAGGTCCTGTGCCGCCGCCGTAACAGGCAGTGAATCCCCCTGAAGATGAAATCCATCCACATGATACTCACGAA
>ERZ773185.1486-NODE-1486-length-17235-cov-34.745227_pt1 | contig 17235 bp, 12 predicted proteins | sample MGYA00580531_ERZ773185 | MGnify/ENA primary metagenome ERZ773185 (study PRJEB29015, sample SAMEA2737799) | human gut metagenome | biome: human gut; feature: human-associated habitat; material: faeces | place: China | collected 2012 ...
GAATGGTGGAGAACCTGAAATTAAGGCTATTGGTGTTGGTGATTTGTCAGCTGGTTGTAAATTTACTTCTACTACTTACGGTATGATTATTGGTATCTATCGTGCTGTTCCACAACTTGATTATGCTCATGTTGGTATTGACCGTAATTTATACAAGACTGATTCTACCGATTTTCCTATACCTGAATTAGATAGTATTGGTATGCAAACTCAGTATCGTGTTGAGTTGAGTGCTCCTTTGATCGGTTTAAGTAAGTCTTTGGGTTCTCCTGTAACTTCACCTAATCCTATCGATTTATCCATGACTTATGGTTATGCTCCTAGATATGCCGAACTTAAGAGTGCTCGTGATTACTTTGAGGGTGGCTTTTTGGGAACTTACTCATCTTGGGTTACTGGTTATGATGAAGCCTTTTTGTCTCTTTGGCGTCGTAATATAGGCAATTCGTCTCTTGCTAAATATGGCGCTATTGATGATTTGTTTAAGTGTCGTCCATCATTACTTTATCCTATCTTTGTAAATCAGTGGTCGGGTACTGTAAATGACGATAAGTTACTTATTGGTAGTGTCAATACTTGTGTTGCAGTCCGTCCATTTAGCCTGTACGGTTTGCCTTATTCAAAATAATTTAAAATTGTTTGATTATGAAAGCTAAAAATGAAGTAGTTTATGTACCTCCCGTTTATGAGGAGATACAACATGAAGTTACATCTATTGATGAAAATAATAACCCTTTGCGTACATCTTTTCACACCGATGTTTCTTTGTTGCAGCGTATTGATAACTTGCGTGCTGATGCCCAGACGTTGCGAGAGATTAAGGAATCTTTGCAGCCTATGATTGATACGTCCAATTTTCGTTCTCAGTTTGAAGATACTTTTGGCTCTTTGACTGATGATGAATTAATCAACTCTTGCCCCTCTCGTTATGTTCAAACGGCTAGTGAAAAAATGTCTTATCTTAAAGAACTTGCTATTAAGGATAAAGAGGTTCGTGATAAGGCTGCTGTTGCTCTTAAAGAGAAAGAGGAAAAAGAAAAGGCTGAAAAAGATAATGCTGAATTTCAGTCTCGTTTAATGGAAATCTTTAAGTAGTTTTGCCTATGTTGTCTAATATAATTTTAAGGAGTACTGCCGCTTTTGGCGGTGCTCCTTTTCGTTTAAACAAATGTACTGCCTTAACCTCTGCTGCCACTGGTGCTGCTGGTGGTTCTGTTGCCAGCGGTGTTCCGGCTCTTTTACAATAAAAAAAGTATCTAAGTAGCCGTTCGGCTGCTGTGCTTTTTCGATGATGTCAATGATCTCATCCGCACGCGCTTCCAACTCATTGTCCGGCTTTACCGCAAGCGAATAGGCGACACCCTCTAACCATTTTGCGACGTCACTGTCCTGAAAGACCATACCGTAAAATTCTCCTTCGCTTAAACCTGCGGCAATACGAAAATTTTCAATGGCATGGCTTTTTTCCACGCCTGGCACTTCATCATTTAATACTTTCTCCTGAAACGGAATGACGGTGTCTGTCATGCGGTGCTGCATGGCAGACCAGAATGGGTCGTGGATTTTTATCTGGTTGATGTTGATTTCACGAATATTTTTTGACATGATTTCTCCTTTAGTTTGTGGCTCCCGCTTTGTGCTTTACCACCTAACCCTTATACTCAAAATTAGGTATCTCTCCCCATCTCTCTTTAAAGTAATGCGCCGCCATTTTCGGTCTGCGCTCTCTCGTAAACAGTCCCTTTTTATTACCATCGACTCTCATGCATCCCTGCACAGTCGCAAAATCCGCAAAGTTCCAGACATGTTCACCGATAAAGAACTTCCTCTTATCAAACTGCGCATTCTGTCTCTTGTAAAACTCCACCTGAAATTCCTCCGAGAACATTTCCGGCACACACTCATGGATGCCGGCTACAGCATCGGCACCGTACTCGGTAATCATGACAGGTTTATTCTGTTTTTCCCAGAAATCCAGTTCCAGGTTCAGTCCATAGCAGGCAGCATCAAGATCTCCGGACAAATTGTACCAGCCATAGTAGCGGTTGATGCAGACGACATCCATGCTCCTTGTGACCATGTCTTTTTCATAGTTGTTCTGACAGCAGACCAAAGTGACCGGACGATTTGACGGGTCTGTCTCATGTGCCAGTTCATAGAGGGAATGCCAGTACTTGTATGCAGATTCCGGAAAATTTTCCGTATCCGGTTCATTTCCAAGTGACCACATGACAACGCACGGATGATTCTTGTCGCGTGCGATCATATCTTTAATGACCTGCTCATGGTGCTCGCGGATCGGGAATGTTTCATAAGGATTTATGCCCGCTCCGGCACCGATCCCGACTGCCGGAACCTCGTCAATGATCACGATTCCCTCGCGGTCACACAGACGGTACATTTCTTCCGCATACGGATAATGGCTGGTACGGAAGGAATTTGCATGCAGCCAGTGGATCAGATTGACATCTTTGACATCCAGGCAGACGTCCATACCGCGTCCGTGAAATGCGGAATCCTCATGTTTTCCAAATCCTTTGAAGTAAAATGGTTTTCCATTGATCAGAAATGAAGTCCCCTCCACGCGCACCGTACGCACGCCAAACGGCTCCTCATAATAATCATCACCGAACGTGACTGCTGCCGTATACAGATACGGTGTTCCCGGATATGGCTCCCACAGTTTTGCATCCGGTATCACGATCTCCCCGGAAGTGCCTTTTGCCTGTGCCACTTCATTTCCATTGGCATCTAAGATCTGCAGTACAACTTCCTGTCCATCTGTATCTGAAGTCTTAACCTGATAATTCACAATGCCATCTGTTCCACGGATATCTGTCACAAGCGTTACATCTTTGATATACGCCTTCGGTGTCGTATAAATTCTGACCGGACGGTTGATCCCTGCATAATTAAAGAAATCAAAATTAGGAAGATTCTGTGGTTTTCTCCAGCGTTTTGCAGCTTCAACTCCCGGCACTCCTACATTGTCTGCTCCCATAAATGAGGTTCCCTCCTCATTTCCAACCGGAAGTGTGCTGTGATTAATGCGGTTATCCACAGCAACGACCAGTTCTGCACTCTCCCCTGCACATAATTTGTCAGTGATATCCACTTCAAATGGAAGAAATCCTCCTTTATGCTGTGTGAGCAATACCCCATTCAGATAAATTTTTGCAAAATGTGTTACTGCGTCAAAGCGAAGCACCAGTCTCTGTCCCTTGTAATAAGAAGGCACTGTAATATTTCTCCGGTAATACGCATAACCGTAATGATTCCGGTAAACAATATCATCTTTCTGATCATTGTAAGATGCCGGAACTGCGATTGGCTCCATCTGCTCCGGCAATGTCACCGCATCCCCCGGTTCCTCCGTTGTCCCAAGTGCAAAATCCCACACTCCGTTTAAATCAATGATCCCACGAATCTTATTTTCCTGTGGATATAACATGTTACCCCTCCATTTCTGCCTTAATTAATCTCTCATACTCTGCGTCACTTAATTCCAACACCCCGCCGTGTCTTTTTTTCGTCCTGCCAAGATCATATTTTTCTTTTTCCAAAATCGTGAAATCACCCGATGACAGATCTTCCGTGATCATCGGCAGATACCCTTTTCCCTCGGCAAACTGGTCTGCGATCACACACCAGCTCCTGCCCTCCGGCAAAAGATAGCCCTCCGGGCCTTCCACGCCTTTTAATTTTTCAAAAACCGGGCAGGAGATCCGCTTAAAATCCCCGCGGAGACTGTCTGACTCCTCTAAGATCAGCCTGCTGTCGGTCTCATCCTTTGAGATCCGGTAATATTTTCCGTTACTCCTTAAAATCGTGGTATCGATCACATCCCGCTCACGTTCCATATACAAAAATGTATCCGAAAATGTGACAAAATCCTTTGTATAAGCGGCATAGATGCGGTGTTTTGCAGTCTCTTCCCCATCACATTTTACTTTGGATGCAAAAAAGACTAAAAATGCCTGTTCTTCCTCGTCAAACACAGCCTCCGGCGCCCAGACACAGCCAGCCTCACGGATGCCGACTGTATGGGCGCGCTCCTTTTCCCAGTGCACGAGGTCTTCTGATTCCCAGATGATGATATCCCTGCTGCCGCGCTCCTGCGCTGCCTGCCAGCCCTCACCCTTTTCGATTCGAAGATCGGTTGCGATCAGATAATAACGTCCATTCAGCGGATTTTTTACCGGAAACGGATCGCGCACGCCGCACTCGCCGATATGCGAATACAGTACCGGTTTTCCATCGTTTAGATCCGTCCAGTGCAGTCCGTCCCGGCTCACGGAAAAATAGATCTGCTCGCCGTCCTTCTGTTCCCCGGTAAAGTGTACAAATAAATATCCTGCCATACCCTGCTCCATTCATATTACTTGATTTTTATTTTCGTGGACACTCAGCCAATATCCGGCTCATCCTTCAACACGATCGTATCGCGGGTCTTTCCCTCCGTCTCAAATACGATGATCTCGTTTTCCCCCTTTTTCAGCAGCGGCGCCGGGATATAGAGTCTTTTCTGCGGTCCGATCTCCCAGAATCTTCCGATATTAAATCCGTTTACAAAGACACAGCCCTTTCCCCATCCCTCAAAATCCAGGAATGTATCTGCTGTCTCGTCGATATCCACCGTAAAACGATAAAATCCCGGCAGCCCTTCTTTGTATTCTTTGGAAAAGTCAACTTTTTCGATATTGTCGAGCGGCAGCGTGTACTGTTTCCAGTGGTTGTGCATATGTCCGTTGACCTGCACGCACTGACCGATGCCTTTTCTCTGGTGCTCCATGCGCGGTCCGAAATTGACACGCCCCATATTTTCCATCAGGATATCAAAATCTACTCCCCTTTCAAATGTGACATCCAGCTCTTTTTCTTTTAAAAGTTCCAGATCGTACAGTGTTGTGACCGGTTTTTGATCCACAAAAATATTGGCACGGTCGTTTGCCTCCCACAGGCGGAGTTTTTCGAGTTTCTCCTCCGTATCTAATGTAGAATGATATAAAATATAGCCGTAATTCTGCCCCAGTTTTTCCATGCTCTGCGGAAAACTGCTCTCCACCGGAGTACTGAGGTCATCCAGCACCGAAAGCAGGCTTACCTTTTCTTTTACTGGCAGTGTTCCATATGCCTTCCTTTTGATCTCAGTCGTAAATGTGACTTCCGGTATCTCTCTGTATTTTGCAATGACGTCGCGGTATCTGCGGTATTTTTCCGTGATCTGTCCATCTTCCGTCAATAGCGCATCATAGTCATACGATGTCACATCCGGGGTCAGCTCATCATAGTAGTTCGAGCCATTCATAAATCCAAAATTCGTACCGCCCTCAAACATATAAATATTGACATGACCGAGTTCTAACATTTTGTCGAGGTCCTTGACGCTCTCCTCCAGATTGCCTGTCATATGACCGCCATTTCCCCAGTGATCGAACCAGCCTACCCAGAACTCTGTGCACATTAATGGCCCGCCGTCCGTATATTTTTTCAGGACTTCAAAACGCTCCTCTGTCTTAGATCCAAAATTTCCGGTCGGCAGCGCGCCTTCTAAATGACCTCCGTTTAAGTTTTCTTCAAACGGTCCGTCCGAGGTGACAAGCGGGACAACGACACCGCCTTTTTGCATTTTATCTTTCATTGCAAGCAGATATTCCCTGTCGTTTGCATAATATCCGTATTCATTTTCGACCTGCATCAAAATGACCGGTCCGCCGTAATTGATCTGATACGGCACGATTTTTTTCAATAATACATCATAGTAATCCTGCACATGTTTTAAAAACGGCGGATAGGAAACGCGCAGTTTCATTCCATCTTCCGCTAACAGCCATGCCGGCAGTCCGCCAAATTCCCACTCCGCACAAATGTACGGCGACGGTCTTAAGATCACATATAACCCTAAATCCTGCGCAGTTTTTATAAAACGTTCTATGTCAAGCATCCCCTCAAAGTGGAATTCACCTTTTTTCGGTTCATGCATGTTCCACGGGATATATGTCTCCACTGTATTGCATCCCATTGCCTTTAATTTTTCAAGTCTGTCCTGCCAGTATTCCGGAACGATTCTGAAATAATGAATTGCACCCGATATGATCTGAAACGGTTTTCCATCCAGATAAAAATTGTCTGTGATCTCAAAATTGCCCATGCCATCTCTCCTCTTTTTCACAAAATGTTCCTTTTGTATCAGTTCTTTCCTATAACAAAAGGTGTTGATCCCCTATTTCTTAGAATCAACACCTTCTGTTCAATAGCGGCACATCATGCCTTTATTGTATACCTATTTGTATAATGCATCAAACTGTTCCTGCAGTGCTGCGGTTACTTCTTCAATACCAGCCTGTTTTAATGCTGACTGCATCTCTGCAACGATCTCCTCCGCAGTTCCCTGATATTTACCATAAGAGATCTGTTTTGTATAGTTGGTATATACTTCGTTGATGTTATCGATCTTAGACTGGATATCATCAACTTCCGGTACAAACTGTCCATACGGATAATCAATCTTTAAGGAATCATACTCACTGTAAAGTTTGTCAATTGCATCCCAGTTTCTTGTAGCGTCTCTGATCTCAAGATCGTCGTTACGCCCCCACCACCAGTTGGTCATACCGTTGATGTTGTCTGTGTCTGAGTTGTAGCCTTCCGGAGTTGTGCGGAGTCCCTCATCGTTGATCTCGTAAGATACGCCTTCAATACCATAGCAGAGTAATCTGTAGCATTCTTCGTCATTTCTTAATAAATCATATACCATCAGTGCTCTTTCCGGGTTCTTGCTTGCTGCGGAAACTGCCATTGCACCGTGTGTGATGGAAAGTGCTACCACGTTTCCGGTCTCTTCTCCGAAGTAGAAGAAACCTGACTCTGCATCCGGATCATCCTGATAAATCGTATTTGACGGAGTTGCACTGCAAAGATCTGTCCAGGTCTGTGTGTGGTGCTGCTCTGCTGCAACACGACCGATACGGTAATCATCACGGTTTGAGGAAGCAGTATTGTTTAATACATCTGTCTTCCATACGCCGATGTTATCCCATTCTTTCATTAATTTTGCATACTCAACCATCATATCTGTGTCTGTGTATGCAGGTGTTGTGATCGTGTAAAGGTCATCTTTTGTACCGCCCCATAATGCGCCGGAACAGACACCGTCGATTGCAACAAAATTGCTGTGGGAGGTGATCCAGCCGTTTGCCATCTGTGCATACTGTGTACCGTCAGAATCCCATGGAATCACATCCGGATATGCTTCTTTTACATATTTAAAGTAAGTTGTAAGGTCTTCCCAGCTCTTGACACCATCTGTCAGTCCTGCTTCTTTTGCCCAGTCAAGACGATAGATGAATCCATGGTTGGTCCACTGTGCGTAATTATCCTCCGGGATCAGATAGATTGAGCCGTTATATTTACACAGATCCCAGTGATCCTGGCTTACGCTCTCCCATGTTTTTGGTGCGTAGGTCTTTAACATATCCTCGGAAAGCTCTAAGAATGCTCCGTTCTTTGCGTTTGGCCAGGCATCGAGCCAGTCAGAAGCAGTTCCGACAAGGTCGACAGAACCATCCATCTGTGCCAGTGTCAGATTGTAGTTGGAGAGATAATCTGTCCATCCGATGTAATAAATCTCAAGTTCTGCATTTACTTTTTCGGTCAGGATCGCATTCAGTTTTTCCATCATCTCATCGAGACGCTCTGCGCTCTTACCATCCGGTTTATCACCGGTCACCATATAAGTGATCACTACATGTTCGGATGTGTCAAGGTCAGCACTACTTGTCGTTCCCCCTGTTTCCGTAGTGGATGCACTGTCTTCCGATTTTGCTGCATTTCCTGTTGTGGAAGAATTGCTTCCTCCGCCACAGGCTGTGGCGCCAAGTAACATTGTACCTGCGAGTAACATTGCCCCAAGTCTCTTAAATCTTTTCTTCATACCATACCCTCCATATGATTTATTTTTGCAGCAGATCTGTCTTTTTCTAAGACAAAACTGCTTTTATTATGACTCTGCCCCATGCAGAGCGATAATCGTATCGATCAGCCTTTTACGGCTCCAACGGTAATACCGCTGATAAAATATTTCTGAACGAATGGATACAGGAAAATGATCGGTCCGGTTGCAAGAATCGCATTTGCCATCTTGATTCCCTCTGTCGGAATATCTGCCAATGATATATACTGTCCTGCAATGGAGTTTTTAAGCTGATCCATTTTATTTACAACTTCATATAATGTATACTGTAACGGTTTTACATCCACTTTCGAGCTTAAGAAGAGAGAGGACTGATACCATTCATTCCAGTATCCCAGTGCAAGGAATAATCCGATCGTCGCAAGTGCCGGTTTTAACATTGGCAGGATCAGGGAAACAAAGATCTTCATATCCCCGGCGCCGTCGATCTTGCCGGACTCTGTAATCTCATGCGGGATCGCCTTCACAAAGTTTTTCATCATGATGATCAGCCACGGCGACATCATAAGCGGTAATAAAACTGCAAAATAGCTGTCCTTTAAGTGGTAAGTCTGTGTCATCAGAAGATAGTACGGTGCAAGTCCTGCGGAAAACAGGCTTGTAAAATATATGTAGAAGGAAATTCCGTTGCGGAACGGGAAATCTTTTCTCTGCAGTGCATAACCTGTCATTGCTATGATTGTCAGTCCGACCGCCGTACCGACCACCGTCAGGATGATCGTGAGCAGATAGGATTTCCAGATACCACCGCCCTTGCAGACCATCTCATAAGCTGCCAGTGTAAACTGTTTCGGAATCAACTGTACACCTTCCGTACGGATCACTTCTTCTGCCGTAAATGAACTTCCAAGAATCAACAGGAATGGAAATATACATGCCAGTGCATAGATTGTAATCACTACATATCCAAATCCCCGCACAATCTTATCAGAAGCTCCAAGTTTTACTTTATTGCTGTTATTTTTCTTCATAGTCGACCTCCATAGATATTAAAACAGGGAATAATCCGGTTCAATTTTCTTAACCACATAGTTTACGATCATAACGATCACAAAACCAACGACTGACTGATACAGACCGACTGCCGACGCTGTCGAGAAGTTAAAATCTGTCATCGTAGCCCTGTAAACAAACGTCTCAATAATATCTGTCGTGTCATATAATAAGGAGTTCGTACCAATGATATTGTAGAACAATCCGAAATTACCTTTTACGATGCCGCCCAATGCAAACAGTAACAGGATGATCACGGTAGGTTTTAAACTCGGGAGCAATATGTAACGAATCCTCTGAAATGCATTTGCTCCATCGACCTTGGATGCCTCTATCATCTCTGCGTCAATTCCGCAGATAGATGCAAAATATACAACGGAGTTGTAACCTGTCTGCTGCCACAGATAAATGATAACCAAAAGTACCGGCCATACATGTGGATCACTGTAAGGTCCCCATTTTTCCATTCCAAGTCTAGTAAGGATCTCATTTACAAATCCGGTATCATAATTTAATAAGTTAAATACCAGAAATCCGACTAAAACCTGTGAAATGAAATATGGAAGAAACATCATCGTCTGTGATACTTTCTTGAACCATTTACATCTCATTTCATTTAAAAGGATCGCTACCACGACCGCAAGTAAATTTCCAAGAAGGATAAATGCCAGATTATATAAAATTGTATTTTTCGTCAGTGATAAAAGTTTTCCTGATTCCCAGAGGAACTCAAAATTCTGTAACCCTACAAATTTGCTACCAAAAATACCATCGCGGTAATTGTATTTAACAAACGCAACATAGATTCCTGGCAATGGCATATAGTTAAATGCAAAGAAAAAAATCATTGCCGGGACACACATCAGTGTCAGTACACGGTACTTCCAGAGTTTCTGCCAGAAGTTTAGTTTTTTGCCAACCTGTTTTGTAACACCGTTCTCCTTTTTCATATATTTTCCCCTCTCCAACGTTTTCTTGAAACCGATTTCAAAACCTTGTAAAAACAAAGCACTTATATTTTTCACAAAACTGTCTGCCATCTTCCATAAGGTGTAATATTTTTTGATCTTAAGTGTCAGAAACGCCTTTATATCTTCTTTTTTGCATGTTTCCCGCACTTATCTTACACCTTCGCTGCGTAAACACCATCCATACAGCCGGCTTTTACACCAGTTGTGTATTTTATAGTGCTTTTTAATTTGAAACCCTTTTCATATTGTTATATTACAATACATATTATGAGTTGTCAACAGGTTATTTTACTTTTTGTACATATTTATTTCACATTTATTTTATTTTTCCGTCATTCTAACGGATTTTACCGTTTTAACTCCGCTACGGATTCTCTGATGATCAGAGTCGGTGTTACTTTCTGTACCTCCGGTACTTCTTTTCCGCCAATCTTATCTAATGCGGTGTCAACCAAAAGCTTTCCAAATGCTTCATAATCATAGGAAATACTGCTCAGCCTTGGTATGACGGTATCTACAATAAACGTATTATCAAAACTGATGAGGGAAATATCCTCCGGGATCCTAAGTCCATGCTCTTTGATGGAACGCATCACACCCACTGCACTGTAGTCGTTGATCGCGATCACCGCCGTGGGAAGTGTCTTATTTCCCTGAAAGAGTGCCTCGAACCCCTGATAACCGCCCTCAATCGAATAATTGGATTTGATCACATAGCGCTCACGGTAGGTCAGACCGTTCTTTCGCAGCAGACTTCGGTAGCGGATGCGCTTATCGTAAGTGGATTTCATCTCCTTGACTCCGCCGATCAGTGCAATTCTTCTATGTCCTAAACCGATCAGACATTCCATGCTCTGGTTCATGCCCTCCGCCTCGTCGATCGTGACCTGGCAGCACTCACCGCCCTCCACCTTTCCTGTTGTGATGACCGGGATGGATTCAGCGACACGGTTGATCAGATCTGCGTATTCCGGCTCCGTGACAAGGCTGTCTGATTTTCCCCCGATAATGATGATCGCATCCATACGCATGTCAAACATTTTCTGGATATATTCCACCTCGAGATCCGGATTGCTTAATGTTCCGCAGATCATCGGCACATACCCGCGCGCAATGATCTCCTTCTCACAGTTTTCCACCATGGATGAATAATAAGGATTGACCAGATCTGCAGCAAGCACACCGATGACGTTCGTTTTCGTCTTGATCAGTCCCTGCGCAAGCGCGTTTGGCCTGTAATCATATTTGCGGATCACTGCTTCCACACGCGCTCTCTTTTCCTCGCTCACCCTCGCATTTTTTGTCATGACTCTCGACACTGTTGCCGGTGAAACTCCCGCTTCCTGTGCAATTTTATAAATATTTAACTCACTGCCCATCGGCCATCCCCCTTAAAAAGTCATATTTGAAAACGTTTTCAAGTTAATTTTATCGGGATTTTGCAGGTTTGTCAATATAGGGTCAGATTCTTTTTTTCGTCCATTTTCGTGAGCGGAAACGGATAAAAAAGATACTTCCGCGGAACATCTCATCGAGCATGAACGCGATCCAGCATCCTGCCAGTCCCATCCCAAGGCGTATCCCAAGCAGATATGCAAACAAAATGCTGACGCCCCAGCAGGAGATCACGGCGATGACCATCGGGAAGAACACATCCCCCGCTCCCCGGAGTGAATTGTCCTCAACATGGTTGAACGCGCGCCCGATCTCCACGAAAATATCGATAAAAAAGATCACACCCGTCATCCCGATGATCTCCTCACTCTGCGTAAATAAATGCATCAACGGTCTATGGCAGAGAAAGATCAGAACCGAAAGCACGATATTTAAGCTGACCGCGATTTTTAACACCTGCTGGTTCAGCCGGTATGCCTTTTCATACTCCTTTGCACCCGTCATCCATCCCATCAGGATCGCGGTGGAAAGCCCGAGTGACATTCCGGTCACATAGACATAAAACACGATGGATGAAACATAGATCTTTGCGGTGAGCGCCGCTGTTCCAAGCACTGCTAAGATCGATGTTGACACGATCTGTGAAAAGGAATACGACAGGGAACTGATCCCTCCCGGCAGTCCGATCTTTAAGATTCCACCCACGCAGGATAATGTCTTTAAATTTTTCGATGCAAAATCAAGATGCAGTCCGCAATGGAACAGAAACCAGACGCCAAGTAAAAGCGCCGTCCCATGGCTTGCCACGTTTGCCATTGCGATACCTTCCACGCCCTCCGGCACAATTTTCACCGGCTGGAAAATCACAACGTAATTTAACACTGCATTCACGATATTCATAAACAAAGATACCGTCACTGCAAGTTTCGGTTTTCCATAACTGCGCAGTACCGCGGAGATAGCAGAAATAATGCCCTGCAGTACGGAAAAGCCGATACAGATGCGAAAATATACCACCGCCATCTCATACACCGATGTTTCTAACTGCATCGGACGCATGACTGCACCTGCAAAAAATGCCAGTATCGTTCCTAAGATCAGGCTGATTGCACCTCCGCACACGATGGAGGTAAACGCTGCATCCGACGCCCTTTTTTCATCTCCCGCCCCCAGTCTGTGGCTGATGACGACCGATGCGCCGCCGCTGAATACCGCATAAAACGTGTACAAAAATCCGATCACCTGGTTTGCCGCACCGACTGCCGCGACCGCATCATCCGCATAGTGCCCAAGCATCAGCGTATTGACCGTACCGGTCATATTCATCAAAAGCTGTTCAATAAACAACGGGATAAACAATCCTTTCAGCGTCAGCGTTCCCTCTGCCGTAGTAACGCTGGTGCAGTCTGCATCAATCCATTTCCACTTCAAGATGCATTCCTCCTTTTTCTTCTGTGCTGTCTTTTTCTGCTATGCCGGTCTTTCCTGTGATTCTGTTTTTTTCTGTGATAGTACTTATTTCCGCTATGCTGTCTGTCTCTGAAATTTCTACACGGATTTTTCCCTTTTTTATTCTTCTCACATAAATCATGAGCCTTCCATCCTTTGTCTTTCTCATGTTTTCCGCATATGGAGTCACATCCGACAGATCCCCGTTCTCAATTCCTGCTAACATGCCTGCCCCGCTCACTGCCACACGCAGTTTTCTGTCATCCCAGACAACCTTCTGCCCATTTTGATCCACAAGTGTGAGCGCGACCTGATAGAGATATCCATTTTCCTGTGTCTCTGAAAAAGGAATCTCCTCCGGTTGATAGACCTCAGCTTTGATACCAGCGGCGTTCTGCGTTGTAAGCAGTCTCTCCTGTTCTATGATATTTCCGTTTTCATCATAACCACTCGCCTCAAGGATCCCTGCCTCCCAGAATACCTCAAAACGATATGCGCCGTCGTCGTTATAGCCAATCTGTCTGCCAGCCTCTTTTCCATTGATAAAAACAGCTGTCTCCGGCAGATTTGAGTAACACATCACGATGACCTTTTCTCCAGCTTTGTAATTCCAGTTTTCCCGACATGGGATCCACTCTGCAGATTCCTCACTCCACGGTCTTGTGGCAAGATAAAGCTGCGGTTCTTCACACCACAATGATTTTCTGCGGTAATATCTTGCTTTTTCAAATCCGGCACAGTCCAAAATTCCGGCTCCAGATCCATGAACCGGCCAGCCATGTGCCTCCCCTAAATAATCGATCCCGGTCCACAAAAACTGTCCGCTGATATAATCATTTGATTTTACCGCATCCCACGCCTCATAGCTGTGCCCGTTTTCACTCCCTAAAAACGGGATCTGAGGGAAATCTTTGTGATCGGCTTCGTAATACTGCTCCTTATAGTTGTAGCCTGCCACATCCAGATGCTCTAACATACCAAGCTTTGCAGACAGCTCCGGGTAGGCAAGTGCCATGGTGACCGGACGGCTCTCATCTTCACTCTTTACAATACTGGAAAGTTCTTCGGCGATCGGAAGCAGTCTTCGCATGTCCGGTTTTGCCGGATCATACTGCCGTTCTGCCGCCGGTTTGTTCGCGTCGTTATTTCCGGTCATCTCCAGAAAACTCGGATGACAATACGGATCGTTTGGATAGTCAATCTCATTTCCGATGCTCCACAAAATGATGGACGGATGATTGCGGTCACGCCTTACCATGGCACGCAGATCCTTTTCGTGCCATTCTGGAAAATCTTCAAAATAACCCTGATGTTTTGGCGGATAAACATTGTGTCCCGTGGACCATTTGTTTTTTGCATTTTCCCACTCATCAAACGCCTCATCCATCACAAGAAATCCCATCGTGTCGCACAGCTCATACAGTTCCGGCATATGCGGGTTGTGGCTGCACCGGATCGCATTACAGCCACATTCCTTTAGTTTTGCAAACCGTCTGTGCCATACTTCCTTTGTCACCGCAGCGCCGAGACAGCCGGCGTCATGATGCACACAGACACCTTTGATTTTCATCGGCACACCGTTTAAGAAAAATCCCCGGTCCGCGTCAAATTCTGCCACACGGATCCCTACCTTCTGTTTATCTGCAAGATAAGATATTTTCTTTCCATCCTCGTCCGTTGTCTCATACCAGGTTTCCATCCCATAGAGATCCGGGTGCTCCGGCGACCAGCACTTCGGATCACGGATGGTGCCATGCATGCTGCAGGATACCGTATTTCCTGCCGGGATCTGTACCTGTTCTTTCCACTCTGCCACAGGTGTTCCCTGCGGATCAGACAGTTTTGTGCAGACCACACATGTTTTCTGCTCCTTCGTCTGGTTGCATATCTCATGATGGATACTGACTGCCGCCTGCACTTCCGGAAACTCTTTCCCATCAGCCACAAGTTTCTCTGTCACAAACGTCACGCCATATTCTGCCGGATGCACCTGTTCTTCCACCACAAGAGTGACTTTCCGCGTGATCCCACTTCCCGTGTACCATCTCGAATCCGCAATGTCCGTGTGCGTCACTTTCACACTGACCACATTTTCCTGCTCCCCAAAATGTGCGATCCCAGAGATATCATAGGAAAATCCGGTGTAACCATACGGGTGTTTTCCCTGATAATAACTGTTGACCCACACCTGGCTGTTTTTATACACACCGTCGAATACCAGACGGATCGCTTTCCCCTGATATTCCTCTGGCAGATAAAAATGCAGCCGGTACCAGCCGATCCCGCCTGTGAGATATCCGGTGCCGCTGGAATATTGTTTTGAAAACGGATAAGCCACTGCCCAGTCATGCGGCAGCATGACACGCTCAAATGCACGATCGTCATATCCCTGATACCATGCCTCCTCACATTCTCCAAAATGAAACTTCCATCCCTCATTTAATAACAGTTCTGTTTTATTCATAATCATAAAAAATACCTCCATTTTTTACTACGGTCTATGTTTTCTTTTAAACACATCATAGTAAAAAACAGAGGTATGATACAATGGAGAATAGTGACGTTTTTTGTCTTTTAGCGACTTTTCATGATTTATTTTTTGACAGAGAATCTGCGTAGGCGCGCGGTGACATCCCGACATTGCGCTTAAACACTTTGCTGAAATAATATTCATCCGGGTAGCCGACCTCCTGGCCGATCACCCCGGTATGCATCGTCGTCTGCGCGATCAGACGCTTGGCATGTTCCATGCGGACTGCCGTCAGATACTGGAAAATGGTCTGTCCTGTCACGCGCTTAAAGATGCGGTTCATGTAATCAAAATTGCCGTCAAACTCCTCCTCTAACCGCTCCCCCGAAATGTCTGCCGCATAAGACGCATTCAGCCATTCCTGTATTTTCTGGACTTTATAATAGCTTTCCGGGAACCCGCCTGCAGTCCTTTCGCGTTCCGCTGTCGCAAAACAGCGCGCGATCTCGATCAACGCCTCCTGTATCCGGCAGGCACAGAGAATCTTGTGATTCTCAAACGTGCTGTAATCCTCCGCGATCGCCTGCTTGATCAGCTCATCAATGTGGATCTGGTCGGTGACTTTTTTGATATGCCAGTATTTCGGCAGCCAGATCTCACTCTCATCATAACTTCCATAAGGCTCACACGGCTCCTTTGCCATCGCCTTTCTCCGGCGTTCAAACTGCTGCCTGGCGACTTCCTCTTCTTTTGCATCGACCAGTTCCATCTCCCCATGCATGAAATGTACATAATAATAATTGCAGGTCGTCGCCTTTGTTCCCTCATGCGTGCGATCCTTATCCAGCAGACAGACATCCCCCGGCTTTAAGATCAGAGGCTTTCCGTCCTCAAGCAGATGCATCTCCCCGTGCCGGATAAAATATAAGATCTGTTCTCCCGCCCTGCGTTTCCTGTGGACATAAGGCGGTCTTATCTCTGTCTCATCCACAAAATTTACCTTCGGGAGCATCTGCGCATTTATCCTGTAAAATTCCATCTCTTCCCCTTTACCAGTAGATCTGCCAGTCTTTCTGCAGCCTCGTCAGCGCCTCCATGTAAAAATAATCGCCCCAGCTATTGCACTCATCCACACCGCACGGATTGCAGGTATTATACGGCGAACGGTTCGAATATGTGCTGTGCAGTACGATCCCGTTGGATTTTTCAAAATCTTTTACCGCATAGTTCCGGTATACAGAACCAATAAATTTTTCCGCAAGATCCCGGTAAAATGCCGCCTCCTCATCATATAAGTATTTTGCCATCTCAAGCATTCCGCACGCTGCAATGGAGGCGGAGGAAGAATCCCTCGGCTGTGCATCACCATCCGAAAACTCCAGATCCCAGTACGGTACGAGATCTTTCGGCAGATGCTCTATATAATATTTACTGACACCACGGAAAATATATTTGTATTCCTCTCTTTTTGTATAGCGGTATGCGAGTGCCGTTCCGTAAATTCCCCACGCCTGGCCTCTCGCCCAGGCAGAACCGTCCCGGTAGCCCTGACAGGTTGCCCCGTGATCCGGATTTCCAGTTACCGGATCAAAGAAAAATGTATGCCAGGTCGAAAAGTCCGGGCGGATCACATTTTCAAGTGTGGTATGTACATGCCGGTCAGCGATCTGACGGTAACTCTCATCTCCCGTTTCCTGTGACGCCCAGTAAAGCAGCGGTACGTTGAGCAGACAGTCTATGATCAGCCTGTAATTTTCCGGCTCTCCCATAGTGCCCCACGCCTGGATAAATTCTCCCTTTTCCTGAAAACGGCTCTTTAACTGGTCTGCCGCAAGGAGCGCCGCTCTTTTTCCCGTCCCGGAACCGGTCAGCTTATAACCTGCGACACAGGATGGTGTATACAAAAATCCCATATCATGATGATCCACACAGATCTTCTGCTCGATCCGGTGCAAAAAATCCTGCATCTGGATCTCTGCCGCCTT
>ERZ773185.1500-NODE-1500-length-17136-cov-3.551724_pt1 | contig 17136 bp, 18 predicted proteins | sample MGYA00580531_ERZ773185 | MGnify/ENA primary metagenome ERZ773185 (study PRJEB29015, sample SAMEA2737799) | human gut metagenome | biome: human gut; feature: human-associated habitat; material: faeces | place: China | collected 2012 ...
TCAAGCCAGGAGTAGATACGCCAATGGATGTGGCGGCGAGAAACTTTGAGGCTGCCATGAACCAAGAAGTATTGCATCCTCACATGGGGAAAGGACTATAACGGAATACGCTTATGGCAAACAACGAACTGACATATAATGATTTCTTGCAGCGTCTGAACATACAGGAGCTGTTGGTGGACGCAGGCTATCAGTTGAACAAACGAGATGGCTTGCGCTATCCGTCGTATGTAAAGGTGGACAGTCATGGACAGCGAGTGAGAGGCGACAAGTTTATTGTCACAGGCAATGGCAAGTGCTGTTTTCAGCCACCAGAACAGAAAAACTATAATGTGATAGGTTTCATCAAGGAGCATCCGATGCTGTTTGACGACTATAAGCCAGGGATGTCATTGGACAGACTGGTGAATGTGGTATGCAACAGACTGTTGAATAATCCCATTGATGTGCGTGAAAGCAGAGTGGCAGAACCCAAGCGAGATGCCAAGCCCTTCAACCTGTCAGACTATGACATCTTGCGTTTCAACCTAAGGGAAAAGGACACCCAACGGAAACACTATCCTTATTTCAAGGAAAGAGGCATCAACATGGGGACCCAGTTCGTCTTTCACAAGCATTTCTTCTTGGCGACCAAGCGTCGAAATGATGGATTGAGTTTTGCCAATCTCGCCTTTCCACTATCCTTGCCGTCCAAGCCGGACAGCATCGTTGGATTGGAAGAGCGAGGCAGACCGAGACGAGAGGACGGTAAGGCATACAAGGGAAAAGCAGAAGGAAGCAACAGCAGTGAAGGACTATGGATAGCCAACCTGACAGGTAAGCCATTGAAAGAAGCCACAAATATTCTATGGTTCGAGAGTGCCTACGATGCTATGGCAGAGTACCAAATCAATCCAGTGAAGAACGTGTATGTCTCGACCGGAGGTACACCGACAAAGGGGCAAATAAAGGGAATGCTAAAAGAGACCCGACAAGCGAACCATTATTTGGGCTTTGACAAAGACGAGGCAGGACGTGGCTTTGTGAAGAACTTCAAAGCAATCGCCAAGGAAATGGGATTTGCAGACTTCACGGTGCAAGCCTTTCATCCTTTAGGACAATACAAGGATTGGAATGATGCCTTGCTTGGCAAACGAGACCAACGGTTGATAGACCAAGGAGAGATAGACTTCGACTATTTCGAGTTCGCCAAGGCGCAAGAGGCTGAGAGGCAACAACAGCAAGCCAAACAGAAGGAAAAAGAGGAACAGACATCGGGCTTCCGCAGATAAAGCACGGTGTTATTATCAAAAAGGAGAACTATGCAGCAGACATATCGGTATAGAAACATCATCATCAAGCCCCATTGGATGCAGTTCGTCATCAACGAGCTGCACTTGCTTGTGCTTATAAGTGTAGGTTTTGTATATACAGGTATTGATGATGCCGTTCTCTCCACTTTGGTGTTTGTCCTCTCGCTCTTGCTTTCCCTATGTTTGGCATATCGAATGGTCTATCTATGCAGGATGCGGTACATCATCAGTAACGAACAATTAGTGTTTGAGCATGGCGTGTTTCATCGGGAAGTAGATTATCAGGAACTATACCGTGTGGTGGATTTCAACGAAAGTCAGACATTCATGCAGCAACTGTTTCATCTGAAAACCGTGAGCATATACTCTGGAGACAGAACGACACCAAGGCTTGACATTATCGGAGTACCGCTGAAAGAAGAACTGGTGACAACCATCAGAGAACGAGTAGAAACCAGCAAACGCAGGAGGAGCATCTATGAGATTACAAATAGGTAAGATATGGTTGATAGCAATTATCGGCATAGCAACGGCATCGAAAGCCAAGGCACAATTGGTGTCATCCAATCCCTTGGAATGGATGGCACTGGCAGAAGGCAATGAACTTATCAACAGTGAGATTGAAAAGCAAATCAACGGACAGACCAAGACGGCGTTGTTGCAGAACACGATGGCTGCTGAGTTTAATCAAATACACAAATGGGAGAAAAAGTACAACAGCTACTTGAAATCAGTGAACGGCTATGCCTCTTCGCTGAAAGCCTGTACCCATCTGTATGATGATGGCGTGAAGATTTTCATCACGCTCGCCAAGTTGAAGACAGCCATTAAGAACAATCCGCAAGGCATCGTGGCAAGTATGAGCATGAACAACCTATATATCGAGACGGCAACGGAACTGGTATCGGTTTTCAATCTGTTGAATGATGCCGTGGCAAAAGGAGGAACGGAGAATATGTTGACAGGAGCAGACCGTTCGAAGACTTTGTGGGCATTGAATGATAAGTTGTCAGCATTTCAGAAGAAGCTCAACAAACTGTATCTGAGCATCCGCTACTATACAATGAGTGATGTATGGAACAATGTCACGGCAGGGATGATAGACAGAAGTAATGGTGAGATTGCTACGCAAGCATTGGGGCGGTGGCGGAGAGCTGCCAAAGTCAGTACACCATAATAATATAAAAACATTTGAGTATGAGAACATGGATATTTTGCTTTGGCATCATGTTGCTTTCCGTCTGCAAGATGCAAGCCCAGAACGACCCTGTGTTGGCAGGAATGATATACGCATATACAGACAAGGCTGAAAAAGAGTTGAAGAACCAGGAGAAGGTGATGCTGATGCAGACCACCGGGCATATCTGGTTGAAAGAGAAAGTGGAAGGAACCACCAATCTGCAACGAGAGTTCAACAACTACTTGAACTCGTTCCGCTCCATCGTGGTGTATGCTGCACAGATATATGGCTTCTATCACGAGATTGACCGGTTGGTGGATAACTTGGGAGGATTCACCAAACAACTGGATAAACATCCGAGCAATGCCCTTGCTGTGGCACTGTCAGCCAAGCGCAACAAGATCTATCGGGAGTTGATTATGGGCAGCGTGGAGATAGTAAATGACATTAGGCTTGTATGCTTGTCGGGCAACAAGATGACCGAGAAAGAACGAGTGGAAATCGTTTTCGGCATCCGCCCCAAGCTGAAGGTAATGAACAAAAAGCTGCAACGGCTGACCAAGGCGGTGAAGTACACCTCGATGGCGGACATCTGGGCAGAGATAGAGGAAGGTAGCCACGACAAGGCAGACAAGAAAACCATCGTGAAGGACTGCATGAACAGATGGAAGCGAAATGGAAAGATCAAATAACAATGAAAAGATACGACTATGAGTATATGGGCAAAGATAGCAAAGTATGGCGGCAGTGCCTTGAAAGGTGCAGGTAGTGTCGCCAAGCAAGGACTGAAATCTGCAAGCAATACGGCTGTGCATCCCACCCAAGCTAAGAGGCGCAGGAAGTGCGATGAAAACAGCCGCCGTGGGCAGCGCAGCAGGATATGTGGCATGGCAGAACCTTGTCAACGACAAGAGCATGGTGGAGATAGCCAGTGACGTGGTGGTCGGAAAAGACACCACGGAGAAAATATCCGAAGCCGTGGAAGATGTAAAAGGATTGAAGAACAAGGCTGGAGAAGCCGTGGATGCGGTGAATGGTGCCATGGGCGACATCAACAGCAAGTGGAGCGGCATGAGTAACTTCTTCCGTGGTATCTTTGGAGGAAACGGACTGGAGATGTTTGGCAACTTCTTCAAGAACTTAGGGAAAGGAAACGTGTCGGGACTGAGCCTTGCAGGACTGGTGACAGCGGCGTTTCTCACCTTCGGACGTTTCGGATGGCTTGGCAAGATAGCAGGAGCCATGCTCGGCATGATGCTCATCGGCAACAATTCCAATATCAAGAATATCGTCAGTGGCGATGGCGGTCATGGAAGAAATGTGAACGAAGCAGAAACGACCGTACGCAGTGGCGGCATGAAACGATAAACATAAAAACGACAACAACATGAGATATACAGAAGAAATGATGCTGCAATCAAAAAGCGGCTTTTGCATGCCCTTTGAGGAGCGAGGCAAGGATGTGGAACTGACACTTGGCTATGGGAAACAGAAGCATCCTGTAACAGGAACGGTGTTCTTCCACCACGGACTCGACTTCGAGGCAAATCACTATCTGCTATCAGCCTTGGCAAGCGGAACGGTGTCGGGCATTGGCAATGATGCGACGCACGGCATCTACCAAGTGATACGCTATGGCAAGTATGAAGTGACCTACGCCCATCTTGCCAACGTGTTCGTGAACTTCGGACAAAGCGTGAAGGCAGGAAACATCGTGGCATTGAGCGGTGACAGACTGCATTTCGAGGTGAGGTTTGACGGCAAGGAAATCAATCCGATTGATTTTCTGACCATGCTGTATGGCAATGTGAAGGCAATGGAACAAACAGGCAAGAATGGTTTTCCTGAGTTTGAGACCTACGACATGAATATAGCCACACAGTATGACAAAGACCAGAAAGAGATAGAAGAACTGATGCTACGCTTCATGCCATCGTATATGGAAGACCTGTATAAAGGTATGTATGTGACACCGCAACATGCAGAGCAGTCGCTGAGAAACATTTTTTCGCTATCAGCAGCGAAACACTATTTCTATGAAGCTATGCCATCCATCAGCAATCCGTTAGGCATCGGGCAGAGAGCTATGCCCTTGGCTTGCAAAGTGCAGAACCTGCTGATTGCGGATTTCTTGAACTATCTGGCATTACGACATGGCATCTATCTGTCCACACTGAGCGAAGTTCTAAAAAAAAACTCCATGACGAAGCCGTAAGGACAAGTGGCATCATCGACCCGCTTGCTGAACTGGACATCGATGTGCAGAGCTTTGATATTCCAAGGTTGGTGAGCGTCTATCCCGACCGTGCAGGAGTGAGATGGTGGACAAAGGCGTGGTTCAACAACAGAGAGGAAGGAGAATGCTCCGTGGAGATAGAACTGCAGCAAGCCATCCTCTTCATCCATGACAGAATAGAGAAGGACTCTTGGCTGGAGGAATACTTTCCAAAACAGATGGAAGTGTATCACCAAGCCATCGAGCAGACAAGAGAACAGATATTAGGTCAACTAAACGTAACGCTATAATGAGTACAATCAAGAACCCGACACGCTTTGCAGAACTGGAGTATTGCCTTCAAGGATATTTTGACGGCAAGCTGGCACCTGTGATGAAACAGGTGCGAGATGACTTGACTCACAAGCAACTGGAGGAAAGAGGCAGATACCAGAGCAGTTTGGCAGGAGTGCTTGCTTCTGCCAATCCGTATGCCGACAACACCGAGTTTGTTCTAAAGCAAACAGGCAAATGGAACAGCAAAACCACGGAGGACTATCTAGCGATGTGCAACCAGAAGATATGGAAGGACAAAAACATCGTGAAGGATTTGGCTCTTCTTGCTGGCGAGTGGCGCAATGCCGTGGTGAAGGAAATTGGACGAAGCAAATATGACGCTTTGTCGAAAGCCTGTGGCGAGGATTTGGCATACGCATACGTTGCACAAAGGATGGAAGACCTGATGATTGGGAAGCTCGTCAAGGACAATACACCCAAATCAACGATGGACTACATCTTGCGAAAGGCAGCACAAAACAGCATCTGGGGACTGCAAGAAGAACTGATGAAATCACCATTGACGGCAGAGATAGAGGCTCGTGGCGAGAAAGCCTACAAACCAAGCAAGACGGAGAAGTTTGCAGGAAGGGCTACCGCCTCGGTAGTGGATGCCGTGATCATGGGCGGTATCGGTAGTTGGAAGTCATTGGCAACCTTGGTGGGGAGCGACATGGCATTGGGCTATATCCTCGATTCCAAGAAGGGAAACGGCGAACAGCGGAAAGAGCAAGCCATGGAATTGAGCATCAGCAAGGGCGTATTCGGACAGAACGGCAATGCCTTCACTGTTTTTCGCTCACAAGCCAAGAAAGTGAATGCCACCGACAATGGCTATGTCAAGACGCTCAACAGCAAACTCCATAATAAGATACATATTCCACAAAAAGCATTTACGCCTATGGCATGGACAGACAACAGTTTTAAGTTTCCTTTCCAAAAAGAGCAAGAGAAACGGAACGATCCGAAATACAAGAATGTACCGCTGATAGTGGCACCCGGCAAGGAAGATGCCTATCTGGAAGAGAAAGCCAAGCACGACGCAGCCAAGGTTGCAGAAGCTGAGCGTATCATCAAAGAAAGAAATGAGACAGAGACCCTACAAGAAGATGCAGAACAGCAACAATCGGAAGATACGCAGCAGGAACAGCCAGAGCGTGACAACAGCAACGGATGGGAAGGACTGTTGAAGAACTTCGGGCTGAATGGTTTCAGCGACATCGGCAATAATCTCGGCTATGTGATAGCCATGTTGCCCGACATCCTTGTTGGACTGTTCACTGGCAAGACGCAATCATTAGGCTTGAAGGACAATATGATGCCAATAGCCGCCATCCTTGCAGGAATGTTTGTGAAAAATCCATTGCTGAAGATGACACTCATCGGTATGGGCGGTGCCAATCTGCTGAACAAGGCAGGACATGAAGCATTGGCAAACAAACAGGAAGGCAATGATGGAAATGCTGTATCATACGGTAATACAACAGCACAAGCAGTGCAATATAAGTCCTATCCAGACGAACCGTTGAATCCCCGAATAGCCAACCCTGTGCTGCAAGGCAACTGTTTAGTGGCAACCATCGACCGAGTGCCATACACCATCCAACTGCCAGAGCATGTGGTTGGAGCATATCAAGCAGGAGCCTTACCACTCAACACCCTTGCCAATGCCGTGCTTGCCAAGAATGACCAGATGAGACAGATGGCAGAACGCAACTATGGCGAGCAAGAAGTGAGAAGTGTGAGAAACGAGGCGATGGAAAACGCAGAGCGGCGAGAAGTTATTCAACGTTCAAGATAATAAAAGAAAACGTAAAACAATCATACAATGAAAGAGAAAAGTCCACAAGAGAAGAATGCGGCAGAGCGTCAAGTGTCACTGATTACCGAGGCCCTGTCGAAAGCAGCCGACAACAAGAGTGTCTGGCTGAATGAGCAAGGAAAGCAATATCCACGGTTTTACCCAAAGGGAGCGGCAGTGAGTCCGTTCAATGCCCTCGTTATGGGATTGTACTCCGATAAGAACGGATTTTCTACAAATCTTTACACGTTATTTAGTGAAGCCAAGAAGCGAGACGAGTCTGTGATGGCGCATGAGAGAGGTGTGCCGTTCAACTGGTATGCGTGGAACAAGTATGTGAACCGACATAATCCAGAGGACATCATCAGTAGAAAGGACTACCAGGAATTGTCGGCTACCGATCAGACACAGTACAAGGGCATCCATAATCGGGAGATACGAGTGCTGTTCAACATCGATCAAACCATGTTGCTATTGAAAGACAAAGAAAAATATGAAGAGGTGGTGAAGGCGAATGTCGGTGCGAATGAAGACAAGGCATTGCGTAGCCAAGTAAATGACTTCATCCAGAAGATAAAGGAAAACCTGATGGCGGTGCGCAAAGACGGAAGCGGAGTGGCACACTATGACACAGAAAAAGATGCAGTGTATATGCCAAAGCAAGAAAACTTTGAGCATTATAGCGATTATGTGCAGGAAATGCTGCGCCAAGTGGTGAGTGCTACAGGACATCAACAGCGACTGGCAAGGGAGGGCATGGTGATGAAAAACGGCATTGCGCCATCGGAGGATGCCGTGAAGCAAGAGAAACTGGTTGTGGAACTGGCTTCGGGCATCAAGATGATGGAAATGGGTATGCCAGCCAAGATTTCCAAGGAGAACATGGGACTGGTGGACTACTGGAACCGCGAATTGAAGGAAAATCCATGTCTGATAGATGCCATAGAGAGTGATGTGAACAATGCCTTGGACGTTATCCGCAAGGCAGAGCGTGGCGAGAAAATAGAATATTCATCCTTGAAGAACGAGCAGCAGACCACCGAGATGCAATTGAAGATGCCCAAGCATTACTTCGTGGCAGACGAGATAGCCAAGCATCCTGACAGCGAGCAGAAGTTTGTGGTGATTGTAAGAGACAAGGAAAACAAGAGTGCTGATGTGGTGTTGCCAGCAGGAGCATCATTGGAAGTGAACAACGAGGTGTCGGGCATGAGCAAGCAGCGCATCGAACATGCCTTACAGAAGGAAGGTTTTCAGTCTGTCAAGTTCTATAATCCCGATGGCGCTTTGGGCTACCATCCTGATGACAGCTATTTTGCAGGAAAGGACATCACTGTGGCAAGATTGAAGAACTGGCAACTGGAAGACTTATCCAAGATAGACGTGAGTGATGCCGTGAGCCAGAGCAAGCAGGTGGGCTTCGACCGCATACAGATGGTGCAGGATGACAACAAGCGTTGGGCGATGTATATCAAGCCCGAAGGACAGAAGGCTTTTTCCATCTATCCCGACAAGGCGGACTTAAACCGCTTCTTCACCACACTGAAACAGGCGCAGGACACGATGGACAGTCTGAGAGTGGAACTGGCACAGAAATACTATGCGATGGCAGAGACAAAGCCTGACCTGAAGGTGGACTTGTTCGGCAGCGGTCAGCACAACGAGGTGGACATGAACCGCATACAGAAAGTGAACGTGTTCAAGGCAAAGAACGATGTCATTCTGTGTGCAGCCACCATTGATGGCGCAGACAAGTTGCAGCCTCGTGTGGTATCGCCAAGCCAATGGCAACGGATGTGGATAGCCGAAGACAAAAACGAGTATAAGAAACATCTTGCAGCAACCTTGTTTGCTGACATCCTGCAGAAAGGACAGACACAGGAGCAGACTGCATCTGAAAAGCAAGTTGATGAAACCGAGGTGAAGCAAGAAACGCAAGTCTCCACCGATAAGAATGAGGAAGAACATCGAGAGTATCACGAGGAAGAGAATAAGCAAGCATCTTCTGAGGAAAAGACAGATATTAGGGAAGAGAAGGATGCGACTGTTCAAAGAGATAATAACGCTACTGTGGAAAAGAAGGAAGAAACAAAGGGTAAGCAGAAGGAAGAGACCAAGGACTCTCCCATCATGAAGCAATGGAAGGAGTTGAAAGCCAAGCATCCAGATGCTTTGCTGCTGTTTCGTGTAGGTGATTTTTATGAGATGTATGAACAGGATGCCAAGCGAGGAGCGGAAGTGTTGGGGATTACATTGACAAAGAGAAACACCCAAACTGGTCCCTACATGGCTGGCTTTCCACATCATGCCTTGGACACCTATCTGCCCAAGCTTATCCGAGCTGGAGAACGAGTGGCTATCTGTGACCAGTTGGAGGCACCCAAGCAGAAGCAAGAGGAGCAAAATACTGAGGAACAGCAGCGTTCTGGCGGTATGAAACGATAATAATGAGGATATAAAGACATGAGCAAGAATCAGCAATATGCAGAAAGATATGCTGCCGAGGCGATGGAACAAATGAAGCGATATGGCATCCCTGCTTCCGTCACCTTGGCGCAAGGCATCTTAGAAAGTCGTAATGGACAGAGTGAACTGTCGCAGTTGGGCAACAACCATTTTGGCGTGAAGGCTTCGAAAAGTTGGCTGAAGAACGGTGGCGATTATCTTGTCTATACCGATGACAAGCCGAATGAGAAGTTCTGCAAGTATGCCACGGTGGGTGACTCATACGAACACCATTCCAAGATATTGAAGAACAACAGCCGCTACAGCCAATGCTTCAAACTCTCTCCCGACGACTACAAGGGATGGACAAAAGGCATTGAGCGAGGCGGTTATGCCACCAGTGGAGGATATGCAGCCAGTTTGCAAAAGATTATCGAGATCAATGGATTACAGAAGTATGACCAACAGGTGATGCGAGAGATGAGGGCTGAGGGCAAGAAGTTCGGCGTAGAACAGAATGCAAGGACTTCAGCAACGGTATCGTCTTCGGTATCGACATCCAATAATGACGAAAAGAAGCAAACAGCATCTCAAACAACCAACGACAAATACTCATTCCCTGTGAAAAGGGACGAGTTCTTGTTTGTCACTTCTCCATTCGGTATGCGTCAAGACCCTATGGACAAAAGCAAACAGCAGATGCACAAGGGCATTGACATCAGAGCCAAGCATGATGATGTGTTGGCAACCGAGAATGGTGGCAAGGTGGTAGCTGTGAACCACAATGCCAATACTGGCGGTGGCAAGTCTGTGACAGTGGAATATAGCAGAGCGAATGGAAGCAAGGTGCAAACCACCTATATGCACTTGGACAGTATTGCCGTGAAGGTGGGTGACGAGGTGAAAGCTGGGCAAAAGTTAGGTGTGTCGGGAAATACCGGCACACGCACTACTGGCGAACACTTGCATTTCGGAGTGAAAAACATATCGGCAGACGGCAAGACAAGGGACGTGGATCCTGCATCATACTTGGCGGAGATAGCGCAGAAAGGTAATCTGAAGCAACAGGCATTGTATAACGGCAATGACTTGTTGGCAAAATACAAGGGAAATAGTTCGACAGTGGACACGAGTCTGTCACCTGACGATTGGATGAAGAAACTGCTTTCATCCGAGGACGCAAGCACAGGATTGTCAAGTGCAGACCCGATAATGGGATTGGTGACTACCATGTATAGCAGTCTGCTTGCCCTCGCTGTGCAAATAGACAGTAAAAGCGAGGAAGAGCAAAGAACGCAAATCTCAGAAGCTGTAAGCAAAAGGCAGGTGGACTTGAAACCGTTGATGCCGACTATGAAGGAATGTGTGCTGAGTGTTGGCGATAATGGAAAGGCTGTGTTGCAAGCGGACAATGGCACTACCAAAGTGACGAGAGAGCTGACCAATGCGGAGTTCTGTAGATTGTCGCAAGTGTTGGGTGATACCAACCTGAGCAATGATGCCAAGAAAATGCGCATAGCTGGAATGGTGAATACTATCGTGCTGACGCAACAGGCATCGAAAAACTATGAGCAAGTCCTGGAACAGCAAGAAGGTCAAAGTCAGACAATGCAAAGAAAGTAAGATACTTGGAGGTTCCACATCTTGGTCGATTGAAAACGAATAAAAAAGTATTTGAGCTATGATTAAATGTAACGTAAGTGTGTGCGGAACCGTCAGCAAGGCTGCAGTAGTTCGCAATGGAAAGGACGGAATGCCTTTTACGACATATTCCGTGGATGTGGTGGTGCCAGCCAAGAGTGGTATCAACAAGACCGTGATTGTCAGTTGTATCATGGATGGTGACGATGCGGAAGGCATTGTCGTGGGCAACCGCATTGAGTTGAAAGGTGTATTGACCTTCAAGAAGAAAGATGACAACCTGTATTTCAACCTGAAGGTATCGGAAGTGAACCTGTCTCCCGTATCGGAAACCAAGGATGGCCTCGTGGGCGACATGGAGTTCAAAGGCAAGGTCGGTAAGGACATTGATATGAAGAAGGACAAAAATGGGAAGGCTTTCCTGATGTTCTCTGCTTTCAGTGCAGAGAAGATAGGAGAAGAATTTACTTTTACGTGGGTGCGCTTTGTCCGGTTCTCGGAAGAAAGAGAGGAATGGTTGCAGCCAAAAGCCACCATCGAGGCAAAGGGCGAGCTAGAAATCTCGGTGTATAACGACAGGCTCAACCTTGGCTGCAAGGTGGCGGAGTTGAGCCAGTGGGAAAAGAAGCCGTATCACCCTAACAATTAGCAAGTATGGCATATTACAATAAGAGTCCACAGAATAATGGCGATGGAAAAAATGCTGAGGACAGAGCCTTGGACACCTTCGCAAACATGATGATAGAGAAGATCGAGTCGTTGGGAAGCAAGGACGGATGGCAAAAGCCTTGGTTTACGGAAGGTACATTGAGCTGGCCGAAGAACCTGTCTGGCAGAGAGTATAACGGCATGAATGCCTTGCTGCTCACCATGCTGTGTGAGAAGAAAGGCTATGAACTACCAGTGTTCTGCACCTTTAACCGTGCAGTGGGTTTGAACTATCAGACCGACAAGCAAGGTAACAAGAAGCAGATGGTGGATGCCAATGGCGAGCCGTTGCCCAAGGTTGGCATCAATAAGGGAGAGAAGAGTTTTCCCGTGATGCTGACAAGTTTCACCATTGTACACAAGGAGACAAAAGAAAAGATACCCTATGACGACTACAAGCGAATGAGTGCTGAGGAGCAGAAGGAGTATAATGTCTATCCGAAGTTGAATGTGTACCAGGTGTTCAATGTGGCACAGACCAATCTGAAGGAGGCAAGACCTGAATTGTATGCCAAGTTGGAAGCAGAGAACAAGCCAGAAAAGGCATTGGTGAAGGATGGTGATATGTATTCGTTTCCTGCTGTAGACCGGATGTTCAAGGAGCAGAGATGGATTTGTCCCATCAATATCGAACACCAGGACAATGCGTTCTACTCCATTTCCCGCAACCAGATAACCATTCCTGAAAAGTCACAGTTCAAGGATGGTGAGTCGTGGTATGGAACAGCGTTCCATGAGATGGTTCACTCGACAGGAGCGGAAGATCAGTTGAACCGTCTCAAACCGCAGTCGGGCTTCGGTTCCGATGAATATGCACGTGAGGAACTGGTTGCAGAGTTGGGCAGTGCGTTGGTGTGCCAGAAGTATGGCATGACCAAGAATCTGAAGGAAGACAGTGCCGCCTATCTGAAATCTTGGCTCGGCAGTCTGAAGGAGTCGCCAAGTTTCATCAAGACCACCTTGATGGATGTGAAAAAGGCAACGTCTATTCTCACGCAGAGAATAGACGAAGTGTCTTTGGAAATGAAGGAACAACAGAGTGAGGATGTTGCAGCTTCGGTTTCGGGAAAAGATGAAGAAGAAAAGGAAGTAGAGCTATCTGTATCATCAGGAAGCGAGGAAAAGATAGAAGAGGAAAAGGTTGCAAGGTCTGCATTCCGTCGATAGCCGAGTTATTTTCTGCAATATCAAAAATCCAAGATGCGCACATATATAATAATGTGTAGGCATCTTGGATTTTTTCATTATTCGGGTGTGACATCTTCGCTGTCATCACCTTCCTCATCTTCGTCAGCGAGCCATTTCTGCCAATCTTCCTCATCGATGGTAAGGTCGTTCATCTCCCAATCATATGCGATTTCGGGCATCGGCTCACGAGAATAAGGGAAATGGATGGTGTAGCCAATTTGCCCATAGGAGACATGGAGCGGAGTGACGCAAAGGTCTCTGCCGAAATAGCTTCGGGTAGTAAGGTATTTGCGCCAGTCGAAACGTTCACGGAGAATGTTTTGGCATAGGCGGTTGAGGTATTGTTCTATTGTCATACGGCTTGAAGTTCCAACTGTGAACAATATTGTTTGAATGCCTCGTAAAGGTCAGCCATCATGGTTTCAGCTTCCTCCATGTCTTTGACTATATCGGCAATGTGGTAAGGTGCGCCATTTTTGCCGTGACCGTCTGAGCCAATCCAAATGTACGCTTCCTCGTCAACATCAAAGTTCCCATAATACTCATGGATATTGTCGATGAAGGCTTCCATATCATCGTCTTCAAGTTCCACGCTGAAATTGAAATCTTGACCATAGGAAGTATATTTGGCGAAGTTTACATCTGTCTTGCCATTTTGTGGCTCGGAGAAATCAACGCTCCATCCTAATATTTCGGCTATCTCCGTTATCTTTTGCTGTATCATATAGTTTGATTTTTAGCAGCCATAGGCAAGAAGCCTACGGCTGATGAATGGTTTAAACTTCTTCCCTGTCATACATGTCAGACAGAAACGACTGCAATCTCTCGTCGGGAATGTTTCCGATTGGGCAAGGCTTGAAGCTCTTGTCCTGCAATATCGGTATCTTAGGAAGGTTATGTCCGACATCCACGCTGATACTTTCCATTTCCTTGATGGAAGCATAGCCATATTCGGTATCGGCAAGACCGACAACGATAGAGAACAGCGCGAAGTCATCGCCTTCCGGCTGACCTTCCAATACATACCAACGGACTTTGCCGATGAAGAAGACGCATTGGCAAATGGCATCCTTCTTCTTGCCGTCCTGTGAATAAAGCGGATATTGCTTGAACTGCTCCGCCAACTGTGGTGTAATCAATCTGCTTGTCATAACTGCATTATTTATTGGGTGAATACTCTGATGAAGATGGATAGTAGAGCTGCTGCTCATGCAAGGCTTCAATGGCTGCATGTGCCAAAGTGCAAGCCCATTCATTGCGAAGGTCATAATAGCCCTTCTGATAGTTTATTGCCAACTGCTCCATGAAAGCCATCATCACCTTGAACTTCTCGTTTACAAGAACGCTGTTGTCACTGGCCAGCTATTCAGCCAGATTGAATGCGGCAAACAGCTCGACACCCACGAAGCGTGAAAACTCATTGGCAAACTCCTTGTCTCTTTCGTTAATCATATCGTTCATATCTGTTCGGATTAAATTGTGAAACTTCTTTTTCTTCCCTATTCTCGAAGCCTTTACGACTTCATCGAGGGAATTGATTTTACGTGCAATCAAGAGTTCGGACATGGAGGCAGACAAGACAAGGAATTGGAAGATTATTTCATTGGAATACCCCAATCTTTGATTGGTGGAAGGCTGCTGATGAAATAACCTGCTAATAGCAAGGCGGTACTTGACAGTCTGGTGGGCTGAACTAAATTTGCTAAGGAAAAACAAGGGAGGATGAAGGGTATGGGAATATTCTAGTGACGAAAAGTGGTATGATTACCACTTTTTGATAATAGAGAGATCTGTTAGAACCGGCATATACAGTTCGAGCATTCCCGTTTTTTGTCATTTGTGTCACTTTTCGGGAATTGTATTTCTGAAAATATCCCTGTTCAATCTTCGCACTATGTTAAATAGTATTGAACAAGATGAAATATTGAACAAAAAGTTCGTTCGTTTAAGTTTTGTTCATTATCTTTGCAATGTTCAATCAAATTGAACACAACTGATATATTGAACAAATAACATAAAATGATGGCAAACAATATCATAATAAACCAAGCATTGGATGCTCTTAGAGCAAGCCTTCCTGTGGGGGATGTTGTGTCAACAACAGCCGTCAAAGTAAATTGTACCAATGAAAATGATGTCACTGTTAAAATAATGAATGTAGATTTTGTGTGTCATGTAAGGGAAAACATAACCAAGGCCACATTAAATCCGACATTAGCGACTATGCAAACGATGAACAATGACAAGCAGCAAATCTTGCTTGTTACGCAATACGTCACGCCGCAGGTATCAACAGAATTGGCAAACAGAGGTATCAACTATCTAGACTGTGCAGGAAACTGCCTTGTCAGATATACAAAGGCAGGAAACTTGATTTTCCAAATATTTAATCAAGGAAGGAAAAATACAGAGTCCAAGGTGAAAACCTATCCCGTGTTTCAAGATGCAGGATTGAAGGTCGTGTTTTATCTGTTGCAAGATGCAGACAATATAAAGAAGCCTTATCGAGAGATAAAAGAGCAAATTGGTGTATCTTTGGGAAGCGTGAAAAACGTTTTGGATGAACTTACAAGACGTGGTTTTGTTTGTGACACTAAAAACGGGCGCATAATAAAAGACAAAAAACAACTGCTTGACTTATGGGTTAGCAATTACAATGAAGTATTGAAACCCAAATTGCTGGTAGGCGCAATGGCATTTCGAACAGAAGCGAATAGAAATGAGTGGAAAAACATAGCATTGCCAAAGGGCATGTCATGGGGAGGAGAACCTGCCGCAAACTTGACGGATGGCTACTTACAACCAGGAATTTTCGACATATACACGGAAATACCTGCAGCACATCTTATACGAACAGGTGTCGTCAAGCAAGATGCAAATGGGGAAATTCATCTGTACAACAAATTTTGGAATTGGGAAATAGACAACAGAACTGTTCCTGCTATATTAATCTATGCAGACTTGATGGGTAGTGGCAATAGTCGCTGCTTTGAGGCTGCGCAACGCATATTAAAGAATGAGCTTAAAGATTTCGAGTGAAAAGATAAACAATCCATTTCTTGTGGATTTGTTGGAGAAACTTACAGATAGCTTCCGTAGAATGGATCACGACTTCTTTATCATAGGAGCCACCGCTAGAGATATAGTCATGCAGCAGATGCTGAACACGTCATCACGTAGAAAGACAAGAGACTTGGATCTAGCTATAGCTGTTCCAAACTGGCAGGAATTTGACAAAATCAAAAATAGTTTGATTGCGGATGGTTTCGAGAAGGACAAGTCAAAACACCAACGCTTCTATTATGGTGACTATGAGATAGATGTTGTTCCATACGGATATGTCGCCAAGGAAGATGACAACATCTATTGGCCACCCGAAGAAACAATTGCCATGTCCGTAAAAGGGTTTGACGAAGTGCTTTCTGATGCTATAACGGTTAGTATTGATGACAGATTCACTGTAAAGATAGCTTCTTTGCATGGATTATTCTTGCTGAAGTTCAATGCTTGGATGGACAGACATCTAACCACAAACAAGGATGCAGAGGATATGTCGTTCATATTGGACAACTACCTTATGGCAAACTTGGATCGAGAAGCGTATATGGAAGTGTATGATTGGGAAGATTTTGACGAATATGTGGCTGGTGGCTATTGGCTGGCAAACGATTTGGCAAAGTTATTGAACCGAGACCAACTTGTATATTATGCAGACAAAATTGACGAGGAATTGCAGTTGGAGGAGAGAAGCTATTTGATAAGCCAAACTCTCAATTCACAATCGGGTTTGAATTATGACCAAGTAAGGAGAACATGGCAAGTCATTTCAGAAGTGTTTCGCTCTGCTACAGAAGAAAGGGATTTATAATGATAGATATAAATTATTGTAGTCAAAAAGGCTTATGTGATACAAACCAGGATTTTATTTTGTGCAAACAATTACAAGATGGGAGTTGCATCGCTATCCTTGCCGATGGTATGGGTGGCTTACAATATGGTGAGATTGCAGCTGCCACTGTTGCACAAAGTATTTATAAAATATTGGCAGAACATAATTCTGTGGATATAAGAGAGCTGTTAGCAAAGGCTTTTGAACAAGCAGACATTGCAGTTGCAGATAAATGCAAGGCTCTTTGTTGCAAAATGGGAGCAGCAGTTACCGTCTTATACATAAAAGATGATACTGCCAATTACGCATGGCAAGGAAATGTCCGTTTATATTACAAAAAAGAAAAAGGTATACATCAACTTACTGAAGACCACCTGAAGGAAGGTGATAATTGTACCTTTCTGACTCGTTGTGTGAATGGAAGAGGTTTCCGCAACCCTA
>ERZ773185.1508-NODE-1508-length-17088-cov-5.131509_pt1 | contig 17088 bp, 14 predicted proteins | sample MGYA00580531_ERZ773185 | MGnify/ENA primary metagenome ERZ773185 (study PRJEB29015, sample SAMEA2737799) | human gut metagenome | biome: human gut; feature: human-associated habitat; material: faeces | place: China | collected 2012 ...
CTATATTATTTCTAATATAAGAATCTAATTATTTTTCCTTAACTTAATGACATTGGCCGGGAGGCTCTCTTTTTTTGCGCTACTTCTGAATTTCCGAAAGGAAATTTAGAAGGTTCGTTTTTCCTATATTCCGCCACACAGCTCCATATCATTTTTTCCCGAAATGCTTTTTTCGAAAATTACGCCATGTCCAGAGTGCTTTATAGTACAATACAAACGCTGCTGTGGAGCGCTGCTGCATGGCAATCATTTTTTTCTGCTCTGCATTGACGCGTTCCTGATAATACGGATTGTCCGCAAAATCCGGGAACGCTTCTTTTAATTCGTTTCCCATCTTCCGGATAAAAGAAAGGGATTTATGACCCTCTCCGACCATATAGGAAAACAACGTGTTGACATAAAACAGCATCGTGTATTCAAAGCAGATTTCCGGTCGGTAGGTTTCAAGATAACCGAATTTCTTCGCATTTTCCAGAATGCCCCGTCCAGCCGCCATCCGGTCTTCACAGCGCTCCCTGCTGATGGTATGCACCGTGGACGCTTCATGCTGGTAATAAAAATACATGACCTCCGGGATATATTCATAATGATGTGCCTGTAAAAGCACCGCGTCGCTGATCGCATTATCCTCGTAAAAAATGTGCTCCGGAAAGCGGATGCCGCTGTCCATGAAAATTTCCCGGCGATAGACCTTTACAACAAGGCTTCCGCTGTCTAAAATCAATGACCGACACTGTTTATTGCCAAGCACGCCGCTCTGCTCTGCTTTGCCGTTTTCCACACGTTTGCCAATTTTCATGCTGTGTTCATCCGTCAGGCAGTAATCACAGCCCACCATATCCGCACCGGTTTCCTCTGCGTGTCCGATCAGCTTTTCGTACATCGTGGGCAAAATCCAGTCGTCGCTGTCAATAAATCCGATCCACTCGCCTTTTGCAAGGGATAACCCGATATTTTTCGCGCCGCCCTGCCGCTTGTTGACTTCCGAATGCACGGCTTTGAATTTGCCGGGGTACTTTTTTTCATACTCCAGCAGAATCGAAAAGGATTCGTCCGTAGAAGCATCATCCACCGTGATGACCTCGTAATCCGAAATCGTCTGCGCTGCCAGCGAATCCAGGCAGTAATTCAGTTTTCCGTCCGATGCCATGTTATAAACCGGCACAATGATACTCAGTTTCATATGGTTTTCTCCGTTCTGTACGCACTCTATTATTTGGTTCCCTCTACGCAAATCCAGTCCTCGCCATCCTTTGTGTGAATCTTTGTCTCTGTAAATCCGGCTTCCCGAAACAGGTTCTTAAACTGCTCCCGGGTCGGGTTGAACAGGTGGAATTTGCGGATATTATCTTTTACCTCTCTGGGCAGTCCGGGCTTTTCATAAATGTCTGCAACCAGTAAAAAGGTTCCGCCGGTCTTTAATACTCTGCGCACCTCTTTTAGATTTTCCTGCGGGTTCGGCCAGAAATAAAAGCTTTCCACGGTCACGATTTTGTCAAAGGTTTCTGCCTCGAAGGGAAGCTTTTCCACCGATCCTTCCAGAATTTCCATCTTGCCTGCCGCAACCGATTCTGCATTTGTTGCGCGGGACGTTTCCACCGATACCGGTGAATAGTCGATTCCCGTCAAATGTCCATCCGTCACATGCTCCGCCATCCGGGACAGCGCAGCTCCGCCGCCGCAGCCGATATCCAGAATGTTGTCGTTTCCCTGAATCTCCCAAAGGGAAAGCGCCCAGCCGGTCACATTGTGGTGGCTCTCATTCATGCGCTCCAGCATCTTTTTGCCATCCTCGCCCTCCGGCTTTCTCGGATTTCCGGACTCGGTAATTTCCGCCTGAGCGCGCTCTGCTTCTGTGAAATGTCTTTCTTCGAAATCATTTTCTTCCATTCCGCGGCCGTCCAGACGACAGCTTGCCAACACTTCCTCTACCCACTGTTCCGGGTAGCATGCCAAAAGCTCTTCATGCTGCATCGCATGGTACCGGATATCCGGATCCACAAAATGTCTTCTGTAGCGGTTTTCGTATTCCTCCCCCATCTTCACGGCATAAAAACAGTGAATTTTCGTTCCGGGCACATAAATATCATCTTCCAGCGGCGTCACCATATCGGAAAAGAACTGGTTGAAAATGCTCGTATTGGACACAAATGCCATGGAAGGCAGCTCCTGCGTGGCGGCACTGCACCCGAACAGCTGCAGCATTGCCTGCGCATACTCGGCACCGGCTTTTTCTTCCATTTTCTTTTTTGCCCAGACTGGAAGCTTTCCGCTGCGAAGCATTTTTCCAAGAAGAGGCGTCATAGCTTTCGCCATCGCCCAGGTTCCAAAGCTGCTGCCCTGATCCAGATCGGAGCTTCCGAGGATTCCGTGCCGGATATGGATTTTTTTGCGCTGCACCATAAGTCCCACAAAGGAGCCGCCCAAAGAACAGCCATATGCCGCAAAGAGCTGACCGCCGAGATTTTTCTGGATATAGTTTTCCAGCTTTGCCGTCTCGATCAACATGTTCGGAAAGGTCGAATCCTCCGTCTCGTCGAACCCGTCATAGGACGCGCAGAGCACATAAAAGTGCTCCTGCAGCAGAGGGATCACATGTCCGAAGTTCCGTTTCCAGTGACAGCATGTCCCCGGCAGCAGTAAAATTGCCGGCTTTGTTTCCTCGCCAAAAGAATAGATTTTCATTTCCTTTTCATCTCCCATAGGCCCATTGCAGCGCACAGATATCGCTGCCGTCTGTATACTTAGCCTTATCTAACTTTGATCTTCATTATATTCCCGGGACTTTTCAATTTCAACAGGTGCATGTATAATATTTTCACCACTAACACTTGGAGATACGCCTATGCAAACATTATACCCCGATTATTATGCGCAGTTTCGCTGTACAGCGGACAAATGTCCCATCACCTGCTGCCAGGAATGGAAAATTTCTGTCGACGACAATACGCTGAAGCGCTGGGCAGCCTTAAATCCACCTGTGGATTCAAAACTCTTTACCTATGTTCAGGACGGTCAGCGCGTGATCGCTTTAAACAGCCGCCATGTCTGTCCGTTTCTCGAAAAAAACAAGCTCTGCCGTCTTGTCCTCGAACACGGAGAGGATGCTATTTCCGAAACGTGCCAGGTTTTCCCCCGCGAAACCCATTCCTTTGCCGACCATGAAGAGGCTTCGCTCATGCCCTGCTGTCCCGCAGTAATCGACCTCTGGGCAGCGCAGGATGCTACGCCGCTTACTTTTCCGCATCCGAATATTGACAGCATACCATTTTTCATCCGTTCTGCAGTCATCGACGCCATTTTGCAGCAGACCGACCGGCTGCCGGAGCAGATTCTTTCCGCCTGTTTTTATATGATACAGGAAATCCACCGAAAAAAAAAGCCGACAAAAGACTTTGTTTCAGATTGTTTTTCTGAAAAAAGCTTTTGTCAGCTCTATGATGCCATGGATGACCTCTCGCCGGACTGCATCGACTCTGTTTTGGAGTGCAACGAACTTTTGTTAGACCTTTCTGTCAACTATCAGAAAGAGCAGCTCTATCAGGAATGGCTTACCCCACTTACGCAGCAGGCGGAAACGTTGTCGGAATTGCTCACGGAACCGGAAGAAGAGCTCCCGGCGCAATGGCAGGCATTCCGTACTGCCTTCGCGCAATACGAGCCTCTGATGCGCAGCTACCTTGCAAACGAGGTCTATTCCGAGCTGCTTTCCTTTGAGGACACCACAAAGCATATGCTCATGCGCCTGCAGTGGCTGATGCTGCAGTATGCCGCGCTGCGCCAGAGCCTGTTCCTCATCTGGCAGGACAGCCCGGAGACCTTTTCCTATGAAAAAGTGCGGGAAGCGCTGGTCATTATCAACCGTATGACCGGCTATGACGAAGAAGATATTTATGAATATCTGGAAAATAGCTTCGAATCCCTGCTCTGGGACTGGGGCTATTTTGCACTGCTCGCAGGATTCTAGACGGCAGCGCCGCCGGGCAGATGTCCCGGACGGCGCTTCTTTTTGCTCATTTCTTTTATTTTTCGCAGAACAGTTCGATTTCTTCTCCCACCGGTCCGATGATAAATGCGATCCGCGCCGGGAGAGAGGGCTTCGACATGATTTCAATATCGCCCGGCTCCATCGTCACAGCATAGCCTGCCTTGCGCGCAGCCTCCACGATGCTGTCCACATCGTCTGTCGCCAGTGCGAAATGGCGGATTGCACCCTGCGGCAGATCTTCCTCTACGTTCGGGAAAATCTCAATCAGGCTCGTTCCTGCGCCGTACATCAGCCCTTCCACCTTCGGCTCACCCCAGCTTCTGACAAGCGGAAGTCCAAGAAGCTCTCCATAGAACTTCTGAACCTTTTCCAGCTCCTCCGGTCTGCATTTCACACATACATGATGAACACCTGTAATCATTTCGTTTCCTCTCTTTCTGCCGCATATTCAGCGACTTATCTTTTGTAATTCCTGCTGCGGCATCCACCAGTCCAGCATTTTCTTCCCATGTCTGCCGCTTCGCGCAAGTGCTTTACCCCTGCTGCCCCAAAATAATCCTGATCAGCTCTTTTTCCAGCATCAGCGTCCGGTTCCAGGGATTCAAAATGATCCCTTCCACGCCGTCTGCCTGCAGCGCAGTTGCAAACAGCTGTCCCATATCCGCCAAAAACGTCGATTTCACGCGGTCGCTGCCGCGAAGCTCTTCCTCAAATCCGGTAAACGCAGCCCACCACAGTTTGCCGTCCGACGTTTTGACGGTCTGCAGCAAAAGCTGTCCGCCGCCAACCGAAGGCTCCACTGCAACAATAAGCTGTCCGTTTTCTTTCATCCGGCGGCGCACCACCGTCAGCACATGCGCCAGCATTTCCTGCGTCGGCTCCTGCTGCAGCCCGGCGATGGCTTCCTCTATTTTTTCATTTCCCCGCAGCCCCTCGTCCCGCAGTTCGATCTCTTTTTCTTCCATAACTATCCCCTCACTCTGCACGCACCGCCCAACGCATTTTTGTCGAACGCGCGCGTCCATTCTGTGCACACTCCTGCGCGGAAGGGCGGATGACATCTTTGGCATAATCAGAATAGATGCCCTCCCGATAGCCCTCTTTCAGTGCCTGCTTCACGAGCCGGTCCTCGCCGGAATGAAACGTCAGGATTGCAACGCGTCCGCCCGGCTTCAATGCGCCCGGCAGCTTTTCCATGAACTCATAAAGCACTTCAAACTCGTGGTTGACGTCAATGCGCAGCGCCTGAAACGTCCGCTGACAGGTCTTTTTGACCGTCTCCTGCTTTTCCTTTTCCGGCAAAAGGTCCAGCGCCCTTTCGATCACCCCGCGCAGCTTTGTCGTCGTGTCAATCCGGTTGCCGCGGCGGATTTCTTCTGTGATTGCCTTTGCAAGTTCCTCGCAATATGGCTCGTCTGAATTTTCGTACAGCATACCGGCAAGCTCTTCTCGCGATATCGTATCCAGCCGTTCTGCCGCGCTGATGCCCTTTTCCTGATTCAATCGCAGATCCAGAGGGCCATCCACTTTGAAGGAAAAGCCGCGCTTCGGATTATCGATCTGCATCGAAGACACTCCCAGATCCGCCAGAATGAAATCAAATCCGCCGACCTCCTTCGCGATCTCGTCGATCGTGCAGAAATTCTGCAGCCGGATGGAAAGAATATCCTCCCCATAGCCCAGCTCCTCCAGACGCTTTTTCGTCTTGGCGGATTCCTCCGGGTCTACGTCCGTCGCATACATGTGCCCCTCACCATGCAAACATTCCAGCATTGCCTTTGTGTGTCCGCCGTAGCCCAGCGTCGCGTCAAAGCCGGTTTCCCCCGGCTGAATCTGCAAAAAATCCAGAATTTCCTTCACCATAATCGAAATGTGCATCCCGGCAGGCGTATTTCCCTTACGGATCACATGCTGCACTGTATCCTGATATTTTTCCGGCTGCAGCTCCTTATATTTCTCCTCGAATTTCTTCGGGTATTTTCCTTTATATCGAACGCGGCGCTTATGCTGCTGCGCCTGATTTTCCTGTTCCATATCGGTTTCTCCTTATTTGTCTCCGCAAGCGGAATCTATGCTATCGCTGTGAACGTCTTTCTCTGCTTCGAAAGCACACCACTCTATCTGCAGATTTCATCGATCCATGCAAACAGCTCGTCCAGATCATAGTCGCCCGCATGCGGCACGCCCCACGGCGCATGGTAATCCACGCTACAGCCCTGTGCACGCAGCTTTGCGACCAGCATCGCTGAAATCGCAAGGGAGGTATCACGGTCACACTCTCCGTGCCGGATGCGGAAATATTTCGCTTTCTGCGCGTCGGCAACATCCACATAGGACATCGGGTTTAACATGCGCACAACCTGCTCCGGCGCCATCTCTCCACGCTTTTTACTGTGTTGCAAACTGTATTTTGTAAAATGGCGGCAGTTGACGTTTTCCGAACCAAACAGGTCGTTTTCCGCCGTTTCCAGTTCCATCCCGTCAAACGCAGGCGCTGTTTTCATACGCGTGATCGCCCTTGCATAGGCAGGAAAATCCATTCCAACCGCACGTCCGTCCTCCACGGTCAGCCAGGTTTCCCCGGAAAGATCGGTTTTTCTATCGAGCGCTTTCTGTGCGGATTCCAGAACGATCGCTTTCACATATTCCAAAAACGTACCGGTTCCATCCGCCGCAAGCGTCAGGGCGCGCCCCTGTTCATCTTTTAACCCGAGACTGTTGACGTACTCCGGGAAAAGCGCCGCTTCGTCCTTCGAGGTCTGCACCTGCTCCGGCGTCATATCGCCGTCTACCGCGGAAAATTCCGGTCTGCCGCCCTCCGTCAGATTCATCTGCATCCGGCGAAATTCATTCACACCGAGAAACTGCCATTCGTAAGCCGCATCCGCATGCTCCAGGTTGATGATCGGGCAGTAACAGGACGCTGCAAAAATCTCATCGCCCGCATCCGCCGCTCCGATCGCCTTTAAATACGGCTCATAATCCGGGTGGTTTCCTGAACTGCCGACCAACGAAGACAGTGCGCCGCCCGCACTTGTCCCGTTTGTGATAATCTTTTCCTCATCGCCCGGCAAATCCTTGGCAAATGCATGCAGATAACGCACCGCCGCTTTATAATCCACAATGCAGGCAGGCGCTTTTCCGGTATAGGTTTTGTTTTCATCCTGCTGCACCCTGCCGCGGATCGCCGGCGCAGCTACGACATAGCCATGCTCCAGCGCACAGAAAACCGTATTCGGGATCCCGGAGCCTTCCTGCGTTTCTCCCGGCGCGGCCGGCTCACCCGGCATATAGCCGCCGACTTGATTCGGCATAAAAACCGGAGCAGTCGCAAGCGTATATCCGTTGATGCTTTCTCCCTCGTAAAAACCCTCCGGAGCATAAATGTGCATCCGCTGATACGCTGCATTCGCCGGTAAATCCGCATAAAGCAGATCGGCAAACTGCCGGTAGCGGATTGTATGCACTCCGACTGTCAATGACTCTACGGTATAAGCATTTTTATCAAAGTTCATCTATCGTATCTCCAATCTCAAAGAATCGTGAACGGTGCCATCACACCGTAATTATTTTATGCATTCCAAAATTTAAAGGATGCCAGTCGCGTTCCGATCGCATACATTCTATAAAAAACTTGTACAAAGCCTGTATTTTATGTCATAATGGTGCAAAAGACTTTCCCGTTTCAGTCCGGTAACGCATTCAAGTGAAGCTCCCTGCCCATTCCGGATCAATGGGAAGAAATGAGGGTTTTATGTTAGAAAGTATCATCAAAATCAATCAGGCGGTCAACGGATTTATTTGGGGCGTCCCCGCAATGATCTGCATCATCGGCGTAGGGCTTCTGCTTTCTGTCCGTACCCGTTTCATTCAGGTGCGTAAATTCGGCGCTGCCATGAAAAACACGATCGGTAAAATTTTTGACAAAACACAGGCAAAGGACGGCTCCATGAGCCCGTTCCAGGCAGTCTGTACCGCGCTTGCAGGCACGGTCGGCACCGGCAACATTGCAGGCGTTGCGGGCGCGATTGCACTCGGCGGTCCCGGCGCAATTTTCTGGATGTGGTGCTCTGCTTTTCTCGGCATGTGTACCAAATTTTCCGAGGTTACGCTCGCAATCCATTTCCGGGAAAAGAACGCAAATGGCGAATATGTTGGCGGTCCAATGTACTATATTAAAAATGGTCTATCCAAAAAATGGCATTTTTTAGCGGTTCTTTATGCCCTGTTCGGCGTCCTGACTGTGTTCGGCACAGGAAACGCCACCCAGGTGAATACCATTGTTTCTTCTATTCATTCTGCACTGCACAACCTGCATATCATCGACGGCACTGTAGATGAACGTGCCAATCTGATCTTCGGTATTTTCATTGCCGCTTTCGTTGCTATGGTGCTGCTTGGCGGAATCCAGCGGATCGGTCAGGTTTCGGAAAAGCTCGTTCCATTTATGGCAACTTTATATGTAATCCTTGCAATCGGCGTTGTTATTTTGCATATCAACCGCGTTCCTGCAGTGTTTGCCATGATTTTTAAAAGTGCATTTACCCCTCAGGCAGCCACCGGCGGCATCATCGGAAGCATGTTTTTAAGCATGAAAAAAGGCGTCTCCCGCGGTATTTTTTCCAATGAAGCCGGCCTTGGTACCGGTTCCATCGCCCATGCCTGCGCAGATACGAACAATGCTGTCCATCAGGGCATGTTCGGTATTTTTGAGGTATTCATGGATACGATCGTGATCTGTACACTTACCGGTCTTGTCATTCTGCTCGGTGCGCCCAATATCGTCTATGGTCAGGCAGCCGGTGCAGAGCTGACAATTTCCGGCTTTACTGCAACCTATGGGGGCTGGGTTTCTATCTTCACCGCAGTTGCCATGTGCTGCTTCGCATTCAGCACAATCATCGGCTGGGGCTTATACGGTTCCCGCTGTATCGAATTTTTAGGCGGAGAAAAGCTCGTCCGTCCCTTCCTTGTAGCCTATTCCTTTGTATCGATCATCGGTGCAACAATCAACCTTGGTCTGCTTTGGGATATTGCAGATACCTTCAACGGTCTGATGGCGATTCCCAACCTGATCGCCCTGCTTATTCTCTCCGGGCAGGTCAAGAAGCTTGCGATCGATGTCGATCAGGCGGAAAAGAGCGGCACGCTGTAAAACAACTGCACGGGCATACAATAGAATGTATGCTCCGTGAGTATTCTATTGTCATGAACAACAGGGCTGACTGCCAAAGGTCAGCCCTGTTGTTATATCACCCTTCCCTGTTCTCCATCTCGCCAAGAAATTTCTTCACCGCTGCAGTCACCTGATCAAGATGTTCATCGTAGCAGTGTGTGTCTCCGGGAATCTGTACCAACTTTGCATTTTTATATTTTTTCGCTGCATCAATGGAATATTCTATAGGAACTGCCTCATCTGCGTCTCCATGAATCAAAAGCACCGGCTTTTCATATTTGCGGATCGCCTCGTCTACATCCAGAAGCTGTGCTGTGCGGAGATAATTGCCGCTCAGATGCCGGTCCCCCCATTCCACCATATCCGGAATATGCTCCGGATCAAAAGGTTGACCAAGCAGATTCCCTTTTCTCGCACCATCCGGGATTACAATTGCAGGAGACATCGGAATCGCCGCCTTAAAATCATCCGCCCGCATTCCTGCTGCCAGCATGGTAAGCAGTCCGCCCTGGGAATGTCCGCAGATATAAAGGTCTGTCACAAAATCCAGCGTCTTTGCATAATCCGTCACAGTCATGGCATTGTTAATCCACTTCATCAGATTATGCTGTTCAAAGGTACCACCGCTTTTTCCATGTCCGTACAGCTCGACGCGCAGTGTCGCAAACCCGATTTCATTCATTGCGCTGGAAACAGCAGTGATGTGCCGTTCCTCCATATTGCCGGTTAAACCATGAAATACGATAACCAGCGGGCACTTTTCTTTTTCCTCCGGCATGTCCAGCTTTGCATGCAGCTGAATGCCGTCGTCTGTGATATGAAACTCTTTCATACTCTATTTCCCCTTTCCAGAATGACTTTTGCTGCCCATTTTTTATAGTATACCACACTCTGCGGCAGTGCAGGTAAAAAACGTCCTGCCGTGCAAAATTCTCCGCCGCGGCGGAACACAAAAAATCCTCCGGAGAGATTTCTTCATCCGGAGGCTTCCTGATTGTATCATATATTCTTTCTGTAGCTTCTGCGAATTTTCTCGCAACATACTCGTCTTTATGTCCGATTCCATTTAAAACGGACGAGGTTACGCCCACACCGCTTCCAGTCAGACTCGGTCGTGCCGTGGACATCACGACATTGCCGACATGCGGCGTATCCCCGCCCCAGATGCAGATCGTGCAGTCTGCAACCGTCTGCGGATGATTGTAATATGTGAGCATCGGCGGCAAAATTTCCACGCTCATCTGGCTCAGCTCATACAGGTTGCGCAGATGAATCGTGTTGAACGGGCACTCCCTCGCAACTAAAATCAGCTTTCTACGCTCCTTTAAGGTCACGTCCGCCGCACGCAGCAGAAGGTTGTCCGTATAGCCGGAGTGAATCCCTGCAACCGTTTTCATACTGCAGGGTACGACTACCATACCGGCAGTTCTATAAGTTCCGCTCGCAATCGCCACACCGATATCCTTATTGTCATAAACAACGTCTGCCAGCGCGCAGATTTCTTCCATCGACAGTTCCGATTCCTGCGCTGCCGTAATCTCTGCGCCTCTGGTGTATACAAGATGCGTTTCGATCTCTTCGATTTTTTGAAGCTGGGAAAGCAGCTCTGTCGCCAGTGGAATTCCGCTGCCGCCGCTGATTCCCACAACCAATCTTTTTTTCATCAATGCACCATTCCTGCAAGCATGTTGACAGCCGGAATTACACAGTCATTCCAGAAAATTGCGATCGGGAAAATCAAAACCATAGCCGGAATCATATCCGCTACCGGAAATTGCTTGATCTTGCACATTCTAAAGCCGGTCGCCAGCATGATAAAGCCGCCGCACGCCTTGAAGTCGTTGATGATGTAGGTATTGGTTCCAAGATCCAGTCCGTTGTAAATCGGGCCGCCAAGTAAAAACAGGATAAAGAAAATGATAAACTGTGGAATCGCTACTGCTGCAGTTACCATGCCAAGCGTGCAGGCAAATACAACTGCGGTGAACAGATCCAGAATCGCCTTTGCAATCAGGACACTGTGGTCTGCGGACATACCTGCGATAATGGAGCCGTAAATTCCGGTTCCGCTCGCGCAGAACAGCGTAATGCAGGTTACTAAAGTAGCCTCAAACTCTGCTTCCGGCACATCGGAAGAGGTTTTTACAAAACGGCTGATGCCTTTCTGCAAAGCAAGTCCGCCCTTGTTGATCAGCTTGCCAAAATGAACCGCAAGTCCCAGTCCCGTACCGAGAATAATCGCAAAAACAACTGCAGGCATGTGCTGCATCAATACGATCGTGCTGACGCCCATGCACATGGAACAGCAGCCCAGAATCAGATTCATGTTGTCAATAAAGTCTTTTTTCAGTTTTTTTCCTACAACAGCGCCTACGATACCGCCAATTACAACAGCGAGCGCGTCGACAATTACACCAACTGGCATGTCATTTCCTCCTCATTATCTTTTTAGAATGCGAGCTCTTTTGCCCATTTATCTTTGTCGATTTCCAGGAAACGGCTTCTGACAAAGTTCTCTTTCTGATCGAACGGAACCGTGCAGTCGAAAATCGCCTTGCAGGCAATTCCGTGAACGCGGATAGAAGGATCGAGAGCATGGTCGTTGGACGGGTCAAGCACATGGCAGTGGCAGCCCGGAATCGGGATCATGTCCACATCCGCCTGGAATCTTGTCGTCATTGCCCACATTACATCGCTCATATCGAAGATATCCACATCCTCGTCTACCAGAAATACATGTTTTAACTCAGAAAATGCGGAGAACGCGAGCAGCGCTGCGTTGCGCTGACGGCCCTCATCGTTTTTGGAGCTCTTCTTAAACTGCATGATTGGGTTCTTTCTGTGTGTCACCGCAGTAATCTTGATGACAGGAAGCGCAGGCTTTGCATCACCGGTATAGCCGGGAAACTCAGGCATCGCCTTACCGGTATTGGAATTAATATCCTCTCTGACGGTCTTGTCGTGGCAAAGATAGCCTTCCAGGACATATTCTGCATTTGCGATACATTTTAGGCCATCTGGTTCCATCATAGCATCTGAGGTGTCCCATAAACACACCTCGCAGCACAAATTTATGCTCGATCGTAAATTTTTAAAGCGCTGTCCCTGACCCGCGGCTGCAATTTCTCCAATAAATCAATGCACATTCCCCACATACCGGTCTGCCTCCCGGCGTACATAGCATTCTTTTATCGTTTCTGACTCCATCATCTCCAGAACGTATTCCATCCCTGATGCAAGTTTTTTTGTCTTCAATTCTTCCAGCGAAATCCAGTATACCCGTCCTTCTTCGGAGCTTTCCAGTTCGCCGCAAAAAGTGTACGCCCGGTAGAGCGTTATCACATGATGTACGCCGTCTTTATGCCAGTGGTACAGCCCGCGGAATTCCGGATTTTCGATCGTAAGTCCCGTTTCTTCCCAAACCTCCCGGATTATAGACTGAAAAAATAATTCTCCCGGTTCCACATGACCGCCTGGAAAGGTCGTTCCGGTGTAGCTGTCGTTTACTTTATCCAGCGCCAGCACATTTCCTCTGCCGTCCTGAATCATGCACATGTTCATGAAACGGACTTTTTCGAGCCGTTTTTCTGATGTTTCGCTCAATGGTTGTTCCCTCTTTTCGTAAATCAGTATTCTTTGGTGATTTCTTCTGTTATCCCGTACATGGCCCTGAAAGCGTCAAGATCGGCTGCGCTGCAGATCAGCATCACTTCTTCGAATTTCCCGGTATGGAGATCCTTGAAGCCGGCAACCTGTTCCCCATTGCAGATACTGGCTTTAATCACAGGTTTTTGTGTGTCTTTATCATAGGATTTTGCAGATGATTTTTTCTTAAATAGTGACATAGCTGTTTCCTGCCTTTCGTCATCATTGTACTATAAACTCCGCAAAAAAGGTGATGCAAAATCCCCAGTTTTCAGGATTCTGCATCACCTTTTTCAATTCATGACAATAGAATGCCCGCAGAGCGTGCATTCTATTGTTTGCTGCCAAAAGTTTCAGAAAAACCGGCCCATTTTCTTTTAAAAAATCGCACCTGCCTGCTTATTCCAGCGTCAGAAGCAGCGCCATCTTAAACTGCTTTACCGCCTTTACGCTGTGAAGTTCGCCGGACTTATACGCTGAAAATTAGCAACGCTGGCCGCTCCCCGTCTGGGCCTATTTGCCAAAATGCTCCTTTGCAAACTCCATATCCTGCACAAATTCCGCCGTACCGAGGTACTTTCCGTTCTTATCCCGGACAGCCATATAAGTTACCAGCATCGTGCGTCCGCCTTTCTCCATCCAGACAGGGACACGATTCCTTTTGTTGTTGCGAAAATCCTCGATAATTGCGCGTACCATAGGTTCGATTTTGGGCGGATGACAGGAAAATACTTCCCGATCAATCGCCATTGCAGGGCGTTTGAACACCTTCGGACCTTCATTGAAGAAACGATTGATATTTTCCGTATCGATAAAGCTGATTTCCAGCGGAACCGTATTTAAAAGCGCGGTAAGCTGTTCCAGCGTCATGTGCCCGCCCGGCATCACAATTTCACCGGCGGCATTTTTCTGCCCTGCAGAGCCCTGCTGTCCATCTGCGCTGCGCCGCCAGCCAAACTCACTTCGTCCAACATTCTCCGCTCTGTCCCACACCTCCGGCTCTGCCCCAAAGCAAACCGCATAATCCTTCGCGTCCTGATAGATACCTTTCCACTCGTCTTCTGTAAAATTTACGGCACAGATCGGAAACAAAATATTCTGCTCTTTGTAAATCATTTCCTCCGCGCGTTTTAATACGCCGTCCAAGCGCGTATTCCAGTCCGCACTTCGTGGACTTTCCTTCATCAGTATGCCCAGATCGTCCCGGATTTCATCATCCACTGTCCACATCACATCAGACGGACCGGAAATACCGTATTTTACCTTTAACTGCGGATATAACAGATCGCCCTTTTTCGCATAATGAACCGATAAGTCCCGGATTTTTAACAAAAGTTCTTCCGACCGGGATTCTTTAAACTGCTTTAAAAGCTCTGCCAGCGCTTCGTTTTCTTTCGTAAACGTGTAAAGAGGATGTCCGACAATTGTGATCAGCTCCGCCGCTTTTGTATGCTTGTCCGAATATTCCTTTTTTTCAAATTTTTCGCGTTTTGCCAGCTCTTCCTGCAGCTTTTCCCTTTTCAAAGACGCATCAGCTCCGTCTTCTGCATTTGCGATTCTCTTCCTGGATGCCTCGACCTCTTTCTCCGCATTGGCGATCCGTTCTTCTTTCGTTGCACCGTGAAACAGCGCTGAATGCACGTCACAGAGTTTCTGAACCTCTGTAAGCGGCGTTCCTTCTTTTAAAAGCTTCTGTTCCGCCTGCATGATTTCAGACGCCTCAACATCGCTGAACTGCTTTACAAAATCTGCCCGGACACTTTCCAGCGCCTCGCCTGCACCCAGACGCTTTAAATATTCTTTTAACTGCTCCGTGCGGTCATTGAAAGTTTCCGCCGCATGGAACGTTTTCTTCTCCATCTCTGTTCTGTCTTTCTGATTCATTCAAAATACCTTCCTGTTCCATTCAAAATACCTTCCTGTTCAGATATAGTATATCGCATTTTTTCTGACCTATTCTATTCACTTTATTACATTTTTTCTGACCTGAAATATGTCATATTTCACATTTTTTCCATCCGGTGCATCAAACAATAGAATGCACGCTCTGCAAGCATTCTATTGTCATGAACAATAGAATACACACTCTGCAAGCATTCTATTGTCATGAACAATAGAATACACACTCTGCGAGCATTCTATTGTCATGAATTGAAAAAGAACCAGTAAGAATTTTTCTTATCTGGTTCCATCATAGCATCTGAGGTGTCCCATAAACACACCTCGCAGCACAAATTTATGCTCGATCGTAATTTTTCAAAATTCAATTCCTGATTCGTCGCTATTTCATGAATTTCCATGATCGCCGCCGACAGCGTGCGCTTGCTTCCTTACCGTTCCAGGCTGTTTAACCACTGACGGCCAACCTCGATCTGACGATGTACCTCAGAAGGTGCCGTTCCTCCGAAGGATACGCGGGCATTGACACAGGACTTGATGCTGATGTCCCCCAGCAGCTCTTTGGTCACGCGCTTGTCGATCGCCTGCAGCTCTTCGTCTGTCAGATCTTCAAGGTCACAGCCCTTCTTCTCACATGCTTTTACCATATGTCCTACGATAGAGTGTGCTTCCCGGAACGGAATGCCCTGCTTTGCAAAATGCTCTGCAATATCTGTCGCATTTAAGAAGCCTTTTCCAAGCTGTTTTTCGATCTGATCCATCCGGAATTCGGTCTTGTCCAGCATCTTTGCAAAAATATCAATCGTCGCCTTCCAGGTGTCGATCGCATCGAAAAGGCTCTCCTTATCCTCCTGGAAGTCCTTGTTATAAGCAAGCGGAGTTCCCTTCATAACGGTCAGCAGCTGCATCAGATCACCATATACACGACCAACCTTGCCACGGATCAGCTCTGCCATATCCGGGTTTTTCTTCTGGGGCATAATGCTGCTGCCGGTGCAGAAGCTGTCGTCGATTGCGATATAGGAAAACTCGGAAGAGTTCCACCATGCAAATTCCTCCGCCCAGCGGGACAAGTGCATCATGGAAATGGAAGCGTCGCTCAAAAATTCCAGGCTGTAGTCCCGGTCGCTGACTGTATCCATGGCATTTTCCGTCGGTGCAGTAAAAGAAAGCAGCTCGCTCGTCAAATGACGGTCGATGGGCATCGTTGTTCCTGCCAGTGCACACGCCCCCAGCGGATTATAATTCAGACGCTCCAGCGTATCCGTCAGACGTTCTATATCTCTTTTAAACATCTGGAAATATGCCATAAAAACAAATCCGATCGTGATCGGCTGTGCGTGCTGAAGATGGGTAAAGCCTACTGTAATCTTATCTTCATATTTTTTATCTATTTCACCATATTTACTTATAGCTGCACCTTGAGCCATTGGATTTATTAAAGGTCTAACAAATTGAGGATGTCCACTTATTCTTAATGACATAGCTCCAGCAATTTGTCTTATTAAACAATAAAGTGTTAAAAGCTTTCCTGTTGAAAGATTTTTTATATTTTTAATTAATTCAACTGCTTTCTCTTTTAATCCATATCTTTCTGATATACCTATTATAGGTAAAGTTAATATAAAAATAGTTATTAATCTTTGATTAACAAATGTTTTACCAAGTATTGATAATATTTCAGTAATATCCATATGTGCTGCAAAACCTGTAGTAAGTGCTGATATTATTATTACAGCAATACTATCTAATTTTAATGCAAATCCTACTATCACCACAAAAATTCCAATTAGTACCATTTTATCTCCCTCCAAATTTTCTTTATAATAAAAACAAAATGCCTTATCCCACGCAACCGCGATTTTCGCCCGCTTTTCCACTGGAACTTCCGGTCTTTTTACCGCTGTAAGAGGTTCGGCCTTTTCCCCGATTTCTAAAAGTAGATCAAGGTCAATGCACTCCTCCGCCGTCTCGCCAAGAAGACTTAAAATCTCGTCAAGATTATCAATCTCTGCTGCGGTCATCAGTCCCAAATGCCTGCTGCCGATATAAATTCCTTCTTTTTGTGGAAAATATCCCACAACAGAAATTCCAAGTTTCTCTTCAATTTCCGGCTTCATCAACTGATACATTCCCTTACTGCATCGGTTTAAAATAACTCCAGCTATCGGATTGTCCTGATATTCTACCATTCCTTTTATAAGTGGAATCATCGTGTGAGACATTCCCTTCACATTAAATATCAAAATGGTCGGTGTTCCCGTCTCTTTTGAAACTGTCCATGTACTTTTCTCACAACTGATACCAACACCATCATAATAACCCATGACACCTTCTGTCACAGAAAAATCCACATCCTGGCTATCCTTTCCTACAAGAT
>ERZ773185.1509-NODE-1509-length-17069-cov-7.741801_pt1 | contig 17069 bp, 9 predicted proteins | sample MGYA00580531_ERZ773185 | MGnify/ENA primary metagenome ERZ773185 (study PRJEB29015, sample SAMEA2737799) | human gut metagenome | biome: human gut; feature: human-associated habitat; material: faeces | place: China | collected 2012 ...
CGCATCCGCGCGCTGGTGCTCATCAACCCCAACAATCCGACCGGTTCGTACGTCAAACCGTCGGAACGCGAGGCGATCGTCCGCCTGTGCCGGGACCACGACGTGGCCATCATCGCCGACGAAGTGTTCTACGATTACGATTTGGAACCATTCGAAGGCAATGCACGACTCGCGGGGGAGCGTGGCGCGCTCACATTCGCGTTGGACGGTTTTTCGAAAATGCTCGCCGCACCGCATGCCAAAGTCGGCTGGATCCAGGTATCAGGTCCCGCCGAAGACGTGACGGAAGCCAAGCGTCGTCTCGACGTGATCGCCGACGACTATCTGCCCATGAGCGAGATCGTCGCAAAACAAATTCCCGCACTGCTTGAAGCGGCGCCATCGCAGACCGCGCGCGTGCAGGAACGTGTGCGCGGCAATCTCAAAGCACTGCATGCCATGCTCGACGCGGACGAGCAAGGTCTTGTCAGCGTATTGCGTGCCGAAGGCGGATGGAACGTACTGCTGCGCGTGCCCAGCGTGCTCGACGAGAACGAGCTGGTGCTGCACATGATCGAACGCCACGGCGTATCCGGACAGCCCGGCTACTTCTTCGACATGACCTCCAACGGCTATCTGGCCATCTCACTACTGCCCGAACCGGACGATTTCCGGCATAACGTGTACGTGGTGATCGACACCGTCAACGAACTGATCGGCTGAACGGACTGCCGAGTCCGAAATCTCTTCTACGCCCTGTCGCCCTTCGCCGCCTCATACTTCGAACGAACCAAATCCGTGTAAAAATCGACCGCCTCACGAGGCACGCCGTCGAACACCACACGATGGTCGTCGACAACGAGCACGCGGTCGATCGCATATTCCGGACGGACGATCAGATCCGTGTCATGCGTGGCGAACACCACTTGCTTGTCATAGCTGAACAGGGCCTTCGCCACGCGCGCCGACGCCACCTCGTCCAAGCCCTTGGTCGGCTCGTCGGCGACGATCGCAGCGGGGGAGAAGCTCAACGCGGCCGCGATCGCCAGCAGATGCCGCTTCTCGCTATCCAAAGCGGAGGCCGGCTCGCGGGCCACGGAAGCCAAGTCGAAATGCGCGAACAGATTGCCGATGATCGCCTGACGTTCGCTTTCCGGCACCTTGTGCTTCTTCAACGGCAGGTTGATCGCCTCACGAATCGAAGCCGCCTTGTAGTAGGCGTTCGGAATCTCTTCGCGCCGCACGCGGCCGACCAGATCCTCGACATGCTTCAGATCGCGTTTCACGGCGGGGTCGTATGCGGTACCGTCCGCTTCGATGCGGACCGTTCCGGACGTGGCGGCCAACGCGCCATCCAACAATTTGAGCAGCGTGGTCTTGCCGGCACCGTTCAAACCTATCACCGCCACACGCTTGCTGTCAGGTGTGATATCAAGCGTGGTGGCCTCCAAGCCGATATTGCCGTCCTCGTACATGTGGGCGGCCTGGTCGAGATGGAACGTGACGGACGAAGCCGGTGTGGAACGTTTACCGGCGAACAGCGAATCGAAGAAACCCATACCGCCGATTGTAACGAACCGCAGGCGCAACCGCGCGCAGGTTCACCGGCAGTTCATCCGAATCGTCCGTGCCCGCATGCGTGGCGGACGCCTTGTAATCGGCGAACAGGCTGCCGAAATCCAACAGTCGCGTCACACTGCTGGTTTCGGCATCGAGTTTGACGACCTGGTCCTGCACGGCGTTGTCGTCGCGGCCCAGTTCGGTGGTGAGCAGCACGATGTCGCCTTTGGCATCCAACGTGCGGCCCGAGGATGGTTGCGTGGCGGCGAAAGCGGTTTCATGGTTGGCGACCCCCGGAACATAACTCAAAGCAACAATGATGACAATCGTTATGATTGCCGATGAAACTCAGAGCAAACCGGAAAAACTGCTATATGAATCAGGAAAGAAACCTGAATTTTTACTGGATGTAGCTTATGTCGGACGTCAACCCAACATGAACCAGGACTGCACGTCGAGATAGAGGGCGGGATTGTTGCGCAACATCTCATCGTCACGCCCGGGCAGGAACAACGACATCAGCGCGACAACCAGCGTGAACAGCAGCAGCGCGAGGAATCCGGCACGACATACCCAACGCAGACGCGGCTTGCCGCAATCAAGTACGATCAGCAACGAAGGCAACGCGGCCAAGGCAAACAGCCATCCGAAATCGGCGATGTACCGCCATCCCAAACCAGCCATGCGGGAGTCAATCACCACAAGCAGCAATCCCAATGCCAGGCTGGATGTCAACAACAGCCATGTGTTCGTGCGCCCGGCCTTGCGCATACGCCGGTAGAGGAACGGGCAGGCCAGCGCGGCCAACGTCAACGGAGCTATCGTGAATAAGCCGCCAGGCATTGCCTCGGTAAATCCCCAAGTGGGAAGAGGCGCCGGATTGACGGCGAGGAACGGAAACGCATCCGTGAACCGCAACGGCAGGAACAGGTAATATGCGACGGTCAGCGCAAGATTCGACAATGGCTGCCGATAACTGGTCATATCCGTGACCGTCATCTGATATGAGGTGCCGAAGTCGAGCGGTGATCCGAACCGGACCACGTTGTACGCCAGCAGAGGAACGATCACAATCAACGCGGGAAGCAATGCGGCCAACGGCGCGCGCATCAGACGCCAGACCGACATATGGGGAAGGGAGGAATCATTGGAGGCGTGACGGAAAATCGACTGAATCTGCGGCCAGAATATTACGAAAGCCAGCAACGCCACGAGAATGAACTGCGGACGGCACCCCAGATTGGCCGCAATGCACATCGAGCCTGCAGCCAGATGGGGCAACGACAACGACTGCGTGCCATCAACCTCACGAATCCGATCGCCTGACACCGGCACCCGCTTGGCGGCGCCCAACCACAGCCACAATCCCAACACGCTCAGAAACAGGGAGGCGGCGATCGGCACCGAATAGAAATTCGTCCGATACCACAGATACAAACCATTGGAAGCCAACAGCATGAACACGCACAGCATACTGACCGCAGCCAACGGCGCATTCGGACGAATTCGGGATATCACACGAATCACCAGCAGACATCCGAATACCAGAAAACCAAGCATCAGCAGCGGCACGGCCGCACCGCAGGGCATCATCAGCCCGCCATCGACGAACAACGATGTGACCGCCCGATACGGCAGGAACAACAACAACGCGGGAACCACACCGAAATACGAATACCAGTGCCCCTGATAGAACGCGTAATCCCAATACACTGGGCTTACGCCATCGGCAAGCAACCGCTGCCGGGTGGCCACATCATACGGATCCGCCGCGTCACGCAACGCATCCGGCACATCCAAATCCAACCACGCGTGACCATCAAGCAGCGCCCTTGCCACGTAATCGTACTGGTCGAAATCATACGTGTACGTGCCTTTCGTATGGAAGCTCAACGGAGCCGCCTCCACCAGCTGCCACACCACAACGGCACAAGTGACCACAACAGGCACCGCCAGCAGCGCCCCCAGCCACGCACGCTGCCTCACACTCGTCGTATCCAACGGCATCCGCCACAACCGCGAACCAGGCCTCCACACCAGTACCATCGCCGACACGGCCACCATCACGCCGATACGCAACGGATTCAACGCGAACGGTACACGCACATTCGCACGCACCGCATCAAACGGAATCAGCGAACCCTTCGGCTCGACAATCCGCACGCACACCGAACCACCTGCAGCCGCCGCATGCACATACAGCGAACGTGGCGAAGACACCGACACCGAACTGACCGTACCGGCCCTGCGATTGACATCAGGACGGACACGAACCGTGCGCAACACCTGCTCCGATTGTCTGGCTGCCTTATCCAACGCCTTCGAAGACACCGGATCCATACGAACATATTCCGACGAGCCATCCGCATCGACCTGCATATATGCCTGCGTCGGATCGGTGACCTTCAACAACCCCTCGTCAGTACGTTCGAGCCCAGGGCCCAGCACGTTGTACGCGGCGGCGGAATCACCCGATGCGGCCAAGGAACGCCAAAACGGCATATTGCACAACACGCACTCGACCGCCACCATCACCGCGAAAGCGACTACAATGGCTGCGCACATACGACGACGTGCCTGAAAACGCTGCTTCGAAAAAGTCACGTCATTATTCTAATAGCTTCATGTCGCGTTGGATTGAAAGAATGGCACACATGTCTCACCGCACACCATCAGACCCGGCCAGCCAACCGGAACATAACCGGACCATGCTCGAACGCGTCAGGCAAAATGTGCGGCGACTCGTCAACCAGGCCGCGCCGCGCCACATCCACGCCAACCCCTTCGGCAAGGCGCTTGACAAGCCCGACGACATCGTCGACGAACTGACCCGCAACGCCATCCGGCTTAATCCGCTCATCAAACGACACGTCATCGACGGATTCGAAGGCGTGCCCGGAGGATTCCGCCTCGGATGGGCCCAACTGCCGCAGACCCACGGCCATGCCTTCTCCATCGGATTGTTCACCGACAGCGACCACTTCGCCCAAATCGCGCTCGCGGACGGCAAAGCGCGTGTCTTCGCCGGCACCGATCCGGACATGGACACGCAGGAACTCGAACCGCGGTTCGTCTTCGTCAAAGAGGAAACCCTTACGTTGGCGGACGGTCCAAGACTCGGCCATGCGGCCAGCCGCAATCCGAAAACGGTGCGCGCCACGCAAGGCGGCGTCGTGGGACGCATGCCGGGCGGTCGCATGATGTGGCTCGCCTCATGGCTCAAAACCGGCAGCCGTTACACGCTTGAGCAAATGCGCGCCAACCTGCCAGCGAATATGCGGTTCGACCTCGAATACCGGGACGCCATCACCATCGCCTTCTTCGCCGCCTACATGCTGCCACAGATGAACGGCCTGCTCGTCGGCTTCGGTTCCGGCAACATTTTCCGCAGGCTCAACCGCGAAGCGCCCATAGGCGCCATCCGACGGTCCATCAGAGACACCATGAGCGCCCGGTCGCATGGCATGCGCGCCTCCGGCCTGGAAGACTACTTCGCCGATCTGATGCGCGAAGCCCACGCGCTCGATACCGATCAAGGGCTCGAAGCTGTGCACGGAGCGGAACCGCTGCGCCTGTACACATCCAGCTATTCCGGATGCTACTTCTTCGCATGGGATTCCTCCCTGCCGTTCTCGGCAGTGCTGTGCGCCCTCAACATCGAGGGCAACCTCAACCGCTTCGCCGCCGTCAGCTCATGGCTGGAACGTAACGCACGCATCGGCGCTCTCCCCACGGAGGACACGGTGACGCGTGCCGAAGCCGCGCAGATCGACTTCGCCCTGCTGGAGAATCCGGCGCTGATCGCGTTGAAACAGGACGACCGGTTCGGCGCGATCCTCGACCCGAACCGGGAAGACGGCATCCAGGCCGCCAGCCGACTGGCGGATATCGCGGCCGACTTCCGGCGTGAAGTCGCCGAATCAACCAAGGACAACGTGTTGGAAGGCGATTTCGGCGCCGACGGAGGTTCCGAATGGGTGTACCGGCAGACCATGTCCCGTCTGCTGCGCAGCCTGCGTCTGCCATACCGTTTCGACGTTGACTTCCGGTGCGACCTCAGCGACGGCGAAGTCGCAATCGGCTTCACTTCTGCTGGAGTGTCCATGATGCCGTTCACCCGATACGACGTATCGCGCCGCGCGTGGATCGACCTGACCGACGTCGAACGCACGCGTATGAGTGTCGATTACAATCTGCGCGTCGGACTCATGATGGCCGCGCTGAGCTTCGGAGCCGATCCGAATGTCAAACGCGTGTCGATGCACATCGATTCGATTGGTCTGGAAGAGGCCGTAGCCGAACAGGATTCCGCCATCAGCGAGTTGATGAGCGAGGCGTTAAGCGCCTTCGAACGCATCCGTACCGGAGACATGAGGCCATCCGGATCCAAAGCCGCTCCAAAGGACGGCGACTACCATGGCGATCCGGCTCGGCCCGTCACTCCGAGAACCACCGATATCTCATCCGAATCAATCGATTCCGACGATTCGGCTGGCTCGGATAGCGTTGGCACTGGAGACGATACGGTGGACGGCCAGTTCGAAGACCTGATGAAAGACATCGACTTCGACGAAATGGCGTTCGCGGTACCGGACGGACGCGCCGATGATGACGACGCCTCCATGCGGGACGACGCCAGCGACAAAACGGAGTACGACACCTACCTCGATGATGATGACGACGATCCGATGGCGCAGCTGCGCAAAAACCCGACCGTACGCAACTTGGTGACCGTCACCTTCGCCCGCGACGAGTTCCTGAAGCGGCTCGACACTGACGGATTGGCCCATCCAACCGCCACATACCGCATGTTCGACGCCGAAATGGACGTGGACGGCAAAGGCGCGCTCAAACCCATCGATGCGGCCTTCGACCTTCGTGACAGCCGATTCTCACCGGCGGGAAGCCAAGAAGAACCCGAACTGTCCGACATTCGTTTTGATGACGGCACGGCGCAGTTGTTCGGCTGTGAGAACATGATGGGCCTGTCCATCCAGCGTGTCGACCTGTTGCAGCGCGCCGTGGGGGAGTTCCATCGTCTTGCGCAAAGCGACGGACTCGAATCGGTGGCCAAAGCCAAACAGGCCATGGACATCATCAATTCCATATCCGATCCGGAATTGACCGAATTGGCACCGCAGGTCACCAGCGCGCTGATCGACGGCGAAGACACGCCCGACTTCTCATTCGAACTGGCACAATCCCTCGATGACGAACGTCTGAAGGCACGAGACATGCTGTTCTCCGGAGACGTCGAGCGGGCCATCGAATCCGCCCAGTCCACACTCGAACGCATGGACCGGATCTTCGCTGAAAATCCGGGCGTGCCGCGGTACTTCAATTCATATGCGGAACGCGTCATCTACAACCGCATGTTCGCCACCGAAGGCGAAAGAACGGTGCTCATTCCCGACAACCTGTTCTACATGCATATGGAGCTTGCCGACCTGCTCGCCCAAGTCAAAGGCGTCGATGCCGCGCTGCCGCATCTGAACGCCATGGTGCGTTACGCCCCCGCATACCCGCTGTCGCACCTCAAGCTCGCCGTGCAGCTGGGGCGTGCCGAGGACTGGGATCCGGCACGTGCGGCATGCCTCAACGCGCTGAACGTCGCGCTTGACCGGGAAGACGCCTCATTCGCCTACTATCGCCTCGCCTATGCGGAATGGATGTGCGACCACTTCGACCTTGCCGCCGCCTCATACATCATGAGCGAGGAGATCGCCCCCGGACGTATCGCCATGCTCGAAAGCGAACTGCAGGAACTGATCGGAAGAGCGCAATCGCAGTGCATTCCGGTGCCGACCAACGTGCAGGAAGCCATCCACGTGCTCGCCGACGCCGGACTGCCGGTATGGCCGAACACGCCGGTCGCGCCCCTGATGCACCAAGCGGCCCGCGTCTGCGTGGACAAAGGCATGTTCGTGCCCGCACGCACCCTGTCGGTGGCCGCGATGCGCATGGATTACGAAGACCATGACGGTGCCGACGTGGTGCAGGTGCAGTTCCTGCGCTCTCTGAACAACTAACAAAACGGTCGAACATTTGTGCGATAATCGGTGCTGGCGTGGACATCCGCGCGGCACGGCGGAAATGATGGGAAAGCGGTGACAATGACGAATCGTGATGATTCCGAACAGTTGGCATGGGATTTCGACGCGCCGGAGAGCGACGGTAGTTCCGCGGCCGTCGTGGCCGATGAGGGGCTGGCTTCGCTGACTCCGGGCAGCGAACGTTGGATTGCCGCGTTGCAGCCGACCGATGCCGACGCCATGCGCCTCGACAAGGTTGATGTGGCTTCGATGAGCGCCGAAGCCGCGGCCAGGCTGTGGGCGCGCGTGGCCGCATGGGTGGAATCAGACCAGATCGCATACTATATCGACGATGCCCCCGTCTCATCCGACGCGGCATATGACGCAAGATTGCGCTGCCTGCAATCGCTTGAGGCGCAGTTCCCATCACTTGACTCACCGCAGTCACCGACCCATCGCGTGGGCGGCACGTTCTCCAACGACTTCGCTTCCGTACGTCATCCATCGCGCATGATGAGCCTCGATGACGTGTTCTCCATCGAGGAGCTGCGCGAATGGTACGACGGCGTGCTCAGGGGATTGGATTGGCCCGAATCGAAGCCACTGCCCATGACCTGCGAGGTGAAAATCGACGGTCTTGCGCTGAACCTCATCTACCGCAACGGCGTGCTTGAACAGGGTCTGACCAGAGGCGATGGCGTGACCGGCGAGGACATCACTCTCAACGTGCGCACCATCTCCACCATTCCGCAGAACCTTGCCGGACCGGAGGAAGACATTCCCGAATTCGTGGAGATCCGCGGCGAAGTGTTCATGCGATGGGACGATTTCAACAAGCTGAACGCCGAGAACGAGGACGCCGGTCGCGCGCCATTCGCCAATCCCCGCAACGCGGCCGCAGGTAGCCTGAGACAGAAGGATCCGCGTATCACCGCAACCCGTCGCCTGAGCTTCTACGCGCACGGCATCGGATCGCTGCGTTGGGGTGCGGGGCACGCCGGCAACGGCCATGATGTGGTCAACGACCAATCCGAAGCCTACGAATTGTATAAGAAATGGGGTGTGCCCGTCTCTCCGCACAACCGTGAGGTCACGTCGTTCAAGGAAATCCTCGACATGATCGACTATTACGGCGAACACCGAGGCGACATCGAACACGCGCTTGACGGCATCGTCGTGAAGGTCGACGATTTGGGATTGCAGCGTTCCCTTGGCGCCACATCGCGTGCGCCGCGCTGGGCCATCGCCTACAAATATCCACCGGAAGAAGTCAATACCGAGCTGCTTGACATCACTGTGCAGGTGGGGCGCACCGGACGTGTGACTCCGGTGGCGGTGTTGAAACCCGTGTACGTGGCCGGTTCCACAGTATCCCGTACCACGCTGCACAACCCCTTTGAAGTGGAACGCAAAGGCGTGCTCATCGGCGACACCGTGGTGGTGCGCAAGGCGGGAGACGTGATTCCCGAGCTCGTCGGTCCGGTGCTGGAGCGACGCAAGGGACGTGAGGGCCAGATCCGCCGGTTTGTGATGCCCACGCGTTGCCCGAGCTGCGGCGCGGAACTCGCTCCCGCCAAAGAGGGAGACAAAGATATACGCTGCCCGAACGTGGAATCCTGCCCGGCGCAGCTGACCGAGCGGATCATCAATCTGGCGTCCCGCAAGGCGTTCGATATCGAACATCTGGGCGACCAATCAGCCATTGCGCTGACGAATCCCGAAGAGGACAGGCCCGATTCCATCGACACGTATGCGCCGAACATCACCGAAATCGTGGTGAAACCCGGTGAGGAGCCTGAACCGTACGAGCCGGTGGCGGGACTGGAACTGCCGCCCATGCAGACACCTGTGCTGTCCAGCGAGGCCGGGCTGTTCTCGTTGACGTCCGCAGACCTCAAGGATGTGCGCGTCTGGCGCGAGGCCCCAATCATTGAAATCCACGAGACCGTCGGGTCAAACGGCAAGATCAAGAAAGTGCGCAAACGTGTGGGCGGATCCGGATTATGGCATCAGGTGCCCGCATTCTGGACCGCGCCTACCGCCGCCCGCAAACGCAAGGAAGCCGACATCGACGAGACCGCGGAATATCCGCAATACGTGGTGCCGGATGACGCCGTGGTGATCCGCGAGGAAATCAAGGTATCCCGTGGAGGCACGTCCAGCGTGCAGCCGGTGTACATTCGTCCGGCGGAAAACACCCGCAAGATGCTCGACGAAATGGACAAAGCCCGCCATGCCGACCTGTGGCGCGTTCTGGTGGCCCTGTCCATCCGCAGGCTCGGACCGCCCACCGCACGCACCATCGCCAGCGCGTTCGGTACGTTGGATGCCATCGAACATGCCAGCGTGGACGAATTGTCCCAAATCGACGGTATTGGTCCGGAAATTGCGGAATCCGTAGTCACATGGTTCACCGCGGCCCGTGAGCCGGGCAATTGGCGCGGTGCCGTGCTTGACGCATGGAAGGCCGCCGGCGTAGGAGTCGGACAAGCCCAAGCCAGCGGACTACCACAGACATTGGCAGGCAAAACGGTCGTGGTCACCGGCTCGTTGGAAGGATTCTCCCGCGATTCCGCCAAAGAGGCCATCGTTCTGCGCGGAGGCAAAGCCGCAGGATCCGTCAGCAAGAAAACCGATTGGGTCGTCGTAGGCGAGAATGCCGGCTCAAAAGCCGCAAAAGCCGAGGAACTGGGCATCCCCATGCTCAACGAAGACCAATTCAAACAGCTGCTCGACACAGGAACAGTTGAATAATCGCCACACCATCTGGCGAGCCGTGCCGCGAACCGCTACTGTGGTACGCGGCATAAGGAGGAAGCATGAGCGACGAGCGCACCATCGAAGCGCGCATCTACGAACGGCTAAGCAAAGTGATTGACCCCGAACTGGGCAGGTCCGTCACCGACTTGGGCATGATCGCAGCCATTGACGCCACGCCAGTGGCAGGCGAAACCAACACGTACGACGTACGGGTGCGGGTCGAACTGACCGTGGAAGGCTGTCCGCTGTCGCAGACCATCACCAACCAGATCAACGGCGCGGTCGCCTCCTATCCCGATGCCACGTTGATTCCCAGCATCGAAGTCGGCTCCATGAGCCAAGACAAACTCACCCAGCTGGTGGCCGGCCTCAAAGCGGAACGTAAACAGAACCCGTTCAACAAACCCGGCATCAGAACCCGCATCTTCGCCATCGCCTCCGGCAAAGGCGGCGTGGGCAAATCGTCTGTCACCGCCAATCTGGCAGCCACATTCGCGGCGCTCGGCTACGATACCGCCGCCATCGACGCCGACATCTACGGTTTCTCGCTGCCCAGGCTATTCGGCGTGCAATCACAGCCCACGAACCTCAACGGCATGCTCATGCCCGTCACCGCATGGGGTGTGAAACTGATCTCCATCGGCATGTTCGCCGGCGCGGACAGAGCCATCCTATGGCGTGGTCCAAGACTGCAACGCTCCTTGGAACAATTCCTATCCGACGTATGGTGGGGCGAGCCGGACGTATTGCTGCTCGACCTGGCGCCCGGCACCGGCGACATGGCGATTTCCGTGGCACAGGCACTGCCGAACGCCGAACTGGTGGTGGTCACCACACCGCAGCCATCCGCCTCCGACATCGCGGTACGATCCGGCCTGGTGGCATTGCAGGTGCCGATGAAAGTTCGCGGCGTCGTGGAGAACATGAGCTACTACGAGCACAAAGGCGAGAAGCTACGTATCTTCGGCGAAGGTGGCGGCGCACGCGTATCCGAACAGCTGACCCACAGCCTCGGCTATGAAGTGCCACTGCTCGCACAACTCCCATTGGAGCCTGAACTGCGCGAAACCGGCGAAGCAGGCCGGCCCGCAGTCCTAACCAAAGAGGGCGCGTTGCGGTCGGACGGTATCGGAGAAACATTCAAGAATCTTGCCGAATCGCTGATGAGACTGCCTCAATAAAATCACCATACGGTTGGAGCGTTCCTCCAAAACAACACATCGGAATGCGACTCAGCCACGGAATACGGAATCCGTTATGAGACAAAACCGACGTAAATCGTGGGTCCTGTGTAATATCAGGCGCAGACACGGGGGCCGAATGGCTGAGAGGAAGCAACCGCTTCAACCGTATGAACGTATACCGGGTAATGCCGGCGCACGGACGTCTCTCTATTTCCCGTGCCTTGACGAAAAGAGAAAGGCACATATCCCATGACTGAAGAAAACCAGTCTTCCGCAGTTCGCAAACACAACAACAAGTGGCGCGTGGTCGATATCGTCGTCGCAGCCATCATCGCCGTCGCATCCGGCGTGATCTTCTGGGGCTGGGACATCGTCTGCACCGCGCCGTTGGCCCTCTTCGAGGCGGTGACTCCAGGCTTCGAAGGCCTGCTTAACGCTTTCTGGCTGTTCGCAGGCCCTCTGGCCGCCATCATCGTGCGCAAGCCTGGAGCCGCACTGTTCGCGGAAACCCTCGCGGCCGCGCTCGAACTCACCATGGGCAACCAGTGGGGCGTCGGCGGCTCGCTGATCGTCGGCATCGTGCAGGGCCTCGGCGCCGAAATCGGTCTTGCCATCTTCGCCTATAAGAAGTGGGACCTGCTGTCCACCACGATCTCCGGCGCACTTGCAGGCGTCGGCTGCGGCCTGTACTACTGGCTTACCAATCCGGCTTGGAGCGCGCTACGCGTCAGCATCTACCTGATCGCCTCCGCCATTTCCGGCGCGGTGCTCGCCGGCGCGGTGATGTACCTCCTGCAGGTGGCCATCGCCAAGACCGGCGTGCTCGACCGCTTCGAATCCGGTCGTACGCAGGAACTGGTCTGATTGTCCGATGCAAGCAAATCCCGCATCACATCAAGGTGGTGCGGGATTTTCTTGTGATGGCGCATCGCATGACAACGGCATACGAAACAACAGCATGACAATCAGAAGAAAGAACGACGAATGACCACTGACGTTCAGAACACAACAGCGGCCGGCGTGACCGCACATGATTGGGGATGGAGACACGCCTCACGTAAGGATTTCGCGCTACGACACGTCGACTTCGACATCAAACCGGGGGAGCGGGTACTGTTGCTTGGCGCTTCCGGCGCAGGCAAATCAACCCTGATGTCCGGTTTGGCTGGCGTGCTCGGTGGAGATGACGAAGGCGAGCAGGAAGGCGAGCTGCTCATCGACGGCGTCGACGCCAGACAAGCGCGCGGACGTTGCGGGCTGGTGCTTCAGGACCCGGACTCGCAGACGATTCTCGAACGTGCCGGAGACGACACCGCATTCGGCTGCGAGAACCTGAACCTGCCGAAAGATGAAATCTGGAACCGGGCACGAGCCGTCCTTGACATCGTCGGGCTCGACTACATGGCGTTCGACCGCTCCACACGAGGACTTTCCGGCGGGCAACGTCAGCGCCTCGCCTTGGCGGGCGTGCTGGCCATGCACCCTGGCCTGCTGCTGCTTGACGAACCGACCGCCAACCTTGACCCGGACGGTGTCAAGGAAGTGCACGACGCTGTCCGCCACGTCCTCGAACAAACCCATGAGACGTTGGTTGTGGTGGAACATCATATCGACGTGTGGCTCGACCTGGTCGACCGCGTCATCGTGCTGGGCAAACCCGAAGCCGATTCGAACGTCGGCGGCGTAATCGCCGACGGCACTCCAGACGAAGTGTTCGGCCACATGGGTCAGGTGCTTGCCGACGGCGGTGCGTGGGTGCCGGGCCGCACCATCGAAAGCCACGTGCCCAAACCGGAACAAATCCGGCAACCGCAGGACGTCGTGCTTTACACGCGGGATCTGAGCTTCGGCTATGATTTCCCGCTCGGCGAGCATATCGACCTCGAATTCCATTCCGGTGAGGTGACCGCGTTGACCGGCAGAAACGGCGTGGGCAAATCCACACTCGGACTCACTCTCGCAGGACTGCTCAAACCGATAGCAGGACGTGTATGCATGGCGGACGATCTGGTACCTCCCCATCGCGAAAACAATGTGATCACATGGAAAAGCCGCGACTTGCTGGGACGCATCGGCATGGTGTTCCAAGAGCCGGAACACCAGTTCGCCGCATCCACCGTGCGAGACGAGGTGGCCATCGGCCCCAAATCCATGGGCAAAACCGACGAGGAGGCGTATTCCATCGCCGACAGGCTGTTGGAACGCCTGAATCTTTCCCGCTTCGCCAAAGCGAATCCATTCACCCTATCGGGCGGTGAGAAAAGAAGACTGTCCGTGGCGTCCATGCTGGCTGCCGCGCCAAAAGTGCTGGTCATGGACGAGCCGACATTCGGACAGGATTTCACCACGTGGACCAGCATGGTCCAATTGATCGCCGGTGCGCGCGACCAAGGTTGCGCGGTCATCATGATTACGCACGATGAGCCGCTCATCGAAGCGCTGGGCGCACGCCGTATTTTGGTCAGAGAGGGGGAGTGACATGCTCGAAACCAACAAAAACAGTGGGCGCGACGGCAATGAAAAGCTCGAAACCATTACCGTGGTGCCACACAAGGAACGTCGTAACGAAACGAAGCCGGCGTCACCGTCATGGTTCGTGGCGAAAATCAACCCGGTAAGCCGTTTCATCGGTGCGTTGATCCTGTGCATTCCGATGTTCTTCACCCTCGATGTCGTTTCGGCATCCGTGGCGTTTGGTTTGGAGATGCTATTGTTATGGATCGGCGGAGTGGCTCCTTGGACGGTCTTGCGCAAGACATGGCCGGTATGGATAGCGGCCACAGGCAGCTTCGTTTCCGTGGCGTTGTACGGCAAGACATCCGGCACGGTGCTGGCCAATCTGGGCGGCATCATCGTCATCTCCCAAGGATCGCTCTATCTGGCGTTGGCCACATTCCTACGTGTCGCCGCAATCGCCGTGCCGGGTGTGATTCTGGCTTTGGGACTCGACCCGACCGATCTGGCCGACGGACTCGTGCAGATTCTGCGCCTGCCGCAACGTTTCGTATACGGCGGCCTTGCCGGCATGCGCATGTTCACGCTGCTGCAGGACGATTGGCGTGCACTCGGCCAGTCACGCCGCTCGCGTGGCCTCGGCGACGGCAGCACCATCAAACGCGTCTTCTCGCAGGCATTCAGCCTGCTCGTCGTATCCATCCGACGTGGAACGAAACTCGCCACCGCCATGGAAGCGCGCGGATTCGGATCCGACGCGCCACGAAGCCAAGCGCGCGAATCGAAACTGCATGCGGTCGACTGGCTGTTCTACGCCATCTGCATCGCGGTGCCGGCAATCGCGTTGGCCACCGCATACTACACCGGCTACTGGCATTGGGCGTTCAGCAACGTGTCCAACTAATGGATGATGATTCCCCAATCGGCAGCTAAATGAAAAAGCTCTCTGTCATACGTTCCAATCGGAATCGTATGACAGAGAGCTTTATCCTATTTCGGCAAGCCTTACACGGCTTCTTACTTGGCGAGCTTATCCAGCAGCAACGCTTCGGTGATGACGTTGTTCTTCAACGCCGGCAGACTGATGGACTCGTTCGGGCTATGCGCGTTGGCCTTCGGATCCTCCGGACCGGTGACCAGCACCTGCGCCTTCGGGAAGATGCGCTGCAATTCCGGAATGAACGGGATGGAACCACCCTCGCCCTTGTTGACCGGAGCCACACCGAACGCTTCCTCCATGGCGTCCATGGCGTCCTTGGTGGCCTCAGCGTTCGGATCCATGGCCCAGCCCATGCCGTTGTCGAGCTTGTCGACCCACACTTCGGCACCGAACGGCGCATGCTCCACCATGAACTTGGCCAACGCCTCCTGGGCCTCTTCCGGGCGCTGGTTCGGCGCGGTGCGCAAGCTCAGACGGAACGTGGTTTCAGGAGAGATGACGTTGAAGGATCCTTCCACCGGATGCGCGTCGAACCCAATGACGGTGACGCTGGGCTTCGTCCACAGACGCGCGGCGAGCGAACCGGTGCCGGCAAGACGATACGATTCGACGATGCCCGCGTCGGCACGCACAGTCGCCTCGTCCATATCACGCTGCAGGCCGCCAACCGGTTCCTCGGACGCAACGCCCGGCACGGCCAAATCGCCATTGGCGTCGTACATGGAGGAAATCAACATCGCAGCCAGCGTGTTCGCGTCAAGAATCGGGCCGCCATACTGGCCGGAATGCACCGGATGTTCCAACGCCTTGACATGCACATCAATATCGGTGTTGCCACGCAGCGACGTGGTCAGCGACGGAATCTCAGCGGACCAGTTGCCCGAATCGGCCACAATGATCACATCGGAAGCGAACTCGTCCCGGTGCTCTTCGATGAACGGAATGAAGCTCGGAGAACCCATCTCCTCCTCACCTTCGATGAACACCTTGATGTTCACCTTCAAATCATCGCCCAACGCCTTCAGCGCGCCGGAATGGATGGCGATTCCGCCACCATCATCCGCGGCTCCGCGACCATACAGACGCGTGTCGATTTCAGTGCCGACGAACGGGTCGGTGTTCCACACGTTCGGATCCGGAACCGGCTGCACATCATGGTGCGCGTACAGCAGCACCGTCGGCGCGTCCTCGCTGACATTCTTGGAACCGATGACCTCCCAAGCGCCCGGCGTGCCGTCGGGATTGTGCGACTGCACTACCTTCGTATCGACACCAACCTCGCGCAGCAGATCAGCCACGAATTGCGCGGAACGCTTCATATGGTCCGCGGTGATGCCCTTCGCGGAAATCGACTGCAAGGCGATCTTCTGGTTCAACACGTCGACGATGCGGCTGAAATCAGATTCGACGCGCGTGCGGATCTCTTCGGCTCCTAAAGCTGTCATAATCCTTGATGCTCCCTATATATGCGCGTGTATTACGCGGATTGAATATCGTGTGACGAATGTCCATTGTATCCGTTCTTCGCAGACCGTCCGACCGCAGCTTGAACCGCAACGCAAATGGCATCGCGGGCGGCATCGAGCGTCGATACGTCACCTTACGCTCTATAGACATGAGTTTGTTTACCAAGAAGGAAGAGCCGGCGCAGGAGAACGTCGAGAGCAAGGCTGCACAGCCGACCTCCGGCAAGGGCCGTCCGACCCCGAAGCGCAAGGACGCCCAGGCGCAGAACCTCCGTCCATTGGTCCCCAAGGATCGCGAGGCAAGCCGTAAAGCTGCCAAGGCTCGTATGCGTGAGCGTGAGAACGCCGAGTACGATGCCATGCAGAGAGGCGACATCAACCACATGCCGAAGTCGGAACGTCTGCCGTGGCGCATCTACATCCGTGACTACGTCGATGCCCGCTTCAATCTGGGCGAGTTCTTCATCCCGGTCGCGTTCATAATCCTGATCGGATCCATGGTCGTCACCTACAAGTGGCCTGCATTGGCGTTGCCGCTCATGCTGATCATGTATGTCTACTTGTTCGCCGTGATTATCGACGTGGCGGTCATGTGGCACAAGCTCAAGAAGAAGCTCATCGAGAAATTCGGTGAGCAGTCCGTGGCCAAGGGCATGCGTTCCGGTTCCTATGCGTGGAGCCGTGCCATCCAGAT
>ERZ773185.1527-NODE-1527-length-16949-cov-27.703386_pt1 | contig 16949 bp, 18 predicted proteins | sample MGYA00580531_ERZ773185 | MGnify/ENA primary metagenome ERZ773185 (study PRJEB29015, sample SAMEA2737799) | human gut metagenome | biome: human gut; feature: human-associated habitat; material: faeces | place: China | collected 2012 ...
AGAACCTATCTCCGTGACGCTCGAAGGAATGGTGACACTGGTCAAGCCACTGCAATGTTGAAAAGCACCATCACCTATCTTTGTGACGCTCGAAGGAATGGTGACACTGGTCAAGCCACTGCAATGTTGAAAAGCACCATCACCTATCTCTGTGACGCTCGAAGGAATGGTGACACTGGTCAAGCCTCTGCAATAAGCAAAAGTTTCATATCCTATCTTCGTGACGCTCGAAGGAATGGTGACACTGGTCAAGCCGCTGCAAAAAGAAAAAGCACCATCACCTATCTCTGTGACGCTCGAAGGAATGGTGACATTGGTCAAGCCTCTGCAATAAACAAAAGTTTCATATCCTATCTTCGTGACGCTCGAAGGAATGGTGACACTGGTCAAGCCACTACAACAAGAAAAAGCAGAAGAACCTATCTCCGTGACGCTCGAAGGAATGGTGACACTGGTCAAGCCACTGCAATGTTGAAAAGCACCATCACCTATCTCTGTGACGCTCGAAGGAATGGTGACACTGGTCAAGCCTCTGCAATAAGCAAAAGTTTCATATCCTATCTTCGTGACGCTCGAAGGAATGGTGACACTGGTCAAGCCTCTGCAATCAGAAAAAGCAGAAGAACCTATCTCCGTGACGCTCGAAGGAATGGTGACACTGGTCAAGCCACTGCAACCAGAAAAAGCATTATCACCTATCTTCGTGATGCTCGAAGGAATGGTGACACTGGTCAAGCCACTGCAACCCCAAAAAGCACAATAACCTATGGCATTTGCCTTGCAATAAAAAGGACGTTCGACATTATGATAATAATAATCTCCGCCCTCTACAATATTAGCCTCGTATAAATCCAAAGATGTCAAATGCCCATCTGTCGGATTACCGTAACAATCTCCTCCTGCCATCTCTCGTATAAAGCGAAGATCTGTACCATTAATGTCGCCAATAATCTTGAGGTTTGTAATCTTGTTCTTTTTAGTAGAGCTAATCTTATCTGGCAAAGTTCCAGCCTTCTCCAACTTGAGTTTAATCTGCCTCGTTATCAAATCATCGTCAGCTGCATAAGTCATCAAGCAACCCAACAACACAAATGCGACAAACAAAATTTGCCTTTTGAAAATACACTTTTCCATACGCTTTATTGTTTTTATTGTTTCTATTACTCTTAATTCCGCAACACTATTGTTTATATTTTTTTTAAGCACCTGAGCAACATTATGTTGCTCAGGATTTTGTCATGTCAAAGAATTCACTTATCTTAGTGTTGCCAAAAAAACAAACAAGAGAATTCGATAAATGACATGGCAAAAGTACAAATAAAATCTGAGAAACTCACTCCTTTTGGAGGAAAAAATTATTGTAGTCCTTGTATCTTATCGAAGTTTGCATCAATATCGGCAAGAATGGCATTGTAATGATTCCATCTTTCCGCATCATTAAGACCATGCCTCGCAACGGCTGTTGTGCCGGGGTGGTGGGTCTTATACGCTAATGGAACTTCTTCTAATTCCAGTTTAACCACGTCATCCATTGAGATATTACCCACAGAAGAAGTGGACAGGATATGAAAGTTCTCGTTGATATACCTATCATACGGCTCGCCAAACCCTGTAAGGAAAATAACAACATCAGGCTTGAGCAATTCTATCTCTTGTGGAATGACATGGAAATAGTCTAACTCGCATTGATGAATCATCGGATCAACCACCTTACGGCTTCTTCCCTCCATTGTTGACAGTTTTGATATTTCATTCCACAGGAAAGCGGCTCTCTTTCCTGGATATACTTTCTTTAAACGTTCATTTATCCCATCCATCAAGCCATTGAATCCTGTGCGGAAGAATGGACTTTTCGATAGTTTGCTATTACCATCAGTTAGGAAAAATGTATCACGATAGTTTTCAGAATAGAACATCTCGTAAGCTTCTACCAAATCATCCGAACCGAGTTGTGCTCCGTTTTCAAGTTTTGGCCATCCCCATTCGTGTACTTCCTTTCCGAAAATCATAACTTTTAGATCAGCTTGTGTGTACCATGTTTCATCTCCTATTGATACTTTACCTTCTTTTTCTCGATTAAGTCCTAATAGGAATGGAGGCTGCACCTTGTCTACCAGTCCGCCACTCTTCAAATGTGCAATCAACTCATTAAAGTATGGTTGATACATGTTGCTCAATTGTTCATTTAGTGCCATAATCTATTATTTTAAGTTTAATACTACAAAGATAATGTTTTTGTGTGTATCCTCAGAGAAAATAGTGTTAAAATTCAGCTTAAATGTGGAATTTTAACGAAACTACTTTGCTTTTATAGAGGAAAGGTAGGTAATTATTTGCTACCAACCGTTATTTTGCTTGACTATTTCCCCAGTAAATGCTTAAAGGGTCATCACTCAATCCATAATTCTCCATTTCGTCTTTATTATTTGTCATCGCTAGCAAGCTCATCGCTGCAAAATAGGCATTGGTACGAGGGGGATACATCATGAATGGCTGACGGTTGTCTGCATCTTTCAATGGGGTACCCAGCGTTATGCTCCACGAATATTTCCAAATATAAGCATCTTCTTCACTATCTTCATATTCGATAAGTCTTCCATCCTTCTCACGCTCCCAATGGCATATATGGAGGTATTCTCCCCCACATTCAAGATAACCTTTGGGATAAGGACAATGTTTAGGAGTCTTTGCACATAAGATTTTATACATCTTATAAAGCTTTCTAAAATACTCCTTATCGAAAACACCATTATTTTCTTTTAAAATGACATTCCTGATCGCCGCCCACTTGCTGCTTCGCAGATAATAGAACACAGTAGGATGTACGGTTTCCATTCTCTTTATATCAATAGTTGGAACAATTTTACCCATATTCAACTTGATGTTTTCTTCAAGCTGCGTTTCCTTTGGTAAGTCAGACCAGCCGTCCATGGCAAAATAGCGCAACGGGAGATATTTTTCTGCAACCAATCGCAAGGAAGGATTCTCGGATATATCCAATGCTACAAGCTGGTGCATACCACGAATATTCAATCTTTTCGTTTTCGTATTCCTGATATTCAAGTATCTCAGACCGCAAAGCCCTTTGGGATTAATGCTTACCCTTTGGTTCGTACAGTGTAAATATTCTAATCCCCTACATGCTTCGAGGTTCATTTTTGTAACGGAGAAAGCAGTCTCTATCTCAATTCCCGTGATGACATTCTCTTCGTCTGAACATATCTCTATATCATGTTTGCCGGGCTTACTGTATTGATGCTCCAGTCGGTTCCAACCATTCACTTTCCATTTGATGACTTCACTGTTAGCATTTTCCCCGTTATCCCATGTGATAGTAACGGAAGCATTCATCAGTACTTTTAATCGTAAAGAAAACTGTCCACTACATTTTACTGTAATAGATATTCTGTCGTGCCCTTCGGGATTCATGCTTTTTTTTCAAGTTGCGAAAGGAATTTTCAAGCGATAGGGAAGCAAAGGGTTGGCTGAGTCTTCCTTTCTATAGTTTCTTTCCCATGAAGTAGGTCTAAGCACATGCCAATCAAGTACCTTGCGATACCACTCCATGGCTTTTCCATAGTCTCCCATCTTCTCGCAGACTCTCCCTGCTTTATAGCCTGCCACCATAGAACACCGCTCGAACAATAGTTATACAAGCTAAGTGCCTGCGCAAGATCAGGAACTACTCCCTGTCCATATTCATATAACTCTGCGAGCAAGCGGGCTGCTGAAAGCTCATCAGACCTTACAGTTGTTTGCGTCATATCTATATGAAATAAGGATAGAATTTTAAATGCCTCTTTATGCTTTCCACTTCTCATATATTGAGAAATGTTTTTGAAAAAAGATAAACCTCTGCTTAATTTTCCCCTCTATTCTTTCTTTTAAGAGATAAAGAAGCAATCAAGAAGCAGGGGAAGAAGCAATAATGAAGAAGGGAAGAAGCTGGAAAATTACCTCTTCTTGATGAAACAGAATATGAAACAGAATATGAAACAGAATATGAAATAGAATATGTTAAACAATTAAAATTAATAGGAGAAACAAGTTATGAAACGAGTATTCAATCTTTTGGTAGTGGATGAGAGTGGCAGCATGAACCTTATCGAGCGCCAGGCACTGGTGGGCATCAACGAGCCCCTGACCACGATTCAGAAAATGCAGAAGACGCATAAGGACATGGAGCAGCGGGTTACGCTCATCACCTTCGACAGCACCCACAAGAATCTGTTCTATGATAATGTGTCTGCTCATCATATTAAGCCTTTGAAATCAAGGGATTACAACCCATGTGGCGGCACCCCTCTTTACGATGCCATCGGCATGGGCATCGCCAAGATCAATGCCTTGACCACCGAGGATGACAGCGTGTTGGTGACTATCATTACAGATGGTGAGGAGAACTGTAGCGAGGAGTATAATCTGAAGATAATCAAGAACCTCATAGAGAAGCTGAAGAAGCAGAACTGGACCTTTACCTTCATCGGCACCGACGATCTTGATGTGGAGAACATTGCTCATGGTATGGGCATCGACAATCATCTGCAGTTCTCAGAAGATGAGGCTGGCACCAAGGCGATGTTTGCTAGAGAAAACAGAGCCCGAGAGCGCTACAACAAGTGCCGTGCGATGGATTGCAAGATGGAAGCGGGTAGTTATTTTGAGGAGAATAAAGAACGTACCATCTCATAAATGTCCTGGTTTTATAAATGATGGCAATAATTACTGTGCGAATTGCGCCAAACAAAATGTTAAGTGTCATGCAGTTTATCACTAGGCAATACATTTGTTAAATGTGTATAGTTACGAATAAATATTATTTGAATGTATAAGGATGTTTATATTGGTCTTGCACATGACAAGGCATTTGATTTTGACAAAGAAGGCAATTGGAATGGCTATATGCCTACGTTGCTTTATGGAAAGAACGTCCCGTATGAATATTTGGAGGGAGGCAATGTAATCTACTGGGACTTGGTGGACAATCCGTTGTGTAAGCAACTTGATTGGGGCAGTTGGGGTTTGAAACGAACAGCCAAAGATATGGTTCTTTTCCTTGAACAGTATAAGGATAATAAATATGCCAAATACCTAATCGGGAATATAAAGGTGGATTTCATAGATAATGGATTAGAAGATGTTGAACTGGTTCTTGAAGCAGTGGAAACATAGCTTTTTGTTTTCTGGCGATAGATAATGAAGAATAGGAATTTTGTAGAAAATAAATTCTAAAAGGTAATTATATAAAGACTCCAACTTGTTAGGATAACTAATAAGTTGGAGCTTTTATATTTAATTCTGGCCATAAGGTTGTTTGAGTCTTCAATAATTCTTCTAATTGAATTCCTAGAAATTACATGGCGACGCAGGAATCTCTGTGTCCTGACGTAGGAAAGATTACGTCGCCATGTAGTAAAGTCTACATCGGGACGTAATTTTTGGGGTATCTATAAGGTATCATATCAGATTCTTTTTAGATTTAGCGTCGAGTTTATACGCACACGAAAAAATTGTGGAGAAAATGCAGAAGCTGAGTGCTATTGTGACCACGATTTCTGATAAGCAGTATCATAATGATTAACTGCCTGGAGAAGGTTGTAGATAGGGTTGATTTAGCAGAATGAGTTGGTTCTACTGGATGACGGAGTCGGCTCGATGGGATAAAGGAGTCAACTCTATAGGTTGATGCAAGCGTCTTCGTGAGTTGAAAGACATTACTCCTCGGGTTCCAGAAGATACCTTCTCAGCAGTTGCCACTAGGCTCAGCAGGTCTGCCGAGCCTAGTCGGCAGGTCTGCTGACTGCAGTCAGCAGCTTTGCTGAGCCTAGTGACAACACTTTATTCTAGCCGATATTTCTCTCATATCTTTCGGCAGAATACGCTGTAGTGTGAATTAGGAATCTATGCAATTTTATTTTTCCACTCTTCTTTTACTAAATTCGCCAAATATCCATCGCTTCTGCAATGCATATCAGCAATGCCTTCATTCATCATCTGATAAATAGAAGAAGTATAAAAGAAATCTAGAGCATCTTCCAACGTAATGCCTGTTTGCTCTGCAAAGATAGGTACTATGCGAGCATATTTCATTTGAAGTATTGTCTTGTTTGCTTCCATGAAAGTCCCTCCTTATATTATTTCATCTGACTGAAGAAAGTGCAGATGCTTGTTCAAAATATCTTGATTTAAAATACATATCTGGTGATTGGGATGAATAAACTTTAAGCGTTTAAGTGCTTCTTCTTTGCTGATGTTACCGGAGAAGTAAAGATCTATGGTATTGAATACCTTATCATCTGCTATACCACCTGTAACCATATCAAACTTATTTGTTTGTTTCCCAATTCGGCATAAAGCAACAAAATCTAACCACTCTTCGTTGTAGCCAATAAACTCTTTTATCTTATATTCTCTGTCTAAGTTTTCATCTAAGATGTATTGGTTAAGATATGCTTTGTCGCCCTGAAAGAGAAATCGTTGGGCATATTTCTTCGCCTGTTCGACAAGTGATGTCAGATAGAATCCTTTGCCGAAATCCAATAAATCACGAGAATGATAAATGTCTGGTGATTCTATGATGAATTTTGATGCGTGATAAACTTTCATTTCAATGCTCCTCGTTTCTTTAACAAGTTAATCAAATCGTCCATGATGTATTCCTTTCCGAAAGTATGGAGCACATCATAGCAGGGTATCATATAGCCATTTAAGATATCTGTTGACCGTAACATCTTATATACCTTACTGGCACTCATGTTCAATCGGTCGGCTAAGTTGCCAACGCAATAGGTTACGAAATCCAATTGATATTCTTGCATAATCTTACTTTTTTAATATGTATGGGGCAAAGTTAAGACTTTTCTTCGATAACACCAAATTATTTGGGCTTTATTTCGTATTTCCCTGCAAATTGTTTCAATACATCTTGCATCTCATCCGGCAGATATTCCATAGCTCTGTTCTTAATCTCTTGTGGAATACCGAATCGTGCTTCGGCGATGGAGCCAACGATGGCTCCGATGGTATCGCTATCGCCGCCATGAGATATGGCTAGGCGGATGGCATCCTCGAAGGATGAGGCTTGCGAGAGGAGATTGAAAGATAATGGCACGGCATCCATGCAGGTTTCATCGAATTTGCCTTTCGGATAATCTCGGGTATCGAAATCCTCGTAATAGCTGCGGGCGATATCCTTGAAGGCTTTCATTGCCTTATCATCAGATTCTTTAGTATTCTTATCTTTACACTCCTTAGATTCTTCAGAGAATCTGCTCTTGCGGAAATGCCAGATGGCATGAGCCACGGCTTTGGCTCCCTTGATTCCTTCGGGGTGGTTATGAGTAGGAAGAGCCGTTTTCTCGGCCTCTTCCAAAACCTGCGACAGGTCATCGAATAGCCAAGCCACCGGCGAAACTCGCATCGCCGAACCATTGCCAAAACTATTATATGGCTGCGGATCAAGAGAACGAATCCACCCTGCGAATCTTCCGCCATACGCTCCTTTGGGAGAAGGATAGCGGCGGCACCAATCCAGCAGACTTTCCTGATAGCTTCGCCCGTTCAATATCGCATCAGCTATCGCTACCGTACAGATGGTATCATCGGTGAAGTCGCATCCTTCGCCGAACATCTCGAAATCATAATCAAACGTATTGTTGAACTCATATTTTGAGCCAGCAATATCTCCTATCATTGCTCCTAACATAAGCTACTAATTCTCTATAACTTTACTCTATCACCTCCCAGAAACTCTCCGGCAGGCTGATGTTCTTCATCTCCTTTGCCTTCTCGAACAATGGGGCGATGTCTTCGGCTTCGAAGCCGGCGATGCCGCAACCTATTGGGGTTACCAGAAAATGCTTCTCGGGATGTCGCTTGGCATAGGCGATGAATCTATCCACGTATGGACGGATGGTTTCCACGCCGCCCTGCATCGTAGGGATGGCATAACTCTGACCTTGCAAGCCTACACCCTTGCCCATGACGGCACCGAAATGCAGGCGGGCAATGCGGGCAGCTCCACCACCATGCATGCCAGCCAGATTGCTGCCAAACACAAATATCTCGTTCTCCTTCAATGAATCAATCCAGCTAGGAGTGATTCTTCCCTTCTTCATATCTTCCATATTCTTCTTATTATTAAATATGTTATTGCCATTATCTGCCGATTCCTCGCAGCACATGTATTCGGACATCATTTCTTCTTCTGGGCTTTCTTCTCTACAGTTTCCTGCTTGTTCTCCCAAGTCAGAATCAGACCGATGACGCCGGCATAGCTCTTTCTGCCGCCTTCTACATGGTTGCCTCTCAGATAGAGTTCGAAGAAGAAATCCTGGGCAGCATCCAGTGCCTTGCATCTTTTGCCCTGCCAGTATTGGCGGTCGCTTTTCAGCAGCCTGATTATCTCTGGCCGGATATATTTCAGATATTTCTCACCTTCCTTTTCGCCGAGAATGTCGAATACATTATATAATACATGGGGCAGAATGTGGTAATATCCGCTGAATTTCACCGCCTTATCCTGTGATGCCGTACAGACGAGATAACTGTAGAAATTAGCCTCTCCTTCGTTGGCAATACCCAGGAAATGAGCAAATTCATGGGCATAGGTAGCAGGATAATCGTGTGCAAGAATGTCGCCGTTCATCGTAAATTCGCAGAAGAACGGACCCATGCTGCCGGTTACACCCGACATCGAACTGATGGGCGTAAACACCATCGTCTTGGCATGTGGATGCTGGTTGAAAGGCGGATTGATGCCCTCCCGATAGCCTATCTTGTTATATTCCTTCAGAACCGCATCTCGCACCTGATTCTTCAGTTTATCATCCACAATATAATTGATTTTTTCCCTCTTCCCTCTCCGTTCTTCACTCAAAAGGTTGAGGCTGTCAGCATACTGGTAGGCAAATTTCCGGAACTTCTCTTCCGAAACCTCAGCAGGCTGCATGCCTACTCTATAATAGATAACAGGCTGCGAATAGTTCAGTCCCCAAGCAGCATAAAACCATACATATACCCACAGCAGATATTCAATTACCCTTCCGAAAACCACCTTTTTCTTCGGATAGCCGCCGCTCTTGGCAGCAAGAAAGATAAACCGACGGGCGAGTTTCTTCCGTAATCCCATCTCGTAGATAGGATAAAGGATGACCCAGGCGATGCTGAGAGCTATGAAAATATCACCCACGGCAAAGGGAAAGATGCCTGAGATGGGCGAAAGAAGGCTGCCGATAACGGGATAAACATGGTAGGTGTAGATAACTCCCCAGAGAGGAATCATCTTGGTAAGGGTGACGAGGATGAGCAACAGCAGCAGTACCCAGTGGCGCCACTTCATTCTGTCGAGTCGTAAAGTATGTAATATCTTCATCTTGTTTCTTGTTTTTTATCTTGCATGGCTCTTGAACAGAGCTGTTTTTTTGCACTTTTTGCCCCTGATGTGCAGAGATGGTGCAAAAATACAAAAGTTTTCTGAAATATTGACATCAGAAATCTGTTTTTTTACTAATTTTGCCATATTAAAAGTTGAACATAATAAATAGAGGAGGAGTTATCATGAAACAGACACTGGAATCATTCGAGGCTATGAACCTTGAATATGAGAACCTCTATAATGAGGACGATGAACGTAGAGAATATAATTCTGTCTGGTACAGCTAGTTACAATGTATTATAAAAAGGCTGTAACAGGTGAATTAAATTAGTGTTACATATAAAAAAGATCGTTAGGATAATAAAAGACTATGCCATAGTTACTAAAGAAATGATGTAACATAGGCATAGTCTTTTTTTATGTCCTTTCCTAGCTGGCTGTTCTTTCCTGCATTTCTATTTTTCGAAGTGCTGGTAATCTTTGCTGTGTTTCCAGTCACCTCCCCATCGGAATCCTTTTGCCTTGAAAAGCCGGTAGCAGAGGTCGCCTTTCTTAATCATGTAAGCGTGGTTCTTGCTGCGGTCCAGATAGGGGCGGGCGGTGGCAGGTTCCACCACTTCCTTGCCGTTCTTCAGTCGTTTGTGGTAAGGATTGTAGAGGGTGTTGATGTCTACGGCCAGTCCCCTTCCGTGCTTCGATACCGTATGGGTATGCGAGATGAAGCGGAAGTTGAAGCTGGAGGAGTTGTTGGCTCTCATCGCCCTTTCGTCGTCGGCATCCCAGTAGTCAATGAGTCTCATCCGCTCTATCGGATATTTCGCCTCGTAGAGCTTTTTCAGAATATCGAGCACATCTGTGGCTATCGCCCTGTTCACCACCATCTCTCCTACGATGTTTCTGCCGTCCTTGTCTACGTGCAGGCATCTTATGTATCTCAGTTCGCTTCTTGCCACGGTACAGTTCTTCTTGTATGTCTTGCCCTGCATCAGGCGGAAGATATCATCGGGAATAGTGGAGATGGAGAAGAAATGCTTCTCGCCCAGTTTTCTGATGGTTTGGTGACTGACGTTTTCTCCAGGCTGCTGTGCCTTGGATGGGAGGCAGAAAAGTCCGGAAATAAACAGGCATATCATCAATATATTTTTTGCTTTCATCACGTTTCTCCTTATTTTGCTACGGGTATATAATGCGAATCCTTGATTTCACCTATCACGATGATGCTGTGCAGACTTCCTATGCAGTCGATGTTTCCCAGCGTGTTGAGCATGAAGTCCTGATAGGCTTTCATGTCGCGGGCATATACCTTGATCTGGAAATCGTAATCACCGGTGGTGTTGTAGCATTCCGTTATCTGGTCGATGGTCTGCACGGTATCCATGAATTGCTGAATCAAATCGTGGGTGTGCTGCTTGAGCCGGATATTGCAGAGCACGATTACGTTGTGCCCCAACTTGTGATGGTCTACGATGGCTCCATATCGCTGGATGTATCCCTCACGTTCTAGCCGCTTCTGTCGTTCGAAGGTTGGGGAAGGGGAGAGGTGTACTCTTGCGGCAAGTTCCTTTACGGTGAGTCGGGAGTTCTGCTGCAGTAACTTCAGTATTCTGATGTCTGTTTCATCAAGTTTTTCTTCTGTTGTCATTGTTCCTTTATTTCTGTTTTTACTGATTCTTACAGAATAATATTCTGTTGATTTACTTAATTCGCTGCAAAGATAGTATATTTTTCTGAATTACGGAGAATATTTGGCAAATAAAATTCTTCTTCTTACCTTTGCACCCGCAATTCCGGATGCAAAGCGTCATTCATCGGTAATGACAGGATAAAGAGTCATTCACATCAAATAATAATAAGGAGATAAAAATATGAGCAACGTAAGAAATATACATTTTGAGGCAGTGGGCAGCTATTTGCGCCCTGCAGAGTTGAAGGAAGCGAGAGCTAAGTTTGCTGATGGCAAGATTTCTGCCACCGACCTTCGCGCCGTAGAAGACCGTCTGATTACAGAGGTCATCAGTCAGCAGAAGGCGCATCGCCTGCCTTATATCACCGATGGCGAGTTCCGCCGCAGCTATTGGCATCTCGACTTTATGTGGGGATTCAATGGCGTGGAGCATATCGAACTGGAGCATGGCTACCAGTTTCATGGCGAGGAGACAACCAAGGGTTCTATCCAACTGACCGGCAAGATTACCGGCGAGAATCATCCTTTTATCAGGGATTTCCTCTTTGTAAAGCAGTTCGAGGAGTTGGATGCCAATGGCGAATATATCTTCGAGGCAAAGCAGACGGTTCCTGCTCCGGCTCAGTTCCTTGCCGAACTGTTCCGTGGCAAGAATGCCGAGAATACCCGCAAGTTCTATCCTAACACTACCCAGCTGATTGAGGATATTGCTCAGGCTTACCGCACCTTCTTCCAGGAGATTTATGCAGCCGGTTGCCGTACCATCCAGCTGGATGACTGCACCTGGGGAATGATTGTGGATAGCGATTACTGGAAGGCTAAGGTGGGCACAGGTTTCACCCTTGAGCAGGAAGCCCTGCAATATCTGAAGGTGAACAATCTAGCCATCGAGGGCAAACCTGAGGGGTTGACCATCAACACCCACGTATGCCGTGGCAATTATCATTCCTGCTATGCCACCAAGGGCGCCTACGATGCTGTAGCTCCTTATCTCTTTGCTCATGAAGATGTAGATACCTTCTATCTGGAGTATGACGATGAGCGTTCGGGTGGTTTCGAGCCGTTGAAGTATGTGGCAGATGGCAAGAAGGTGGTTCTGGGTTTGGTAACCTCCAAATCTCCAGTGTTGGAGGATAAGGCTACGGTTATCGCCAGAATCCACGAAGCTGCCAAGTATATTTCTCTCAATCGCTTAAGCCTCAGTCCTCAATGCGGTTTTGCCTCTTGCGAGATTGGCAATAAACTGACCGATGCTGAGCAATGGGCAAAGATAGATCTGGTGAGAGAGATTTCCGAGGAAGTTTGGGGATAATGATATATTCAAGGAGAAGATGTGTTGTCTGTCATGGCTGCACATCTTCTCTTTTTTTATTTACTTTTTATCAAAAATGTTTGGTGTTTTCATGAATTACTAGTAACTTTGCACCCCGAAAATTAAATACATCATTCATTAAGATTATCAGAGAAAATGGAATATATGTCTCAGGAAGGCTACGATGAGCTCGTGGCCGAACTTCAACACATGGTTAACGTAGAGTTGCCAGCCGTTCGCGATGCGATAGCTGAGGCCCGTGATAAGGGCGACCTCAGTGAGAATTTCGAGTATCATGCAGCCAAGCGTGAGCAGGGCAAGCTTTTGAGCCGCATCAGCTTCAAACAGAAGGTCTTGGAGAATGCCCGTGTCATCGACAAGTCTCGATTGAAGAGCGATACCGTTGGCTTGTTGAGCAAGATTAAGATTACCAATCTCGCCAACAAGTGCAGCATGAATTATACCATAGTAAATCCTCACGAGGCAGATCTCCATAGTGGCAAGATTTCCATCAAGTCGCCTATCGCCAAGGCCCTTCTGGGTAAGAAGGCAGGTGAAGAGGTCATGGTAAAGGTACCAGCCGGCTTGCTCAAATTCCGCCTGGATAGCGTTGAGCTATAATGTATTCTTTAAAAGGAAAACTCCCGATAATTTGAAACTGATCAAATTATCGGGAGTTTCTCTTTTTATTCTAATATTTCTCCAGAATCTTATTCAGTAAGAAGGTGGCATTCTGGTTTCTTGCCACACCCTTCTGTATCTTATAAGTATAGGTAACATCCGTGCCCAAATCTATCTCGAAACAATAGTTGTGGAATTTTCCTGATGCATCATTCTCCATTTTTGAAAGTTCCAGATCGTGGGTAGCGATGATACCGCTCACCGGCTGCTTGGCAATGGCTTCGAGGAACTTTCTCGAACCATTCAGCTTATCCAATGAATTCGTTCCCTTCAGAATCTCATCCAGAATAATCAGCGTTCGGAGTGGCTCCTTATAGCCCTCTGCACTTTCCCTGCAGAACTTCAGCAGCTCCTCCAATCTAATCAATTCAGCATTGAAATAAGAGATGCCATGCGTCAAATCATCGGTGGTTCTCATGCTCGAGAACAATCTGAAACGGGAAATCTTCAGCTGATCCGCAAACACCGGCATACCCGCCATTGCCAGGATATAGTTCACGCCCAGCGAACGCAGGAAGGTACTCTTTCCCGCCATGTTGGCTCCGGTGATGATATAATAGTTGTCGTCCTTGATGGTGAAATCGTTCTTCACCGCCTTGGCACCCAGGAAAGGATGATAGAGATTCTTCCCCTCAAACACGATTTCCGGACTTCCGATTCCTGCATTTTCAGAAACATCGCTTTCGGTATCTGCTTCCGGACTTCCCGAAACAAATTCCGCCTCTTCCGCCTCCGGATGATTATATCTGAAATCCGCCATCGAAACCATCGCATCCATCTCGCTGATGATATGCATCCATTCCTCCATCTTCATCATATAGGTATTCTTCCATTTCAGAAAACTGCGAACCAGGAAGAAATCGCTCAGCATGAAGGCATCGGTGAAGAAAAGACCGAGGAAGTTGCCTCTTCTGTCATACCCCTTCAATATCTTTTCCAGTTGGGCAAAGGAAGGCAGGGCATCTGCCAGGGATTTCTGCATCTCCTTGCCTGATTCGCTATGGAAATTGCGCCTGTTGATAAGCTGAAGTATCTGGGCATAGGCGATGAGCTGATGTCGAAGCTTGCCGCCGTTGCTGTCTATCTTATCAAGTGTCTGCTTGCAGACGAAGAATACCACCATGTATTGAATCAACACCCACCACAAGGCGAAATCCACCGAAACCATATCGCATATCGATAAAATCACGGAACCGATGACTCCGATAATCAGCAGCCATCCGATAACGAGCGAAACCGGAGACCCAAACCATGCCGGCACCTCCATCTTCGAAACCTTCTGCATCGCATCCATCACTGCAGCAGAATCAATCTTTTTCATCTTGCCATTCACAGTCTGGCTTCTGTTCTTTTCGCCAAGTGCCAGAAATTCCATTCGCCAGTTTTCGCCTTCTCCAGCCAATTCCTTCTGCAAATCTCTTCTTCTTTTGATATCCTCCATGCCCAAAGGCGTTTCCCGGGTAAGATTCCTGGCGAGTGCCTCCGAACCGCCCGATGTGATGGTTCGGCAGATACGGTTGAACAGCGAACTCTTGCCGAAGACATCGAGGTCGAAGGAATAAGGATGCTGCGGATTCTGATAGGAATCGCCCGTTTCGAAAGGCGAGAAATCGCCCTCCAAAGCCTTGATTTCGTCCTGATAAACCTTGAGCAAAGCCGAAAGATGCTCTATCTTCTCCTTGTTCTTGTCGTCAAGTCGTCTGATTCCCAGATAGGCAATCAGGCACAGCGCCGCCCCCATCAGATAGTTCTGCGTATCTCCATCCATTGCGAAATAGCAGATCAGGAAGGCGAAGGTACCGCCAAAAGCCAGCAGCTCGCCCGTTATAAATCCCGTATTCTTACGCTTCAGGGCAGCCACCTCAGAAGCATATCGGCTTACATATTGTTGATAATTCTCCTTGATATTCATTCTTTTTCTTTATTATGAATTTTTCTCCATCCATTTATTGTAGGATACATTCTCCTCTTTCCACTTATCCTTTGCTTCCGCCAGATTCTTCGGATATCCGATGATGAGGGTGTTGAGCGGAATCATCGTCTTGGGCAGATGCAGCAGTTGCTGCATTCCCTCGTATCGTTCTTTCAGGGGGTAGAGGGCTGTCCATACACCGCCAAGTCCCAGGCCGTGAGCCATCAGCAGAATGTTCTCCGTGGCTGCCGAACAGTCTTGAATCCAGAACTCCTGCTCTGTGCCTTCCAGCGTCTTGTCAAGGCATCCGCAAACCACGATGGCGAGCGGTGGCATGTCTGTATAACTTCTCACCGATGTACGGCTCATAATATTTTCAAAAATCTGATTCTTTTCCATCATTGTTTTTCTGTGTGAGTCTTATTTTTTAGGCGAATCATAGCATTCCATAAGCCAGTCGAGCACATATTCTTGCTTGATTCCATCATGAAACTGGACGGGGTCGTTGTCCAGGGTGAGCAGATATTTTGGAAAATTGTCGGAGATGGACTTCAGGGGTGCCAATTCTCTCTGCATCGTGGTCTCATCCCTTACGCTGAGCGATACCTGATAGTATGCCTTGTGTTCACCAATGATTACCACGAAGTCTATTTCTGCATCACCGGCTTTGCCTACATAGATTTCTCCGCCTCGTCGTGCTAGTTCCAGATACACGATGTTCTCAAGTACGTGCCCCAAGTCGCCACCTTTGGTGCCATTGATGACTTGGCGTAGACCTACGTCGGCAAGATAAAGTTTCTGTCCTGTCTTCAATAACTGCTTACCCTTGGCATCATATCTCTGCACAGGGTAGAAGATATAGCTGTCGGTGAGGGCAGAGACGTAGTTTTCTATCGTATGAGATGTAGTCTTTCTTCCCAGCGAGGTCATGGTATCGCTGATGCGCTTGATTACGGATATGTTGCCTATATTGTCAGCAAGGAATCTTACCACACTTTGCAACATCATCACATCGGTTATCTTCTTGCGGCTCACCACGTCTTTCAGTACGATGGTGTTGTAGAGACCTGACAGGTATTCACGCACCATCTCTCGGTCTTGGCTGATTTGGGGAATGTATGGGAAGGAACCCAGTTCGATGTATTGGCGATAGGCGAGCTCTCGGGAAGTATGGGCAGGCTGCGTCTGCATGAATTCTCGGAAGGAGAAAGGGAAGAGTTTGATTTCGATGTATCTTCCGGTGAGCAGGGTGGCTATTTCGCCAGAGAGCAGGTAGGCATTGCTGCCAGTAACGTAAATGTCTACGTTGTCTAGCAGAAACAGGCTGTCTATCACTTTCTGGAAATTTTCCACCATCTGTATCTCGTCAAAGAAGAGATAGTTCATCTTGTCTGGGCACAGGTTCTGCTTTACGTGTGCGTATAAAATTTTATAGTCGAGGAACGGTTCGTTGTCGAGTTCCTCGAAGTTGAGGTTCTGTACTTGTTCTTCGGATACTCCGTCCGAGAGAAGTTTCTCCCTAAACATTCTCAGCAGCGATGACTTGCCACAGCGTCGTATGCCTGTTACTACCTTGATGGCCTTCTTGTCTCTCCATTTCTCCAGGAGATTCATGTATTCTTTACGCTCTATCATATTCTCTTTATGTTCTATTTATTCACTTTGCTATTCATTTTGCATTCTATCTTGATTGCTAAAAATGAAATGCGCTGCAAATATACGAAACTTTTTTGGGAAATTTGCAGCGCATTGCAAATTTCTTGTGTTTTTTTGGTGAAATTTGCAGCGTATTGCAAATTTCTTTCTGTAAAACTGATAACACTTTCTGTAATCTGTATATCCGAGAATTTGTATTTATTTAGTTTTATTACCCGATACATCCTATAGTTTTTATCGCCCGATACATTCTATAGTATGCGTATATATAAGCCGATGTTGTGGTTATCATACTGATGAGATTCATGCAGGTGAAGGCTGCCTGCTG
>ERZ773185.1535-NODE-1535-length-16903-cov-3.869480_pt1 | contig 16903 bp, 15 predicted proteins | sample MGYA00580531_ERZ773185 | MGnify/ENA primary metagenome ERZ773185 (study PRJEB29015, sample SAMEA2737799) | human gut metagenome | biome: human gut; feature: human-associated habitat; material: faeces | place: China | collected 2012 ...
GGGCCGATGAGTTCATATAGGACGCTTGAAGCAAGGATAACGGTCTGCAGGTCGCTGCCCATCGCGCCGCCAAGCGTTCTGGCGCCAAGCGCCGCAAGGCCAATGGCTACGCCTGCCTGCGGGATGAGCGCAAGTCCCAGATAATTGCGCACCAGCCTGTCTTTTCTGACAAGCCGGCATCCGAGCCATGCGCCTGCGTATTTGCCAAGAATGCGCACAAGGAAATAACTTGCACCAATCACCAGCAGCGGTACGCCGTCTAAGGCTCCAGCCGGAGAGATCAACGCGTCCAGCTGGAACGACATGCCGGAGCGGACAAAGAACAGCAGCAGAAGCGGCGGACTGAAATAGTTCAGCTGCTTGAAGAGTTTATCATCGTCCGCAATATTTGTATAAACCGTGCCCATCACCATGCAGCCGAGCAGCGGCGAAAGATCCAGCAGCGCGCACACACCACAGAACGCGAACAGCAGCGCGACGGAGATGATCAACTTATTATCCTTCGAGCGCTTCTGCGGCATGAGAAGCTTCATGAAAAGCCCGAATATGCTGCCAAGCAGCAGAACCAGAAGATTCAGCAGCACCGGATTTCCCAGCGTCTCGAACGAGAATCCGCTCACGCCGCTTAAGGAAGCCAGCGCGATGGAAATTGCGATAGAATAAAGGACCAGCCCCACCACGTCGTCCAGTGCCACGACCTGCAGAAGCGTATCGACGAAATCACCCTTTGCGCCAGTCTGCCGGATGGTCATCATTGTGGATGCCGGTGCCGTCGCCGAAGCGAGGGCTGCAAGCACGATGGAAAACGCAAGATCAAGCCGAAGAATGAAATATGTCAGGATAAAAATGAACCCCGAAGCCAGATCCGCCTCGAAGACCGTGATCCAGACGACCTTCATGCCGCTTTTCTTCAAGACCGGAAGCTTAAAGAACTCGCCCGTTGAAAACGCAATGAATGCGAGGGCAATATCGGAAAGAAAATCTGTGCCGTCAATGATACGCTGCGGCACGAGATTCAGCACATACGGCCCGATGAGAATACCGGCAAGAATATAACCGGTCACGTTCGGCAGCCGCGCAAGCTTCGTCAGCCGCGTCATCGCAAATCCGGAAAACAGCATCAGCGCGACGGAGATAATGATGCCCGCGACCGGACTGGCATTGGCAATCAGAGAAGACAGACGCATATCATTCACCCCGTTTCATATTTGGATTTAACCTAGATTTTACATAGTGTACCACAAATGCGCGCCGCTCGCAAGCCATTCGTGTCGGAAGCAAAATTTCCTGCGAAAAGGGCTTGCAATCTTCTGTCGGAACCGATACGATAGAGGCAGTAACTTGCAGGAGGCATTTCACATGCAGAATCAAGCACCGAAACTTGTCATTATGGCCGCTGGAATGGGCAGCCGCTTCGGCGGGCTCAAGCAGATGGAGCCCGTTGACAAGGAGGGGCACAGCATCATTGACTTTTCGATGTACGACGCAAGACGCGCGGGGTTCCGCGATCTTGTCTTTATCATCAAGCGCGAACACGACGCGCTCTTTCGTGAACGCATCGGAAACCGCATGGAGCGGTTTTTTAACGTGGAATATGTCTATCAGGAGTTGACAGATATCCCGGCGGGCTGCACTGTCCCGGACGGGCGTGTCAAGCCGTGGGGCACGGGACAGGCCATTGCCTGCTGCCGGAACGTGCTGCACGGGCCGTTTGCCGTGATCAATTCCGATGACTTCTACGGACGCACAGCATTCAGCGAGATCTATGAGTTTCTGCGTACGAACGACGACGAGCACTGCTACGCCATGGTCGGCTATCGGTGCGCAATACCGTGACGGAGTTCGGCTCCGTGGCGCGCGGCGTGTGCGAGGTCCAAAACGGCATGCTCATGGGCATCACCGAGCGGACAAAGATTTACCAGCGTGGCGACCACGCCGCCTATACCGAGGACGGCGAACACTTTGTCGATCTGCCGGGCGATACCATTGTCTCCATGAACATCTGGGGCTTTACCCAGCCGACTGTTTCGGAGTTCTGGACACGGCTTGGTGCGTTTTTTGAGAAAGAGGTTCCGCTGGATCCGCTGAAGCGTGAGTTTTACCTCCCGAGTGTCGTAAACCAGCAGTTGGAGGAAGGGACAGCGCGCGTGCGCGTGCTGCCCTGCGAGGAGGTATGGCACGGCGTGACCTACCGCGAGGATCTGGCCTCCGTCAAGGAAGCGATCTGTGCGCTCAAGGCCGCCGGCGTCTACGAAGAACGCCTCTGGCCGGACTGATGCTGCATAAAAACGGACATCCCTACTTTTCGGGGATGTCCGTTTTCGTGGTCTATGCCGGTCCCAGAGGCTTTTGATAGATCCGTGCAACTTGTTCCGAAAAAAGTTCCGGCTGCATGGCAAACAGGCCGTAAAGCGCTGCACAGCGGCGCTCCAGCGCATAATAGACTTCGTCCGGCGGCGTCTGGCCCGCATTGACGAGCGTGAGACGCGCGTCTTTTTTGGCCTGCCGCAAAACGGTACGGCCCATTTCATCGAATGCCAGCACGCGCACATACGGCGCTTCGCGCAGGAGCGTCTGCGTGTCAATACCCAAATACGCGCACAGCAGCAGCCGCTGGAGCCGTGTACGCGGATAGCGCTTTGATTTTGACGCTTCCAGGACGCGTTCATAGTCCGGCTGCGCCTGCACGGCCTTCCAAACCTTTGACCACAGACCCTCAGAGCCGTGTGCGGCTTGTACCCAGTCTGCCTGCTCCATGCCGCGCAGACGCGCGAGCAGGGCCTTCTCGCCCCACAAAAGTGCGTGGGGAACCGCGTTTTCATAGGTGCAGGCTGCCGGAACGTACTGCCGCCAGTCTCCGCCCGACAAAATCAGCTGCCGTACCGCCGTGGCGGACGGATGTTCCGCATCCGGCGCATCTGCATGATAATCGCCGGGACGCAGAACGGCCAACGGGTGCATGTGACTGTTCTGCGTGAGGATTGCGCGGCAGTATTCAAAGGCCAGAATGTCGTTCGGCCTTGTCAGCAGCTGCCCATCCTGCCCGAGCGCTTCCAGTGCCCGCTGCCGCGCGGCGGCGTAGCTGAGGCCGGTCTGGATACGGACGTGCAGCGCCTGCTCAAATTCTACCGAGCAGGAGACTTCCGCTGCGCGGAAAATTGCGGCTCCGTCCCCGGATTCGCAGCCGAAGCTGAGAAAGCCGCAGCGCAGCTGCGATAGGACGTGCACACCGCCTGCGGCGAAGCCCTCTGCCGAGCGCAGCGCGTATGTGACCGGCAGTTCCAGTACGAGACTGGCCCCGGCTTCCACCGCCGCCTGTGCCCGGACGCGCTTGTCAAAAATGGCAGGTTCTCCACGCTGGACATAGTTTCCGCTCATCAGGCAGACAATGGCCGTCTCCGGTTCCAGCTGCTGCCGAATCAGACTCAGCTGCCGCGCGTGGCCAAGATGAAAGGGATTGTATTCACAGATCACGCCGACCGTCTGCATGGAATGACCTCCGGTAAAAAAATCTTGTAAAGCCCTTGTTTCTGTTTGGCTTTTGTTGTATGATGAACAATAGCTATGTGATATAGTAACACGAATGATTGAAAAAAGAAATACAGGAGTGAATGGAAGTATGAACATTCTGGTTATCAATGCTGGCAGCTCCAGCCTCAAGTACCAGCTCATGAACCCGGACACCGGCGATGTCACCGCCAAGGGGCTGTGTGAGCGCATCGGTCTGGACGGCCGTCTGACCCACAAGGTCCCGGCCAGCGGCAAGAAGTATGAAAAGGACATTCCGATGCCGACGCACAAGGAGGCGATCGAGGCCGTTATGTCCATTCTGGTCGATCCGGAATACGGTGTGATCAAATCCGTCGATGAGATCGACGCTGTCGGCCATCGTGTTCTGCACGGCGGCGACAAGTTTGTTGAAAGCTGCATCATCGACGAGGCCTGCAAGCAGGCCATCCGCGACTGCATCCCCCTCGGCCCGCTGCACAATCCCGCCAACCTCATGGGCATTGAAGCATGCGAAAAGGCCATGCCGAGCAAGCCGCAGGTCGCCGTGTTCGACACCGCGTTCCATATGACCATGCCCCCGAAGGCATACCGCTATGCCATTCCCACCAAGTATTACACCGAAGACCATCTGCGCCGCTACGGCTTCCATGGCACGTCTCACCGCTTCGTCTCCAAGCGCTGCATCGAATTGATGGGCGGCGTAGAGAACGCACACCGCGTCATCGTCTGCCATCTGGGTAATGGCTCGTCCCTGTCCGCTGTCAAGGACGGCAAGTGCCAGGATACCTCCATGGGCCTGTCCCCTCTGGCTGGCGTCCCGATGGGCACCCGCGCGGGCGATATCGACACCTGCGTTGCACAGTTCATTATGAACAAGTACAATATGTCCGCCGACGACTGCCTGACCATGCTCAACAAAAAATCCGGCGTTCTGGCCCTGTCCGACGGCGTTTCCTCCGACTTCCGCGATCTGGACGCCGCCGCTGAGAAGGGCAACGAGGCTGCACAGCTGGCGCTCGACAAGTTTGCCTACGAAGTCCGCAAGTATATCGGCGCCTATGCCGCGGCTCTTGGCGGCGTGGACTGCATCGTCTTTACCGCTGGTGTCGGCGAAAACTCCGGCTCCATGCGCGCGTCTATCTGCGACGGTCTGGAATACCTCGGCGTCAAGCTTGACCCGGAGAAGAATAAGCTTCGCGGCGAAGAGGTCGTGATCTCTACGCCCGACTCCAAGGTCACTGTTTGGGTCATTCCGACCAACGAAGAACTCATGATCGCGCAGGATACCGCCGCGCTGACCAGATAAATGCCTTCCGGCTTAACAGAGATTATTTCAAACAGCAAAAATGCGTGACTGTTACAGTCACGCATTTTTCTTACCCAAGAGGAGGTCAAGCGGCAGGCGGCGGCAAAAAGCGACGGCCATTCGGCGAATTCGTATACATTTTCCCACTTGGTCGTAGGGGCCGATGCCCACATCGGCCCGTTGGGGAGCCGCGAATTCTCCAGAGTCCCCATAAAAAACCAGTGCATCCTGCGGGCGGACAGATCCATCCGCCCAAAAATGCGAGGAATTTTCCGCACACTTCCATAAAACGATACATTCTGCCGGGCCAATGTGGGCATCGGCCCCTACAACCACATGCGCGGGTACAGCCGGTTTCTGTTTTGTGTTACCCAAAATACCGGACCGCGCCAAGGATGGTCAGGTGCAGGGGATAATAGAGATAGAAGAACCATTTAAGGAATTTGTTGACACGGGCATTTTTTCCGCGCTGGCCGTTATAGCGCGCGAGCAGCGGCAGGGACAGCGCGACGGCCAGCTGCAAAATGCCGTAAAGCTTATCAAGCGCGAAGAAATACACGACTGCATAAATCGCCACAAAAAACAGCATCCACCGGCCCTGCGCCTTCAGATCGCCCCGGTTCGTGCCGAACGCCAGCACACACAGGCTTGCGATGCAGCTCCAGTCGCTCGGAAAGCTGACCAGACAGATAAGAATCACCAGAAGCGTCTTCTGCAGCTGTGTGAAGCGCTCGCTGTTCGCCACGCGCAGCATCACAAGCCCCCACGCAAGCGGCCACATGACGCTCGTCTGGTTCAGAATGCTCCCGAAATAGAACGGGATGAACGAACGGGCATCCACAAAATCGTTGGATGCAAAAATATACGCAAAGTGTGAGATCACGGCGAACAGGAACAGACGGAAGGTGTATTTCCGGATATTCCGCGTGTGATAATAGCCCTCAGCGATAAAATAGCACATGATGGGGCAGGTCAGGCGGCCGATGATGTGCATCACGACCGGCAGTGCTCCGTCCGAATAGCCGGGGAAGAGCAGCCATGCGATATGGTCAAGCGTCATGGCAATGATTGCAATCAGTTTCAGCTTATTGGCGTCCAGCGTCTTTTTCATACCCCATTCTCCTATCGGGAAAAGCCCGGCGCGCCGGGCTTTTTCGTATATTGAAACAGAGCGTTCGATTATTGCTCCTTCATCAGCTTGCGGCGGGCCAGGTTGATGGTGCCCTCCTGCATGGAACTGATCCACTGCAGGCTCCGCCCGCAGCCGTTGGCCACGCAGGAATCTGCGTCGTCCGCGATGGAACAGGCGATCTCCGTGCGTTCGGAGATCAGCTTGTCAAAGCCGTAGAGCAGACTCCCGCCGCCGGTGAGCACGATGCCGTTCTGCGCAATGTCCGCCACCAATTCCGGTGATGAGTGCTCCAGAACATCCAGAACCTCATCGACGATCTGCCGCGCCGGGCGCTTGAACGCCTCGAGCATCTCAGATGACGAAATTGTTACCTCGTTTGGAAGACCCGTTTTCGCGTCGCGGCCCTTGACAAGCATGGAAAGTTCCTGTGGGCGCGGGTACACGCAGCCGATGGTAATTTTGACCTCTTCGGCTGTATTCAGGCCGATGAGCATGCCGTAGCGCTTGCGCATATAGGCCGCAACTGCCTCGTCGAACGTGTCGCCCGCGACCTTGATGGAGGAGGACGTTGCGATTCCGTTCAGACTCAAAACGGCGATGTCTGTCGTGCCGCCGCCGATATCGACGACCATGTGTCCCTCCGGTCCGGAAATCGCCAGCTTCGCGCCAAGCGCGGCGGCGAGCGGCTCTTCGATCAGGTACACGCGGCGCGCACCGGCCTCCATAGCGGCCTGAATGACCGCACGTTCCTCGACCTCGGTGATGCCGGACGGAACGGAAACGATCACACGGGGCTTCACGAGCGTGAATTTGTTGATCTTTTTGAGAAACTGCTCAAGCATTTTCTCTGTCATTTCATAGTCGGTAATGACGCCGTCGCGCAGCGGGCGCACGGCGACAATGTTGCCGGGGGTGCGGCCAAGCATATTGCGTGCCGCTGCGCCGACCTGCAAAACCTTACCGGTGTTCTTGTCTACGGCCACGACCGACGGTTCGCGCAGGACAATTCCGCGCCCCTCTACATAGCAGAGCACGTTCGCCGTGCCAAGGTCGATGCCGATATCACGAATCAGTTTCATAGCGTTGTATCCTTCAGTCTTGTTTTCTCGGCGCGGCAAATGCCGCGTAAACGACGTCCGACGCGCCCGCCTGCAGCAGCGTGCGGCTGCATTCTGCCAGCGTTGCGCCAGTCGTTACAATATCGTCGATGATCAGAACACGTTTTCCGGCAAAGCACTCCGGCCGTTCGGCCCGGTACGCTCCGGAGACATTCGCCCGCCTCTGGGCTGCATCCGTGAGCGTGGACTGTGCGGGCGAATCCTTGATTTTCCGGAGCGTCTGCATGGATTCGAGTCTGAGATGTATTCCAATCTCGCGGCACAGAAGCGCCGACTGGTCATAGCCGCGTTTGCGCTTTCTCGCCCGGCTGACCGGCGCCCATGTGAGCACGTCGTATTTCCCCGCAAGCTTGTCCCGGATTGTGTGAGCCATCCACGCGCCGTAGGTCTGCGCGTAAAACGCCGAACCGCCGAATTTGAAGCGCAGGAACGACTCACGCAGCTGGCCCTCGTAGAAAAAACTGACCGCGCCGCCGCTTGTAAAGCGCACGGCGGGCGCTGCACCGTCAAACTCAGGGAGTGCGTCCATGCAGCGAGGGCACACCGGGCCTTTGCACGTCAGAAGTCTGCGGCAGACCACACATTTGGGCGGATAGAGCAGATCAAGCAGCCACGAAACGATGCTCATACCTTGCCCTCCAGACGAAGCTTAAGGCCGGAATAGCGCCGCTGGCGGCGGTCATTGCGGGTCATGGCGGCGACGGTTTCCTCATTGCCGACGATGATGAGCAGTTCGCGCGCGCGGGTAATGGCGGTATATAAAACACTGCGCGTCAAGAGCGGCTGCGGCCCGCCGCAGAGCGACAGAATAACCGCACGGTATTCGCTGCCCTGACTTTTATGGACGGTCATGGCATAGGCCGGTTCCAACTCAGAGAGCATATCAAAGGCGTATTCCGCCGTCCGGTCATCAAACTGGACGGACATTGTTTCCTCCTGGAAATCGATGTCCAGGACAGTTCCGATATCGCCGTTGAAAATGCCGGTTCCAGCGCCAAGTCCGTCGGCCCGTTTCCACATTATATCATAGTTATTCCGGATTTGCATTACCCGATCGCCGGTTCGGAAGGAAAAATCTCCATGTTTTTTTTCTTTTTTGCCCTCCGCAGGCGGATTCAGCACGGCCTGAAGCGCAAGATTCAGTGCCTTTGTGCCCGTCTCGTGCTTGCGGCTGGGACTGAGCACCTGAATGTCGGACGGCTGGATACCCATGTTTTTCGGCAGCCGCGTCTGGCAGAGTTCCTGTATCGTTTTCACGGCTGCGGCCGGGTCGCGGCGGCGCAGGAAGAAAAAGTCCCGGTCGGTGGCCGTGAGCACAGGCAGTTCACCCTGATTGACTGCGTGGGCATTCATGACGATGAGGCTTCTTTGTGCCTGCCGGAAGATTTCGGTCAGGCGGACAGTCTGCACCACGCCGCTGCGGATGAGGTCGGAAAATACGTTTCCTGCACCGACGGGCGGCAGCTGATCCGGGTCGCCGACCAGAAGCAGGCGGCAGCCGGGCTTGAGTGCCTTCAAAAGCGACGCCATAAGCTGCAGATCCACCATCGATGTTTCATCCACAATCATCGCGTCACAGGCAAGCGGTGCGTCTTCGTCGTGAAAAAAAGCCATGCGGCCCGTCGCTTCGTCAAACTGTGCCTCCAGAAGCCGGTGGATAGTTGAGGCCTCGCGGCCCGTCACCTCAGCCAGCCGCTTTGCGGCCCGTCCGGTCGGTGCGGCCAGCTGTGTTTTGAGTTTCAGCGCGTCAAACAACCGCAAAATGCCGGACATGACCGTCGTTTTGCCCGTGCCGGGGCCGCCGGTCACGATCAGAAGCTGCCGGGAGGCCGCCGCGCGGATGGCGCTGCGCTGCTCCGGCGCGTAATCAATGCCCTGCTTGTCCTCAATCTCCGCAACCAAATCGTCAATCCGGCCGGGCTCGGGGTATTCGCCGTCCGCCATGGACAGGATTTTCCGGCAGACATACGTTTCCGCCTCGTAGAGTTCCGGCAGATAGCAGGCTGTTAAGCCCACAATCGGGCTCAGTTCCATCCGTCCCTGCTCCTGAAGCCGGAGCATCCCGGCGTCAATCGTCTCGCCGTCCAGTTCAAGCAGCGCGCAGGTTGCCGCACGAAGCTTGTCCTGCGGGATAAACGTATGGCCTGCGCCGAGATTGTAGGATAATTCAAATAAAATGCCCGCCTCTACACGTCGCTCATCGTCGGCGCTGACGCCAAGTGCGATGGCAAAGGCATCGACCTGCGAGAAATCCGCGCGGTAATACTCGTCTGTCAGCAGATACGGGTCGTCGCGCAGCGCTTCCTGCGCAAGTTCGCCGTAGGCGCGGTAGAGCCGTACGGCAAGTTGGGCGGGCAGATGGTAAATGGTCAGAAATTCGATCAGACGCCGAATACCGGACTGCTTCTGGAAGCTTTCGGACATTTCCTGTGCCTTTTTTTCGCTGATTCCTGGGATTTTCGTCAGCTGCATGGGATCCTGTTCCAGCACGTTCAGACTCTGATCGCCGAAACGGGCAATAATTTTCTCTGCCATTTTCGGCCCGATGCCCTTGACGGCGCGGGAGGACAGAAACGCCAGAATTTCGCTTGTTGTCTCCGGCATGAGGCGTTCTAAGAATTCCGCCTCAAACTGCTGCCCGAAGGATTGGTGGCGCGTCCATCTGCCGACGATGGCCAGCCGTTCTCCCACAACGCTCATGGGAATCGTACCGACGACAGTGACAGCTTCTCCCTGTTCGGTACGAACCTTCAGCACGCAGTAGCCGTTTTCGGGGTTCTGATAAATGACCGCCAGAACGGTTCCCTGTATCATTTGCGATTCCTGTTCCATGTTATTACTCCCGACATGCCGCGCAGGGGCGGTATTCCACGCAGGCATACTGCGCGGCCAGACGCTTTGCCAGCGCCGCAGTCTCCGGCGGCTCTTCTCCGCCAGCCAGAATCAGACGCCCGCCCGCAAGTCCGCTTTCGCGCGACCAGACGAACGCCCGCACTTGTCGCTCCAGCTGCGGCTCGGACGCGGACAAACGGTAGATGGTGACGGCCTCGCGCCTCGGCGGCAGAACGCACCAGCCCAGAAGTACCCATACGATCAAAAGCAGTCCGGCAGACGCCAGCACCGCGCAGACAATCATCCAGATCATTCCGCATCCCTCCGCGCTATTCTATGCGGCGGGATGCAAATCTGTGTTTATTTTACTATAAAACAGACACGTTTTCCATAGCGTTTGCAAAAAAAGCGTCCGGCAGCAGCCGGACGCGCAGTGTCCGCTCACAGCGGAAGATAGGAAAATGCCCATGTCAGAACCGGTGCGAACAGAACGGCGGGCAGCAGATCGGCAGTCTTGATCTTTGTAATGTGCAGCATATTGAGTCCGATGGCAAGAATCATCACAGAGCCGCAGCAGGTGATCTCCGCGATGGCCGCGTCGGACAGCAGCGGCGCGATCACATGCGCCAGAAGGGCCAGCAGCCCCTGATACACGAACAGGGGGATCGCGGAAAACGCCACGCCCAGCCCCAGCGAGACGGAGAGCATGCACGCCGAAATGCCATCCAGCAGAGATTTTGTAAACAGCAGTTCATAGTCCTGCTTCAATCCTGCATTGAAGCTTCCAAGAATCGCCATGGCACCCACGCAGAACAGCAAAGAGGCTGTCACGAAGCCCTCTGCGATGGGCGCGCGCTGCCCGCCGCGCTGGAACCGGCGCTCAAGACGGCCGCCAAGACGCTCGATGCGGCCGTCGAGATCCAAAAGCGTCCCCACGGCGGTGCCGAGCACCATCGAGACAATCAGAACCAGCGTGTTTTCGCCCTTCAGCATGCCGCTGACGCCGATGTAGATCACGCACAGCGCAATGGCCGTCATGATCGCGTTCGTAATCTTTTCCGGGATTCCTTTCTTGGCCAGAAGCCCGACAAAGCTTCCGGTGAGAATGGCAAGTGCGTTGACAAGTACCCCAAGCATGGAGATGACCTCACTTCCGAAAATATACTGTATCGTATCACACCTGTACCGAAGAAAAAAGAGATTTTTCGCAAAGTGGAGGAAAAACGCGAAAAAAGCGGGAAAATTCAGGTCGAATCAGGGATGATCTTCCAAAAAAGGTAGAAATCCAGAGCAAAATGTAGTATAATTAATTTATCTTGATTGACGGCGCCCGCTTCCGCGGGCGCTTGGGAGTGTATATGAAACTACGCAGAACAAAGCGAATGCCCACTGCAGCGAAGCGGAAGCTGCGTGCAAAGCGGCTGGCGCAAACGAAGCGTTTTTTGCGCGAGCATACCTGGGGCGTGATGATCACGATCCTGATTCTGATCGCGCTGATCCTGTTCGTCTGCGTGATCGCCGGTGCATCGCCAAAAGAGCCTGCCGAGCAGGAGACGGTGCAGGAGCAGACGCCGCGCTATGAGTCGGGCTTTATCTGCGCCATTACGACGCAGGTGCCGTATTACACCGAAGAACTCTCCGAGGCCGGGACAGTCGCACGCGGCATGCAGATCACCTATTCGACCGACAAATCCGTCGAACGCGACGGCATCCGGTATTATCTGACCTATTTCTCCACGCTGGACTGCGGCTATGTCTCCGAGGAAAATCTGACACAGGATCCCGCTGCTGTGGTTGCCGAGAAGGCTGTCTATGTCCGCACGCCGCAGAACCTCCGCGTAGACAAAGACACGCTCGAACTCGGCACGTTGGTTGAAAAAGGAGCAGAACTGCAGGTCCTGAGTTACGAGGGTACGACGGACGGCATCGTTGATTTATATCAGGTAGCCTATCAGGGTCAGACGGGCTACATCAGCGGCCAGTATGTCTCGACGGTGCAGGAAGAGGCCAACGACGTCTATGACCGTTTCGGCGTCTACGCCATCCACGCCGGACGCGGTGATAAGTGGGGCGGCGGCGACGCGGAAAGCCTTGATTATTTCCCACGCACGAAGGCAAGCTTTGAAGACAACAAAATGCCGAACCCGTGCTACGCAATTTATCTTACCTGCGACCCGGCAATTTTAAAAGATATCGACAAGTACATCGAATACGCAAAATCGACGAAGATCAACGCCTTCGTCGTCAACATCATGGATGGCACGTCCATCGGCTACGATTCGCCTGTGTACGAGGAATATTCCCCCACGGCGTATCAGTACGCCCAAAACTCCGTCGCAGATTATCAGGCAGTCATTCAGAAAATCAAGGACGCAGGATTCTATGTGATCGGCCGTCTGACAACCTTCAACGACTCCTTCTTCTGCCAGGATCATCCCGAGTACGCCATTGCCGACGGCTCCGGCGAGCCGCTGTATGTCGCAGCCAGCTACTGGCCGAGTGCCTTCTGCCGCTATGTCTGGGAGTATAAGGTCGCGCTGGCTATCGACGCAGTGCAGACCATGGGCTTTAACGAGATCCAGTTCGACTATGTCCGCTTCCCGGACAATACGGACCAATACGAAGCCTCGGGCGATATCGACTTCCGCAACGAGTACGGCGAGACAAAGGCGCAGGCCATCCAGCGCTTTTTGATGTATGCCACGGATATTCTGCACGAATACGGTGTCTACGTCGGCGCGGATGTCTTTGGTGAGACGAGCGGCAACTATGTCACGGCCTACGGCCAGTATTGGCCCGCGATCAGCAATGTTGTTGACGTGATTTCCGGCATGCCTTATCCTGACCATTTTGCCCGCAACAGGGCCTACCGCCCGTGGGAGCATCCATATGAGACGCTGCTCGACTGGGCAGAGTCCGCCGCCAAGCGGCAGGCTGAAACGCCCACGCCTGCAGTTGACCGCACCTGGATTCAGGCGTATAACGCCATCCAGCCGCCCTATAACGAATACGGCGTGCAGGAGATCGGCGACGAGATCCGCGCGCTGCGGGAAGAGGGGCTTACCGGCGGCTTCATGGCATGGAACGCCGCATGCAGCCTCACCAAACTCGAAGAACTGCGCCCCCTGTACGAAGCGCTGGAATAAGCAGCCCGCCCATCTGAACGCAAAACCCCGGCCCGCACTTTTGACGCGGGTCGGGGTTTTCAGCGAGGCAGACGCAGCTGCTTTGGTGATATGGATGGTCAATAGGCCAGTGCGGACTGAACCGTGTGATGGATGAGGTCGTGTCCGGCCTGCGTGGGATGGATGCCGTCTGCGCCGATGAGCGTCGGAAAAATGCGGCTTTTGAGGAACTCCGCGCGCAGATCGACGAGCCTGCAGCCAAACGCACGACTCAGCTGCGCAACCATGGAATTATAATATTCCTGCCAGCGATATAGATGATCGGTGTCGCCCAGCCAGTGCAGGATGTTCTCCGCGCTCAGGCCTCGAGTGATAAAGGTAAAATACCGCTCCTGCTCCAGCGGCGGCAGGCTCGTCATTGCCACGCGGGCCCCCGCGCTCTGCGCCTTACGGATGGCCGTACAGTAGCGGTCGATGAACTGCTCTGACGGCGTGTGCGGCAAATGCTCGCCGTCCGGATCTTCCGAGATGGCTTTCCAGTCATAATCGCAGTCGTTGCCGCCAAAGCAGAACAGAACCGTCGTATCGCTGTCACAGGCACCGAGTTTCCGGTCAAGCTGCTTCAGTCCCGCATCGATGGTCGCGCCCATCTTTGCGTTGTTTTCTACGGTAACGCCTTGCGCGCGCAGCGTGTCGAAGTCATGTTCCTGACACAGATGATAACTCTGGCCGTTATAGGTGACGCCCTTGATAATGGAGTCGCCGAAAATCTTCAAGTTTTTCATGGGGGATCCCTCCTGCTTGTTTGTGACTCCAGTGTAGCCGCATGGAAGGGAAAAGTCTCCCGATTCCTGCCTTAAAACGCTCTCCTGGTTTGCTCCCGTTAGTCTACAAAACGAAGTCCGGCACTCTACGGGCAGTAGAGTGCCGGTTTTTCGTGAGAAAAGTTAGCAAGATGTAACCAATAGCAGTAGAATCCGAACCGGTTGCGCCTCACTCGCTTTCCTGCATCTTTTTAACAATTTCCATGAAGCGGGCGGTCACGCGGTCGTAATTTTCCTTCCGGTGCGGGAACAGGCAGCCGGAACAGTCCTTGATTCCGTTCTCCGTATAGTGGAAACTGCCGCCGCAGCCACGTCCGAGTGCGTACAGTGGGCAGTAGCAGAACAGGCAGTTAAAATCCTCCGGGTGCTTTGTGTCATGGCAGGGAAAATATTCACAGTCCCGGTTCTGAAAAAACGCATAGTGCCGCTCTTCCATCATTCCTTCTCCTTCAGCCGCTCGCACAGCGCCGCGTCCGGCGTGACAACCGCGGTCTGATACGTTGTGTAGATCACCATGCCAGGCTTCGCGCCCGCTGGTTTTTTGACGAATTTCACCGGCGTGTAGTCAACCGGCACGTTCTGGCCGCCTCGAGCCTGCGAATAATAGGCTGCAAGCTGCATCGCCTCCGTCACGGTCCGGTCGGGCGGCGTTTGGCCGTTTGTTTCAATGATGACATGGCTGCCGGGAATCTTCTGGACGTGCAGCCAGATATCGCTTTTTGCGGCCAGCTTTGTCGTCAGTTCATCGTTCTGTCGGTTGCTGCGGCCGACGCGAATCGAGAAGCCGTCGGAGGAGGTGAAGCGCATGGGTTTACTCGGAGGCAGCTTCATGCGTTTTTTGCGGTCCGTCTCGCGCAGATAGCCGCCGGAGACAAGTTCAGCCCGGATCTCCTGCAAATCCCGTGCGGATTCCGCGCGCGTGAGCGCGTCGAGCACGCTTGCAAGATACGCAAATTCCTGCTCCCCCTTCGCAATCTGCTCCGTCAGGATTTTTTCGGCATTTTTGGCTTTTTGATAGTCTTTATAGAATTTTGCTGCGTTCTGCTGCGGGGAGATGGCCGGGTTGAGCGGGATCTCAATCTCCTTCATATCCGGGTCATAGAAGTCGGCGGCGCGCAGTTTTGTCTGGCCGCGTTTGACAGCGTAGAGATTTGCCGTGAGAATATCGCCGAGACGACGCAGACGCTCCCGGTCGTGGGTCGCAGCGAGTTCTTTGCGCTGGTTTTCCAGCTTCCTTGCCGTTCGCGCGTGCAGATTGGAGACGGTTTTGCGGATAGCCTGCGATGCCTGGCGCATGGAATCGGCGCGGTCACGCGCGGCATAGAACCGGTCGAGCAGCTGCGAGAACGAGTCATACGTCTCCTGTCGGATAAAATCGCCGTACTGCGTCACGGGCAGGCAGGTAAAGTCCCACGGGCGTTCGTCCTTGTACAGAAGCACCGGCTGCGGCGGTACAGTCTGAAGCTGTGCGAACGTTTCTAGCAGACGTTCTGCCAGCGCCGTTTTCCCCTCCAGCGGCAGTTCAGACAGATCGGTGTCCAGATCGCCGGTCAGCCGGAACGCTAGTTCCCGGCACACAAGCGGAGAGAGGCCGCCGAAGGTATCCAGCAGCCAGCCGTCGAAGCGCTTCGGCGTGGTCTGCGCGGACAAGAGCGATATCATCTCCTCCCCCGTGACGGCAAACGGGTCGCACTTACCCTGCGTGGGCGGCAGATGATAGTAAAGGCCCGGCAGAACCTGCCGTTTATCGCTCATCTCAAAGTCCACCCGGCGCAGGCAGTCAAGAATGCGCCCGTCCTCGCTCGTCAAAATCAGGTTGGAATTGCGGCCCATGATCTCCAGAATCAGATGCTTCTGCGTGGGGCTGCCCATTTCATCGGTGCAATCGAACGTCATGTCGAGCAGCCGCTCCATCTCCGGCTGCTGTATGGACACGAGACGGCCTCCCGTCAGGTGCTTGCGCAGGAGCATGCAGAACATGGGCGGCTGCGCCGGGTTTTCGGCGGGTTCGTTCGTTAAGTGAATACGCGGATGATTGGGCGAAGCCGTCAACAGCAGCCGCCCGCCGCCCGCCGCTCCGCGCATGGACAAGATCAGCGTGTCGCGCTGCGGCTGCTGGACCTTATCGATACGGCAGCCGGTTAGACTGCCCTCCAGTTCACGGCGGACCGCCGTGAGAAAAAATGCGTCAAATGGCATGAGAATCCTCCATGCTTAGGATAAAAAGCGCATTCAGCCGGTCAAGCTGTCCGGAAAGATACAGGGCGCCAAACAAGCATTCCAGCCCGGTGGCCTTGGCATACTGCGCATAGGTAGCGTTCTTCGGCACCTGATGCACATGCGCGTTGCGTCCGCGCTTGTAAACGGCCAATTCTTCTTCTGTCAGGAGCGGGAGCATGCGGTCAACCCGCGCCGCCTGCGCCGGAGCGCAGACAAGGTCTACTGTCGCGCGGTGCAGATTGCCGTTTGCCGCTTTGCCGGCCGCACAGAGATAGCTTCGCACCAGCAGTTCAAACACCGCGTCGCCGCAGTGCGCAAGGCCGAGCGCGCTGATCTGGTTGATCGCGCGCCGGTCCATGTTCAGGTGAAAATAGTTTTCCAAGCAAACGCCTCCATTGTTCGGAACTTTTTATACTATACCACATATGCAGGCTGGTTTTCCAGTGGGCACAAAAAAATGGTTGACTTATCGGTTACATTCTGTTACAATTTGAAAAGAATTCATCACACGAAAGAAGGCGCCTGCATGCAGAAGAAATTCCGCCGTCTGGCGGCGGCCATTTTATGTCTGACACTGCTGGCCGTACCGGCGCTGGCCGCCGAGGCGACCATTGATCTGGATTATGTCACAATCGTGGGAGAGGGCTTCGTCGCCGACACCTTCTGCGGCGTGGACGCGCTGTATAATGAGACAGGCGCAACGCTGTTCTGCAATGAGTTGATCGAACGGTTTTACAGCGCCGTCTACGGCGTGGACGTCTACACGGACAACGGCAATATCACCGCCGCCAGTCCGGCAGGCTATCGGTTCGAGGTTACATACACGCCGCAGCCCG
>ERZ773185.1547-NODE-1547-length-16776-cov-45.933796_pt1 | contig 16776 bp, 7 predicted proteins | sample MGYA00580531_ERZ773185 | MGnify/ENA primary metagenome ERZ773185 (study PRJEB29015, sample SAMEA2737799) | human gut metagenome | biome: human gut; feature: human-associated habitat; material: faeces | place: China | collected 2012 ...
AAGATATCAAATTCAGCACGCGCATGGCGTCCGCTGACCGTGAGAAGATCAGGGCGTTGGCGGCGAAAGCTCACATGTCCATGAGCGATTATGTCACCGCCTGCTGTCTCGGTAAGCGGATCATTGTCATCGATGAGCAGAAGGAACTGCTCCGCCAGCTCAAGGGCATCGGCAGCAACATCAACCGCCTCACCGTCCTCGCCAACATGGGCAAGGTGCAGCTCATCGGTCTGGAAAAAGCTGCCGGTGAGTTGTCCGAGGTCAGCGCCGCCCTGCGGGCTGTCATGGAAGGTCGGTGAGCCGTATGGCCATCGTACATTTTGTGAACTACAAGCGGGGCACACAGTCCCGCGCCGCCATGCGCGGCGTGATGTTCTACGTCATGCAGGAGAAGAAAACCGCATGGGAGGGCGTGCCGCTCATCAGCGGCATCAACTGTCAGCCCCAAAGCGTCTACGACGATTTTCTGAACACGAAGCTGCTCTACCACAAGGACGGCGGCGTGATGTTCTACCACATGGTGCAGAGTTTTCCGAAGGGCGCGGCGGCCGATCCCCGGCAGGCCCACGAAGCCGCGCGGCGGCTGGCGGAATACTTCAACGGCTGCGAGGTGCTGGTTTGCACCCATGTAGACCGGGAACACATCCACTCCCACTGCGTCATCAACTCCGTCAACTTTGAGACCGGCAAGAAGCTGCACATGGCGAAGGAACAACTGCAGGAGCTGATGCGGCGCAACGATGCGATCTGTCAGGAGATGGGCCTGCCGGTCTTTGACGCACCAACGCAGCAGGCCCGCGGCATGAGCGGTGCGGAATACCACACGGCGCTGAAAGGCCAAAGCTGGAAACTGCGGCTCATGAACACCATCGACGAGTGCATGAAATACGCCGCCGACAGGGACGCCTTCGTTTCCCTGATGGCATCCGAGGGCTACGCTGTCCGCTGGGAAAGTGGCCGCAAGTACATCACCTACACCACGCCGGACGGACTAAAATGCCGTGACAACAAACTACACGAGGAAAAGTATTGCAAGGAGGCCATGGAGCATGAATTCAGAATACGGGCAAAACTCGTTCAAAGAAAATTCTATCGAGCAGAGGAAACCGATGGAGGAATTGAAGCGGCTGAATCAGCCGCGCAGCGCATCGGCAAATACACTGCCGCAGTCGATCCAGCCCATCGTGATCCAGTGCGATCTGCCGCAGACGATAAACAAGCTGGCAAAGCAGGCGGACGGAATAAACTGGGAGCTGGAGGAAATTCGGAATATCCTGCCGGAGCTGAAAACGCGCATCGACCTGACGCCGGTGCAGCAGTCGCTCACGGAGATGCAGAAATCGCTGACGGAGATGAACAAACTGCTGGAACGGGTTGGGAATCTGAGCGAGAAGTATTCCTGCAAATGGATTCGGTGGCTGCCGGACTTCAGCCTGCTGGTAGCCCTCAAGTGGATCGCACTGCTTGTGGTGATCGGCGCAGCGGCGATGGCCGGGTGGTATGGCGTGGTAGCGATCCGCAGCCTGTTCCCCTGATCCCCGCCGTGGCTGGGCTGGCTGCCGCGGGGACATTGATGGACGAGGATGAGGACGCCGAGGAAAAGCGGCGGCGCATGGAGGCGAAAATCGCCGCCGAAAACTTCGGTGCAGCGATTGGCTTCGCCGCAGGCGCGGCTCTGGCGGTGAAAGAAAAATTGGATGAGCAGGCTGTGCAAGAAAAACAGCAGCAAACCATGGGAGGGTTCTAAAAATGGCAAGCATCAAGCAACTGGACGAGCGGCGATATAAGATCACCGTCAGCAACGGCTACCGGCCCAACGGTAAAAAAATCAGCAAGGCAAAGACCATCCAAGTCCCGCTTAGCGTTCCCAAGCGCAGCATCGGGCAGTATGTCGTCCACGCCGCCGAGGAGCTGGAGCGCAGCTTCAAGACCGGCTATGCCGAGGACGGCGAGATGACCTTTGAGGAATTTGCGTCTCGCTGGCTGAAGCGGCAGACGAAATACGCCCCCAGCACCATCGCTGCATACCGGCGGATGCTGGAGGTGGTGTATCCCATGATCGGCGGCATCCGCCTCAACAAGCTCCGGCCGATGGCGCTGGAAAATATGCTCTCTGTACTGCGCAAGCGCAAGCACCATGGAAAGCTCATCAACGAATCCACCGCGCAGCGGTACCTCTCTGTGGTCTCCGCCGTGCTCAGCGACGCTAAGCGCAACGAGATCATCGAGAAAAATCCCGCGCGAATGTTAGACCTCCCCACACCGCAGCGCACGGTGCAGCGCATCCCCACGCAAGATGAAGTAGAAAAGCTGCTGGACGCGCTGGCAAAGGAGCCGCGGCACTACCGCCTGTTCTATCTGCTCTCCATGTACACCGGCTGCCGCCGGGGTGAGCTGTGCGCTCTGCAATGGTCGGACTTCACCGGCACGCAAAATGGTCTGCTGCTCACCGTCAGCCGCTCCCGCAGCAGCGTTCCCGGCAAGGGCATCGTGGAGGGCAGCACCAAAAACGGCAAGAGCCGTGAAGTCTACCTCTCCTCTGACCTGCGGGGCATCCTCCTCGCCTACAAGCGCCGCAAGCAGATGGAGGCGGACAAGCAGCGCCGCAGGCTCAGTCCCTACCTCTTCACCGACGAGCAGGGGCGGCTCATCCACCCGGACACCTTCACCAAGCGGCTGCGGAAGATCTATGCCGCCATCGGCTTTCCGCGGGAGTACCACCTCCACACCCTACGGCACTATTTCGTGACCTCGCTTCTGCACTGCGGCGTGGACAAGCAGACGGTGGCAGACCTCGTCGGTCATGCGGACACCGGCTTCTTAGAGCGCACCTACTGCCACCCCCAGCAGGCGCAGAAGGAGCAGGCGGCAGACTCCATGCTCGCCATGCTCCGCCCGGACGGCGAGCAGATTTTCAATCTCGCCGCCGCCTGTTCTCCGAAGCAGCACAGCGCATGATTGTTGCTTTCGTAGAAATTCATTTTTCAAGAAAATTGTAATAGCTTTACCGCCGTGTTTGCGGTATGTTGTGCTTGCAAAATAAGCCTCAACTGTACTGAGGATAAATGAAAGAGAGGTCATTTTTATGGCAAGCATACGCAAGCGCGGCAGCAGCTATCTCATCGTGGTCTCCATGGGCTATGACTACAACGGTAACCGCATCAACCCCCGGCAGAAAACCGTCCACCCTCCGGAGGAGTTGACGCCCAGGCAGGTGGAAAAATGGCTCAACGAACAGGCTGTCCTCTTTGAGCGGGACTGCCACCACACCCCGCAGCCCGTCCAGCAGCTCACGCTGGCAAAATACATCGACCTGTGGCTGACGGACATCGCGCCCGGCAAGCTGGCGAAGTCCACTATCCGCCGCGACCGGCAGGACATCGAGCGTATCCTCCCGGTGCTGGGTCACTACAAGCTCACCGAGCTGCGGCCGGAGCACTTCCGGAATTTCTACGCAGAACTGCGAAAAGTCATCCGTCCCGACACAAAAAAGCCACTCTCCGAGTACACCATTGAGGGCGTGCACGCTACGCTGTGCAGCATACTCTCTGATGCCGTGGAGGGTGGCTTTCTTTCGCATAATCCGGCTTGGCGCACCTACCGCTACGCCGGGCGCAAGTGTGAAAAGAAAATCGCGGACGAGGAAACGGCGCAGAAAATCATCGCCGCGCTGGAGGGTGAGAGCATTAAGTACGAGACCTACTTTAAGCTCATCATCGCCACGGGAATGCGGCGGGGCGAGTGCTGCGGATTGAAGTGGTGCGACATTGATTGGGAGCAGCGGTCCATCCATATCTGCCGCAACGCGGTCAAGGTGACGGACGAGGAGATCTTCGTAAAAGAACCCAAGACCCGCGCAGGTGACCGCTATGTGTACTTCTCTGCCGAGATGGAAAGTCTCCTGCGTGAGTACCAAAAAGAATGTCGGTATATCACCGAAACCTATGACCAGCGGCAGCTGACCGCCGATGACTTCCTGTTCCGCCGTCAAGGAGCGCAGCTCCCCATGACGCCCACCACCTTCACCTACCGCTTCAAGCTGATCCTCAAGAAGAACGGCCTGCCGCGGGAACTGAACGTCCATTCCCTCCGGCACACCGCCGCCAGTCTGATGATCGCGGGCGGTACGGATGTGGCCACGGTGGCGGGCATCCTCGGCCACAGCAAGCCCTCCACCACGCTGGACATTTACACCCACGCCTTCGACAAGAACAAAAAGGCCGCCAGCGCGGGATTGCAGGAAATCTTGGAGATTTGAATCACACATCCGCACACATATATCGAAGCTCACAAAACTGCATGGTTGAGATTGTTACATCTTTATGCTATAATTGATAAAATACCACACATTACAACTCCCATTCGTGCTTTGATTAATGTGTAAGGTGGGTGGATATTATGCGCATGAGCGAAGCAGAGTTTCTGAACCGATTGAACAAGGCATTCCCGGAGAAGGTGATATTTGCTGAACAAGCTCGCCTTAGCGTATATTTGTCGTTGTTTGTGGAAATCCGCAGATACGCAAGAGGCACTGGCGTATCATCTGTTCAATGGCTTACTGATAGAGGCTTTATCTGGAAAGAAACAGGGTATGTCGAACCCGATATGCACAACGTAGATAAATGCGGACCGTCTCCCGATTATACAGCTTTTGAACTGGCCGACTATGTGTTTCGAGCCTATCCGTTAGCCGGAGAGTACCAGTTGACCGATGCGGAAGACGCACTGCTCTATCAATCCGCAAGCGAAACCGTCAAGAAAGTGTTGATAGATGGAGGACGCACTTCCGTAAGAGAGGACGCTGTACTCGTACTTGAAACAATAAACCTGTTGAAGGGTTGGTCCTCAGAATTAGCAGATGAGGAGACTTCCGGGTCTCTTTGGAATTATATTTTCCTTCAATACGGATTTAATCCGGAAAATTCTGAGGCCGCAGCCAATAGATTATATAATTATTTCAGAGGTGCAATCAAAGGTACACTGGCACACTACAAGCGTTTTTTCGCACCTGAGGGAACGCAGCGATATTACACCTCTCTGCTGCTCCATGCTCTGGCACCAAAGCAAAGCATAGAATCTCTCTACTCCATTCTATTTGATTTTTATGTGAAAAACTTAGATTTCCAATATGTAACGGAGGATATCAGCTACAAAGTATTTACGAAAGGCATGCGTGCGCGTTGGGATTCCCGCGTTGCCAAGAATGATGAACTGCAATTAAGGGCAGATGCCATATTTTCCGGTTTGCAGACATTGTTTAAGGAACGTCCCGGATATATGGCAGTTCTCTGTGACTCCATCGTAAAAAAGATGGACGCGATTCTCCGGAATGAAAACACCGACCTAATTGATCCCGACCGAAATTATTGGGACACTATCCTCGTCGAATGGTATCAAAGGAAAAGCAGTACCGAACGGGTACAGGCACAGGGAGAACAGCGGCAGCGGAAAACAGAATATGTTGCAACGACGATAGACCGCATCTATGCTCAATATACGATAGAGCATTCCTCCGTTGGCATAGCAATACCTAAAATCCGCTTGTCTAAGATAGCGCAGCAACGTCCTGTAATTAAAATCTACCAAAGTGAAATTTGTATCTATAACGCTGAACTTTCGGTCACTGGGGATGAATTGTGCTTAACAACAAGAAGTCGCTTCATTCCGTTTGAAGAAATGTCGTATGATTTTTCAAACACACCGGCTATACGGGTAGAGATCCACTATGACGGAGAACTTCTCTATAATTCGGCTGAAAAGCTATATCGCCAATATATCTTGTTGGATGCATCGGGGGCTGAAAGAACTCCCCACTGTGGAACAATTTACTTGTTTGCCAGCAACTTGCAGGAAGTAACCTTTCCCGATGATACAGACGGAATATATAGCTACCCATATCCGGGGCAACTGTATCGCATAAATTTGGACGAGGTGTCATCAGCTGCCATTGATGGCCGAGAGATCTTCGTATGCGCATCGACTGCGGCACAGTTCCGCCATCATACCTCCCTGCGTAAAGCGGTCTCTGCCCAAGTAATACATCAGGGTGTATCCTTCGATATTTTTCCTGCCCCCTTCCAGCTTTTTATCGTTCTCCCCGAGGGAGAAAAAAGCATACGATACCAATTCTCCATCGACGGAGTGCGTCACAATGCAGATGCTTTCTGTGATGGCGGAAATGAATTGGAAATTCCATCAGAAAATGATGGCCTTTGCCACTGTGTCCGTATAATCGACCTTGCTACTGACTTGGTAAAATATGAATTCAATTACATAGTTCTTGCAGATTTCAATGTTACTTTAAACGCACCCATCTACTATGCAGACGGATCACAAGCAACTGCCAATATTTCCTTTGCCGCCAAGCAGTTCCATTATTCCCTGGTCTTAGAAGATACCTCTGAGCGTATAATCGTCCCCGTTTCCGGAATGGCTTGGCAGCTTGAACTGTACATTCCTTTGGTTCACTGCACGTTGATGGGGCATAATGCATTCAAGATTCCGGGTATGATTTGGCACAAATCCATTCTGCACGACGGATTCGTAAAGCTGGAGTTGCCGGAGGGATGGAGTGGACAGCTCATGCTTGGTATAAGCCCTGTTCCAGAGGTGAGTCCTTCCTATTTCGAACTTGGCAATGCGCTCCGTGCGATAACGGTGCCGCAGGCAGAGTATGATCTGTGGATTTCTCTGGAGAATATAGCAGGAAATCATATAAACCGAAAAATTACCACCATCGCCTGTAAGCCCACCTTTGCTGCTCCGCCAATCGAAGTAATTGACAGCACCCTGCACTGGCAACCGGAGGGCAACTATGTTGGCGATCCCGAAAGCACCTTTCAAGTCGAAGTCCAACGCCCCGGCGGAAGTATCGACACTTATGCGACATCAACAGAAAGCACCGCCCTTGCCAACACCAGTTCCTACGCCTTGGGAAACTATTCTTATCAAGTTTTCCTAAAAAAGAAAAGCCTGTTTTCCGGCGGAATGAATGAACTTATTTTCAAGGGTTCATATTGCGTTGGAAATCCACTCGAATGGCTTTATGACGGGAAAGAGCTTATTATAGGAGATGCGCTCTACTGGGATTTTGAGACAGAGACCCTGAAAGCGTTGCTTATGAAGTACGGATGCGGAATCCTGACAAATTTGGACTACCAAGATGCCACTATCGCATCTGGTGAAACAATGCCCGCACCGTGCTATTCGGCAACACTATCCTTTATTAGTAGTACAGGGCGACGCATCCCGTTTAACTCCAAGCCGTCAAATGACTTTGAATTGGTCAACCCTGTTAAGGTTTGGATTGTCAACGAACACTTGCTGATCCTACGGTGCACAACGGAGGATGCAGTATATGTTGACAAGGATTTTTTCACAATAGTCAATCGTAATCCTGACACTTATATGAGCAAAGCTGAACAGCATCATCGATTAAAGACACCCGACTATTTCAAGTACAGCATTAGAGAGGGCTACCAATATGTTTGATCCCATCAAGGCTTCTAAGGAAATCAAAGATAGCTATATCGATTATATCACGACCACATTTGATATGGCTGACACCGACTATGAGCGAGAATTTCGGAAAGAGTTGCAAACGGACGGTATGGTAGCCAGCGGACCTTTTCTTGATATTGGCGGCTCCTATGAAACAGGGCATACATTGCGAGAATTGATCCAAGCACAAAAAGCAAGTATCTTGTTTGAAAACCTGGAGCCTGTTGCAGAAAAAGAGCGTGAGCTAAAGCTGGACAGGCCTCTTTATCAGCATCAGGAAACAGCCATGCTGAAAGCGGGCAAAGGGGAAAATCTGGTCGTTACGACAGGAACAGGTTCTGGTAAAACGGAGAGTTTTTTGCTGCCCATTATCAATCATCTATTGCGAGAGCAGGAAGCCGGAACTCTATACGCCGGTGTCCGTGCGATCATTATCTATCCGATGAACGCGCTGGCCAATGACCAGATGAAACGTATGCGCGCTCTTTTCAAGAATTACCCTCAAATATGCTACGGTGTTTACAATGGCAATACCGAGCATACACAGTCCAAGGCGCTGGCGGAGTACCACCGCACCTACCACGATGAAGCCGGGGAACCGATAGACCCTGCTCCCAATGAAATCATCTCCCGTGAGGTCATGCAGGAACGGCCTCCCCATATTCTTATAACCAACTATTCCATGCTGGAATACATGATGCTGCGGCCAAAGGATGACGCGGTATTTTCCGGTGCCAAGTTAAAATTTATTGTTTTAGACGAAGCACACATCTACAAAGGTGCAACAGGCATGGAGACCTCCCTGCTGATGCGCCGACTCCGGGCGAGGATCAGCGAACCCGATAGTGTTCAATACATTCTGACAAGTGCAACGCTTGGAGGGCCTGATGCAGATGGTGATATTCTGAGCTTTGCTGAAAAGCTATGTGGTGTTGCATTCCAACGCTCTGGAATTATTCGTTCCACAGAAAAGCGACCTGCCATGGAAGATTTTTCGGACTTTGCACCAGCACTTTTTGAGGAACTGCAAAGAAGTCCTGATATTTCCTCCGTGTTAACCCGCTATCACGCTGACTTCGCTCCGGGAGGGAGCGAGGGCGAAAAGCTCTATGCGCTTTTCTTGCATTCCCGGCTGTTTGCTTTGCTTCGGAAGGTCGCACACCAGCCAATTACGGTCGCACAGCTACGTCAGGCCCTGTCCGAAATATGTCCTATGACAAATGAACAGGTCATATCCTTCATTGCAGTCTGTGCTCGCGCCGAAAAAGATGGCGCAAATCTGATCAAACCCCGCTATCACTTTTTTGTGCGAGCCTTAGAGGGAGCATATATCACACTCGCTTCTCCGAAGCACCTGTTTTTACATCGGAAGCACTCGTTTACAAGCGAAAACAACAAAACCGATGCCGCGGTATTCGAGGCCGCTGTCTGCACAGATTGTGGAAGAATGGCTATTGTCGGCAGAGAAGAAGGCGGAGCTTTACACCCATCAGCGCGGAAGGGGCTGGACGACCCTTCCGACTTCTACTACCTTAAGGACAGCGCAGAAGATGTACTGATTGACGAGGAAGATTGTGCAGATGACGCCACAAACGATTTTGTCATTTGCTCGGTTTGCGGGGCTATCTCTACGGAAGCAGACGCAAAATTTAAGCCACTATGTGAACACAGCGAATCCAACTATCGCAAGCTTCGCAAAATAGAACAACACAAAAACCATATTGCCAGATGCCCTGCCTGCGGCTTTGGTTCGTTCCGCCGCTTCTATTTGGGAAGCGAAGCAGCCACCGCTGTATTGGGAACCGAGCTTTTCGAGCAACTTCCCAACGAGGAAGTCACCATAACATCAGCACTAAAGGAAAATCAAAATTCTGGTCGGCGCAGCATCTTCGCTGGCACAGCGCAACCACAGCAAATACGTAAAAAGCTGATGCGGCAGTTTCTTTGCTTCTCTGACAGCCGAAGTGAAGCGGCGTTTTTCGCCTCCTACATGGAGCGTTCCTATGATGAATTTTTGCGTAGACGAGGTATTTGGCACATTGCGGAGAAATATCGCAATAGCGGCATAGAAAAAGTAAGCGTATTTCAATTCGTCGATGAACTCAGCCGCTATTTTGAAAACAACAGATCTTTTGCCGAGTGGGATGCTGGCGAAAATCAAGATGTGGGTAAGTTATCTGCTGCGAGCCGCAGTAATGCGTGGGTGGCGATTCTGAATGAAATGTTCAATGCCCGCCGCGGCACCAGCCTTGTGTCAATGGGTGTACTTTCTTTTGCATACAGGCGAAACGCTCAGGTAGCTACGGCGTTTCAGGGCGACCCGTATAACCTCTCATCACAGGACGCCATTGCCCTGCTCGAACTTCTGACACAGGACGCAGTATTCTCCGGTGCCATCGATGCAGGAAAGGAGTATACGCTGACAGCCGCTGAACGCGAGTATATTTTCTTTACGCCCTCGGCAAAGAAGTTGGTATTGCTGCGTACAGGAGACTCCGCAAAGCAAAGCTGGATCTCCGGGTGGCGTGGTCGAAAGCGTCCCAACGGGAATTATTATCCCAACAGTCGACTCGTGCGGCTGACGCGGGCATTGGGTATTTCCGATGATGAAGCGGACGCCATTTTGGAAGATTATTGGACTAATGTGTTCAAAGCGGAAACGGAGGAATTTGTACTCGATGCGAACGATTTTGATATTTGCATCGGCGGAACGGAGGGCGCGAAATTTTACCGTTGCAAGAAATGTGGTCGGGTCACACCGTATAACGTAAAAAAACATTGTGCTTCCGTAAAATGCGCAGGAATGTTGGAACCCTGTGATCCTCTAAAGGATTCTGCCATGAACCACTACGCCCGTCTTTATAGCAGCAGTCACTCTGAACCGTTATATATCAAGGAGCATACGGCGCAACTTGCAAAGGATCAGCAAACACGGTATCAAGAAGCCTTCGTACAAAAGAAGATCAATGCGCTCAGCTGCTCTACGACTTTCGAAATGGGTGTTGATGTGGGCAGTCTGGAAACCGTGTATATGCGTGATGTCCCGCCCAGCCCATCCAATTATGTGCAGAGGGCAGGCCGTGCCGGTCGAGCAAAGCATTCTGCGGCATTTGTTATGACCTATGCGAAACTATCCTCTCACGACTTTACATATTATGACGACCCGACGGCCATGATCAGCGGAAAGATCAAAGCCCCAATTTTCGAAATTGAGAACGAAAAGATACTAAATCGCCATATTTTTGCTGTAGCTCTGAGTTCCTTCTTCGCACAGCATAAGGAAGTCTATGCGGGTGATAACCAAACTGTCTTGTTGAATGAAGGCGGCTATGAGCTGCTGAAGGAGTACTTGAATACACAGCCGGAAAATCTCCGACAACTCTTACTGCGCTCGATTCCAACAAAAATGCATCAGCGACTTGGGATTGCTGATTTCGGTTGGATAAATCGACTTTGCGGAGAGAATGGTGTTCTTGAAATCGCCGTACAGGATTTCCGCGGAACAGTAGCGGAAATGGAAAAGGAACTGTTGGCTTGCCGCCGCAGGCACGACGATGAAGCTGCCGGTGTCTGGAGCCGCACCCTTAGAAATTTCAGGTGCAGCAAGGATGACAACGCTGGGGAAAAGAGTCTTATCGGTTTTTTGGTTCGCAATAATGTACTTCCCAAGTACGGTTTCCCCGTGGATACTGTTGAGTTGATTCCGGATATCAACGCTGTGGGGCGAGGAAAGGCTTTGCAATTAGCCAGAGATCTACAAATGGCCATCGCAGAGTACGCTCCCGGTGCAGAGGTCGTCGCAGATGGCAAAATGTATGTCAGCCGCTATATTCGCAAAATGCCGGGCAAAAATGCAGACGCCGCATGGGAGAAAGGCTTCTACTGCCCCAAGTGTCCTACTTGCGGCCAGCCAAACTTCACTAAAGATCCTGTTGCTGGCAGCGGTCGCGAATGCGTTTCCTGCCATACTCCCATCAAACGCCTGTCTTGGAGAAAAACGTTGGAACCGCGCATGGGGTTCTGTGCAGAAAAAGAAGCCCGGCCTGTTCCTATGCACCGCCCCGAACACGATTTTAAGACAGACGATTACTACATCGGAGACCCGCATCGTAATCTAATCGCCAAGCAAATATTTGAAGTAAACGGTCAAGCTTTGCAAATTGAATCTACTTCAAATGACTCTCTCGTAGTCATTGGCCAGACTGATTATAAAGTTTGTCCTGCTTGCGGATATGCAAGCGAAACCGGAATCCCCCTTGAGCACAAGAACTCCAGAGGATACCGTTGTGTTAATAAAGAGGGCAACTCGGCAGAATACCGTTTGTCGCATGATTTCAAGACAGATGTGGCAAAAATTACCTTTGTGACACAAGAGGCGGCAGATATAAATGTGATGCTGTCAGTGCTCTATGCCCTGTTAGAGGGATTGTCCCGCGAGATGGGGATAGAGCGCACCGACATCAAAGGATGTTTGTTCTACACATCTGTGGATGGGTGTATGATCTTTTCTGTTGTTCTATATGATGCAGTTGCTGGTGGCGCAGGCCATGTTCGCAGAATTGTGACAGCGGACGGGCAAGCATTCCAACGAGTTCTCGCAAAAGCAATTTCCGTTGTAGACAACTGCGATTGCGACTCGTCTTGCTACAGATGCCTAAGAAATTACTATAACCAAAAAATCCACGACAATCTGAATCGAAACCAAGCTTCCGCGTTTTTACACCAGTGGGTGGGAAACATGAACCCATTACCGATGGAAACAATTGAATAAAAGATTTTCCCTCTGCCATATAGCAGAGGGAAAATCTTTTTGTAATAGCGAAACACTATAGATATCACACCATTACATCCGCATATTCTTCATATAGGCATATAAAACGCTTATATTTTCCAAATTTCATTGCCGCTAAGCAGAAAACCGTATAGGATTCTTTTTTCGGTCTCACTTGCCTCTTCCGATTTAATTCGGTTTTGAATTATCGGTATGATAGCATCTTTGTGGGCAATAAAACAACTCATGTACTTTTCATGACGAGCAAAGTTTTCCCACATATAATTGGAAAAGTCTACTTGAGAGTAGTCAAAACTCTCCGAATCTAATAGGAACTGCAAATGCGGTCTTCCCTCAGACAGTTCTTTTAAAGCACTTATATCAGATATCATATCGTTTATATAGAGAAGATAGACGCATTCCAATCTACTCTCAACCGGATCGGGGTATGAGTGCACACCTGTGACTTCTTTTCTGCTAAGCTCTATTACTCCATTTAGAAATTCCTTGATTGAATTCTGATCTGGGGTCAACCATCCAGAGAATATAAAGTCGTAGATTGCCTCTATTGGCAGTTGTGCAAAGTTATCGGATAAAATGTATTTATACTTCTGTTGAACCGTATCACCGGTAATCTGCTGATAAAACAACCTCAATAATATGACTTTCTTATGGAAATCCTCTGTAGTATCAATGATAGCCTGAATCTTATCTGTAGTTGCCTCATCCTTTGATATGAATTGCTCAATGAGATGACGAAGACTGTTGAAATGCACATTCACCGCATACTCAAAGAATTTTTCTCCGCCCACTATTTGATGAACAAACTCAAAATTATGGGGAAATGCTAATAAGCTGCAAAGCTTTGAAAGCTCTCTCAAGCTTTGCCTAAAGTCCGGCCAACCTATAGAAAAGAAGATTGGAGCAATAATCTTATCACTGAGTAACGCTTCTACCGATGCTGCAATTATCTCTTTGCTATTCTCATCTAAGACAACCAAGTTCAGTAATAGTACTATATTGGAAAGCGCAGAAAACGACGATTGCAATAATCCATAAGTCTTTGCAGTCACAATAGAATGACAAAGATTCTTAAAGCACTCTGCAAGGAATGTAACTTCCTGTACGCCCGTATTCAATTGTTTTACATTATATGACCTTACAAGCGCACTCAAATCTTTTGTCGAAATAAACTTTGCCATAATATCCAGATCAATGTATTCTACGGCATACTTTTCGTTTGCAAATTCCATATCTCCAAAAAGAGTAGTTTTTTGGGCCGCATCACTATTTGCGCATATTATGGCTTCGATATATGGTTTGAAAAAATCTTTTAAATCTCTAAAGCCTTGATACAGAATGTGGTTGTTATAGTAAAAAAAGTATTGTGTTATAGCAAGCCGTTTTATTTCATAAAGCCTTGCACACGATGTTCCACCAAAATGAATGGTATTTCTGTCCCCAACATCTTTCTTTAGCTTTTCTAAGGCTTCGTACATCGAAAGTCTCTTTTTAGTATTACCACTATAAATGTCAAGATATCCAGAGAACACCTCTCTTTCCTTGCTTGCAGCGATATTTTGAACAAATTGTTTGACTTTGGCAGAATCAAAGCCCCCAAAGTATGTCTGGATTGCCTCAAGTACAGCGGAATTATGCAGATAAGCAACTTTCTGGTCTATAGGGAACCCAGAGCAATCTATTTCTTCGTGGAATTTTAATATTTCACTAAAACCATCCACAATGCTTTTGTAAAAAAGCATTTCATTTGCTTCTAAATCTATATGCTCGCTGTTGAGCAATGCTTTGATCTCATCATATTTATTCAGAATATAGAGATTAAAAATTTCACTTTTCAGCAAAGCGTTATCAGACAGCTCTCCTATACGAAAGCGCATGACTTTATGCTCGTGAATGCACTGTATGGATACGATTCCAGCATTTAGAAAAAGTTGTCTTAAATCAGTTGCACCTTCGTCCCCAGACTCCATAAATGCTATTAATCTTGCATAATCGTTTTCAGAAAAAAGACGTAATTCCCGGTCCGTAACCTCATATCTTTTCACATAAAGCAGCTTTAGAATTTGCTCATAGCTGACAAAGCTGAAACGAGACATAAATTTTACGGCATTTTCTATTGTAGATAAATTCTCCTCTAATGCAGGATTGGCAATCACACGCAGAAAACTATATAGACGCTTTCCAATTTCATTGGATAGATCCGCTGGGATCTCCTGAATCAGCGGCATGGAGTTAATATTGATTACTTCGATATTATTGCTACTAAAATAAGAAAGCTGAGTATCATCAACAATCTCCTGATCCAGAATCAGGTAGCCAACTCTTCTGTCCACATCAAATGCTCCGTTTTGTGAACGCATATAGTTTAGCCAACTGAGAATAAGCTTGATGTTATAATCATTTAACGAATATCCCAAAAACAACACAATATGGTCCGTCAGCAACGATTTGATGAAGAGTTCAATTAATACGTGTTTTTGCGAATAGTCTAAGTAGTCTTGCTCTTTTAGAACAATGCTGGAAGCATCGGAAAGATCCCCGTGCATTTTAATGATGTACTTTCCTTTGTCCGCATTCAGCAAATCCTTATCGTAAACAATCACCTGATATTGCTCACAAAATATATTTTTCGAGGATTCAAGCAACTGGTCATAATTCGTGGTGATAATATGTGCCGGATTGATATCAAAAATCGCTGACGACAAAGGTGCATCTGCCGTCACAGCGGGAATGCTTTCGTTTAATATACGATAGTATAATTCTTGATCCTTGTTAAACACATGCTGCGGTACCTTTAGAAGTTCATCTGTCGAAAAATCATCTTTCAATAAGCAGGTGTTTTCACAGCTTTCTAATCTATGTCTGCAAGTATCACACCTCGAATAATCAATCGCCTTTGCCATATTTTGAATCAAGGCATTCCAACTGGGCATTCCGTCTACATTGCAAGACACTCCCGCACCTACAAAAATAACCAGTTTTCCTTGCTCGGCTTTTTCTCTGAACATGCTGATATAGTTGAGCAGTTCATCGTTGCCCATAAACACATTCACCTTCTTTATCTATGTGGTGTAGTAAGAAAAATGTTTGATATGTTTTATTATACTGCAAGCTATTGCTCTTGGCAACGCTTTGCTACAATAGCCTCAACACCGACAAAGGAGCTGAGGCTATGCCAATCACCTATTCAACTGAACTCAAAGTCAAAACCATCCGCCGTTATGAAAAGGGCGAGTCAATCAAAGCGCTAAGTCAAGAGTTGCACATCTCGCAAAGCACCCTGTACCAATGGCGCAAAGAATACTGCTCGATCAAAACGCCCAACCATACCTACACGCCTGCTGAATTCGATGCCATCTCCCGCCGCCTGCAAAAGCTGGAGCATCATATGGAGATCATTCGCCAGACCGAGTATCTGTCGAATATACCCTTGCAGAAAAAGCTTGCCACTCTTGAGAAACTCTATCATCGACCGGGCAATCCTTTCAGTGTCCATGAGCTGTGTGACGCTCTTGATGTGGCAAGGGGGACCTTCTACAACCACATCTTCCGTAAGGCGGACAGAAGCCAATACCAAGAGGAACAAACTCAGCTCATGCTGAAGGTCAAGCAGGTATTTGATGACAGTGAGCAGCGCTTTGGCGCGGAAAAGATACGCATCGTTTTAGCTGAGAGCGGCATTCGTGTTGGTAAAAAGCGCATTTCCGCCATTATGCAGGAGTTAGGCCTATGCAGTGTCCGGACAGATGCAAAAAAGCAGTTCAAGCGCAAGCAACAATATGCAAAACAAAATCTGCTGAAACGGGAGTTTTCGGCAGAGCATCCAAATCAGATATGGGTCAGCGATATTACATACTTCAAGGTCAAAAGCTACTGGGTCTGTCTCTGTATCATTCTGGATCTATACTCCCGCAAGGTTATCGGCTGGCGGGTATCAAAGCATATGAGTACACATCTGGTCACCGCAACCTTCAAAACCACTTATCAGGAGCGAGGGAGACCGCAGAACCTGACCTTTCACAGTGACAGGGGTAGCCAGTATGTTTCAAAAACGCTGACCGGTCTGTTTCAACAGTACGGTGTAAAGCAATCTTTCTCTGCAACGGCCAGGCCACTGGATAACGCCGTGGCTGAGACTTTCTTTTCCTCCTTCAAACGGGAGGAGGCTTACCGAAAAGACTACACCTCCGAACAACATTTTCGTAGGAGCGTGGAGGAGTATATTTGGTTCTATAATGAGGTGCGCCCCCACCAGACTCTGAACTACAAGACGCCGCAGGCTTTTGAGGACGCATACAAGCCTGCTTTATCGGAAAGTAGTGTTTAAATAGCCGCCATGCATAAAAATATTAGTTTTGCGTTTGGAGCGTTTTGGAGAATCGGTGCCTTGACATGAAAAAGCGGAAAGCCCCATATTGCAAGGCTTCTCGGATATGACAAGTCCCACTTTTCGATAAAATAGTTCGAAAAGCGGGACTCATTCA
>ERZ773185.1552-NODE-1552-length-16724-cov-3.079549_pt1 | contig 16724 bp, 16 predicted proteins | sample MGYA00580531_ERZ773185 | MGnify/ENA primary metagenome ERZ773185 (study PRJEB29015, sample SAMEA2737799) | human gut metagenome | biome: human gut; feature: human-associated habitat; material: faeces | place: China | collected 2012 ...
AGAAGGACCGGGACATATGCCGATGGATCAGATCGCAGCAAATATGAAGATCCAGAATACGATCTGTGGTGGTGCGCCATTCTACGTTTTAGGACCTTTAGTAACAGATATCGCACCGGGATATGACCACATTACATCAGCGATCGGAGGAGCCATTGCAGCAGCATCAGGAGCAGCTTTTCTGTGTTATGTAACCCCGGCAGAACACCTTGCACTTCCGAATTTAGAGGACGTAAAACAGGGAATCATCGCATCTAAGATCGCAGCACATGCAGCGGATATCGCAAAAGGTGTGCGTGGAGCCAGAGAGATGGATGACCGCATGGCAGATGCAAGAAGAAAACTGGATTGGGAAGCACAGTGGGAATGTGCCATTGACCCGGAGACAGCAAAACGCATCCGCGAGGAGAGAAAGCCGGAACATGAAGACACCTGTTCCATGTGTGGAAAATTCTGTGCAGTACGCAGCATGAATAAAGCATTAGCAGGTGAACATATTGATATTTTATAAGGAGGCTTTATGAAAAAACAGGGCTATCTGCTACTGGTACTTTTGATGTCTGCTTTTGTATTCTGTTCCTGTGGACAAAAAGACACCAAAGAAGCACAGGATCAAACAGAAGAAACAGCAAAAGATACCAAAGAAGACAGCAAGACGAAAGAAACAAAAGATACAAAAAAAGAAAATAAGACGACCGACGAAGAGAACACAGAGCAGCCGGAACCGACAGGCGGTGTCCCGGAGGCAAGGGATGCAAAGGTCATGGAAGAACCTGCCGAAGAGACTAAGGAAGAATCTGCAGCACAGCCGGAACAGGCAAAGCATTTAGTCGTGATCGATCCGGGACATCAGAGTAAAGGTGACAGTACCAAAGAGCCGATCGGTCCGGGAGCAAGCGAGATGAAAGCAAAAGTAGCCGGAGGAACTTCCGGTGTCACAAGCGGATTAGCAGAGTATGAACTGACACTTCAGGTATCCTTAAAGTTAAGGACGGAACTGCAAAACCGTGGTTATGAAGTACAGATGACCAGAGAAAGCAATGATGTCAATATTTCTAACTCGGAACGGGCAGCAGTTGCGAACAATGCAAACGCAGAGGCATTTGTCAGGATTCATGCAAACGGTTCTACCGACAGCAGTGTCAGCGGTGCGATGACAATCTGTCAGACCGCATCCAATCCATACAATGCAGCACTTTATGAAAAGAGCAAGGCACTTTCCACAGCCGTATTGGATGGACTGGTAAATGCGACAGGTGCAAGAAAGGAATATGTCTGGGAAACCGATACCATGAGCGGGATCAACTGGGCAAGCGTTCCGGTTACGATCGTAGAGATGGGGTATATGACAAACCCGACCGAGGACAGCAATATGGCATCCGATGCATACCAGAACCAGATCGTAACGGGGATTGCCAATGGGATCGATGCCTATTTTGCAGGACAGTAAGAAAAAATTTTTAATCTTAAACAGGTTGTAAAAAAGAAAACGCCGGGAGATTGCGAACAATTCCAAAGAGTATCAGAATGGTAAGACAGCCAAAAAGCAGGATGTTCTGTACTTTGGAAAAATGCATCTTCCCATAACGGACATAAGAATAAAGGGAATAGCTAAAGATATATAAGAGTGCAGGAGAGAGCAGAAATATCGCTACATTACAGCGGAAAGCGTCCTGTATCTCAAACTGTAGCAGATGAGTCAGGCAGCGGGTCATTCCGCACCCCGGACAGTACAATTTTGTAATGGCATGAAAAAAACAGGGAACCGCAAATCCGGTTCCCTGACACCATTTATAATATAAAAATCCGAAACCTGTAAATAACAGGATGTAACAAATGGTTTTTTGAAGTCGTTGTTTCATTATGATAAATCCTATAATGTTTTGTACTCTTCTCCGGCAAATTTGTTTAACTCACTCTGAATTAAAGCATAAGCGATTACACCGCCAAAAATGAATAACAGAAGATAAAGAATTCCTCCGTTGCCGGCAGGCATACCGCGTTTTTCCTTTGCAATGTCAATCTTTTCACCACACTTATAAGCCCAGTAAAAACCATAGATACCGCAAGTAATAATTGTGAATAACAGAGCCAGTCCTCCGGATGTACCAGCTACGTCAGCAGCAGCATTTGTGTCTTCTGTAATACATACAAACCAGTATAACCCGAAAATACCACAGGTTATGATGGAGAGAATAATGTACAGAACAATGCTTCGTTCTTTAATCATAACAGATCCTCCTATAATTATAAAAATGTAGAATTTTGCCAAATTATGGCTATAACGTCTTTTACGATAGCACAAATAGGGTTTTATGTCAATTTTAACCTATTCAGAAAGCCTGTTTGAAATTCCAATTTGCACGCATAAATTCCCTGATTTCCCACATAATAACCATACACCACAGGATATGGAAAACAGGAGGAATGCAATAGATATGCGAGCAACGGGAATTGTAAGAAGAATTGATGACCTTGGGCGTGTAGTTGTGCCGAAGGAAATAAGAAGAACATTGAGAATCCGTGAAGGAGATCCTTTAGAGATATTTACCGACCGCGAGGGAGAGATCATTTTAAAAAAATATTCACCGATCGGAGAACTGGGACAGTTTGCCGGAGAGTATGCAGAGTCACTTTCACAGGCAACCGGACATCTGGTGTGCATTACAGACAGGGATCATGTGATCGCGGCAAGTGGTCAGGGAAAGCGGGAATTTGAAAATAAGCCGATCAGCAAACAGTTAGAAATGATGATCGAAGACAGAAAAAATGTTGTGGCATCCAAAGGAGAAAAAGAGTTTGTAAAAATTACATTAGATGATAATGGTGATTATGCAGAGCAGAGCATTGGAACAATTATCAGCGAAGGCGATGCAATTGGCTCTGTGGTCTTGTATAATCGGGATGAAAAGTGTAAAATGGGAGAAACAGAAAGCAAACTGGTTTCCGTCGCAGCAGGTTTTTTGGGAAGACAGATGGAACAGTAGAATAGATACAGGATACCGGTATCAGGTATCACAGGGAACGAAAGAGTTAAGGCTGGCAGTGCAGGACAGGCGAGTGTAGCAGCACTCGCCCTTTCAAGTTAAAAAGGCAGGTAATTATGAAATTTATACATATCGCAGATGTACATCTGGGTGTGGTACCCGACGCGGGAAAATCATGGAGTGAAAAAAGAGCGGCAGATATCTGGACGACGTTTACCGAGGTATTTGCGGTTGCAAAAAAGATCAAGGTCGATATGGTGCTGATCGCAGGAGATCTGTTCCACAGACAACCGCTGATCCGGGAACTTCGGGAGATCAATTACATTTTTGAACAGGTTCCGGAAATACAGGTAGTGATTGTGGCGGGAAATCATGATTTTTTGTCGGTGGCGTCAAATTACAGGACATTTTCCTTTGCAAAAAATGTAGTGTTTTTAAAAAAGAACGAGATAGAAAGTGTCTATTTCCCGGAGCTGAATACGGAAGTATATGGAATGAGTTACTGGCACAGGGAAGAGACGTCAGATGTCTATGACCATATAACGCCAAAGCGTCAGGATGCCATCAACATCCTGTTAGCACATGGCGGAGATGCAAAGCATATACCGTTTTCTCCGGCAAAGATCATAGAGAACGGATTTGACTATATTGCGGCAGGACATATCCACAAAGGCGGAGTATTAGAGGGTATGTCGGTCAATCCGACACCGCTGGATTCTAACAGAAAGATCACAACGATGCGGGCAGTCATGGCAGGGGCGTTAGAGCCGATCGACAGTAATGACACCGGAGAACACGGCTTCTGGGTAGGAGAGATCACTAAGGCATTTGGACAGGTGCAGTTCTGTCCGTTGCGAAAATGCCAGTATGTGCATGAGACGATACAGCTTTCCTCGCAGATGACTAATATGGCAGTACAGACGATTGTAAAAAATCTGCTTGCAAACCGGAAACCATATGAATTGTATAAGATTTTTCTGACGGGGACACTGAATGCAGACACTGAGCTGGATTTAGACTGGATCAGGAATCAGGAAGCAGTGGTCGATGTGATCTGTTCGCTGCGGCAGGACTATGATTATGACAGGCTGCGGGAAGAAAACGAGCAACAGTTGTTAGGACGGTTCATAGCGGCAATGCAGAGTCAGGGAGAATCAGAGGTTTATAAAAAAGCACTTGAGATTGGCGTGGAAGCCCTTTTGTCAGCAAAACTTGACAGATAGCAGATAAGAGAGAATGATATGCGGATAAAAAAGATCAGAATCAGAAATTTTGGACAATTTCATAATCGGGAGTTTACATTCGCACCGGGTTTAAATGTGATATATGGCGAGAATGAATCAGGAAAGACAACGCTGCATACTTTTTTAGTGTCCATGTTATTTGGATTGGAAAAGTCCAGAGGCAGAGGAGCGAAGCAGGACGTTTATACGAAATACGAACCGTGGAACAGTGCGAGCTTTTACAGCGGAGAGATGGAGTTTGAAGTGGGCGGTAAGGATTTTGGTTTAGAGAGAAATTTTTACCACAGAGAAAAGCAGACCACATTGATCAGCCGTCAGGATGGAGAACTCTTGTCGGAAGAATATGGCGACCTGCAGATGCTCTTAGGTGGGCTGAATAAAGAAATGTACGAGAATACATACTGTATTCCGCAGGCAGGAGCGGCTCCGGGAAAAGAACTTGCAGAGTTCGTGCAGAACTGCATGGCAAATGCGGCAGGGACAGGCGATGGAACACTTCAACTCAATCTGGCATTGGCACAGATCCATAAAAAACGGAAACAGGCGGCGGCGCAGGTGAAACAGGAGACGGAACTGCGGCAGCACCGGATGGAAAAATTACAGATCGAGCGTGAAATCTTAGAAGAGGACATTGCACAGCTTCAGGGCAAAGATGTAGAAGAAGCAGAGACAGCGGGAGATGGAAGCGAAAAACATCAAAAACGCAATGGGATGCCGGCATATCTGTTAGTGCTGATCTTAGGATGCTTCTTTATGGCGGCATGTTTTTTAGGAGCAGCAGTTTTCCATATCCCATGGAACAGCATTTTGATGGAAAGCATCGTGATCGGCGGTGTGACACTGGTATTGTCTCTGGTTTTATATGGAATGGAAAAAAGACACATTCCGGAGCAGACCGCAGAAAAACCAAAGAAGGGCAGATTGTCGGAAGAGCGGAGAGAAAAACAGACTAGGCTTTTTAATATTTTAGAGAGCCAGACGGAATTAGAGATGCCGACAGAGCGTGAAAATGAAAGAAAGCAGTATCTGAGTGCATGCGATATTGCAGAAAAGACGATCCGGGCATTGACCGGAGAGATATATGAGGATTTTGGAGACAGGATCAACAGCAGGACTTCTGAAATCCTTTCCCATATCACGCAGGGAAAATACGATAGAGTCGGCATCAACGAAAAGATGGAGGTATCTGTCTATGCAGGCACTCATGTATGCAGTCCGAAGCAGCTCAGCACAGGAACTTTAGAGCAGATTTATTTTGCACTGCGGATCAGTTTAGGAGAGATCCTTACCGATGAAGAACCGATGCCGTTTTTGTTAGATGAGACATTTGCACGTTATGATGAAACACGCATCCGCAATACACTGCAATGGATCGGAACGCAGGGCAGGCAGATGATCCTGTTTACCTGTCATAAGCGTGAAATGGAATATTTAGACGAGATGGGAATTGCATATCATAAGATTGAATTGGAAGGACAGTAACATGGCAAAGCAGAAAAAAAAGAAAAAACGCCGGGGTTTCCGGCTATTTGTGAAAATTCAACTGGTGCTGATCGTACTGGTGTTAGCAGGACTGGCATTTTATTTTTTTGGCGGCTATGCAAAAAAAATCAGTGATTTAAAATCAGATGCTTATGATAAGGTACATTCTGCTACGGATGAGACATTCCGTTCTTCGCAGACGAGCCTGGTCTATGATACCAATGGAAATCTGATCTCCGTGCTCAAAGGTGAGAAGGATATGTATTACCTCGAATATGAGGAGATACCGTCGGATGTCTGCTCGGCGATCATCAGTATCGAGGATAAGAAATTTTATCAGCATCATGGAGTGGACTTTAAAGGAATCCTTCGTGCCGTCAAAGCCATGATCGAAAACGGCAGGGTGACGCAGGGAGCCTCCACGATCACACAGCAGCTTGCAAGAAATGTTTTTTTAACACAGGAAAAGACCTGGGAACGAAAAATAGAAGAAATCTTTATTGCGACAGAGATGGAGCGGCTGTATACCAAAAATCAGATATTGGAATATTATCTGAACAATATTTATTTTGGCAATGGCTACTATGGGATTCAGGCGGCAAGTAAGGGATATTTTAACACGGAGGTCAAAAATCTGGACTTGTCACAGATAGCATTTCTCTGTGCCATTCCGAACCGCCCGACACTTTATGATCCGGTGACGCATATAGATAATACGATCAAGCGTAGAAACCGGATCTTAAACCAGATGAAGGAAGATGGAAAGATCTCGGCAGAGGTCTGCAAACAGGCAAAAGAAGAAACCATTACCTTGAACCGTCCGACCAGTGTGAAAAATAACTATGTGGAGACCTATACCTATTATTGTGCAACCCGTGCGCTTATGGCACAGGAGGGGTTTGAATTTAAGAATACATTTCAGAGTGCTACAGAAAAGGAACGATATGAGGAAGAGTACGATGATATGTATGAAACCTGTAACAAAAAATTATATACGGCAGGTTACCGCATTTATACATCCATTGACCTGAATATGCAGCAGGAGCTTCAAAGCAGTATTGATACGGCATTAGAAAAGTATACAGAGGTCAACGATGAAGGAATCTATACATTACAGAGTGCAGGCGTTTGCATGGATAACCAGACCGGATATGTGAAGGCAATTGTCGGAGGACGCAGCCAGGAATACAATGGATATACGATCAACCGTGCTTATAAGAGTTTTCGCCAGCCGGGCAGTGCGATCAAACCGCTTCTTGTATACACTCCGGTATTAGAGCGGGCTTACACACCCGATTCGATTGTGGTGGATGAACCGATTGAAGATGGACCTTCTAACTCGGATGGAAGTTTTTCCGGTTCCATGACCTTACGGAGTGCCGTGGAGCGTTCTAAGAACACGATTGCATGGAAACTGTTAGAGGAACTGACCCCGGAAACAGGTTTGGAATATTTGGAAAAAATGAATTTTTCTAAATTAGATGAGAATGATAAGCGTCCGGCATCAGCACTTGGCGGATTTACCAACGGTGTCTCTCCATTAGAAATGGCAGCGGGATACGCAACGATTGAAAATGATGGATATTACAGAGAACCGACCTGTATCCTGAAAATCACCGATTCCTCAGGAGAAAAAATACTGAGTACGAAGCAGGAGGAAACGGCTGTTTATAAGGAAAATGCGTCCCGCATGATGACGGATATTTTAAAGGGAGTTCTGACCAATGGTACCGGAAGGGGACTTGCTTTAGACGGAATGCCATGTGCAGGAAAGACCGGAACCACGAATGAAAATAAAGACGGCTGGTTTGTCGGTTACACCCGCTATTATACGACCAGTGTCTGGGTTGGCTATGATATGCCAAAGAAACTCAGTGGGTTGTCGGGTGCATCCTATCCGGGACGTATCTGGAAAACATTTATGCAAAAGATCCATGAGGGCTTAGAGCCGCAGGAATTTTTGTCCTATGAACCAGGGCAGTCTAAGACAGAAGAAGCTGTACCACAGGAAAATCCAGGTGCAGAGACCCCGGAAAACACAACCGATCAGAACCAGGAGACAAAACCGATCGATATTCAGGGAAATGTGACCGAAAAACCGGAGAATAAGAAAGATAACAAGTCCTCAGAAGACCAGGAAAATCCTTCAGATTCTGATAACAACCAGACCGATCAGAACCCAACGACAAATCCGGATGACAATCAGCAGCCGGAAAACCCGACAGAGAATCCAAGTGATAACACGAACCAGAATCCAGCGGAGAATCCGGGTGATAATACAAACCAGACACCAACAGAAAATCCGGATGAGGATACAAATCAGAATCGGACAGAAGCGGATACACAGGGAAATCCGGCAGATACAACCGGGAATCCTACGGAGGGTGTGCAGTAAAACGTTGGCCATGATGTCAGAAAAAATGAAGATATAATGCTTCTGGATAGTGCATGAGAAGACAATATTTTGGGAGATACAAAAAAGGAGACAGGATGAAACGATATGGATTTGGGATCGACGTAGGCGGAACAGCCATTAAAATGGGGCTGTTTACCACAGACGGAGAACTGATAGAAAAATGGGAGATCAAGACTAACAAGGAAGATCAGGGAAGCAGAATATTTGATGACATTGCAGAGCAGATAGACGAGAAGCTTTCGGAGCGAAATATTTCTAAATCAGAAGTCGCAGGGATCGGAATTGGTGTGCCGGGGCCGGTTAAGGCAGACGGAACGGTTGTCAAATGCGTAAATGTCGGCTGGGGGATCCTGAATGTGGAACAGGAATTAGCGACGCGTACCGGACTGACCGTAAAGGCAGGAAATGATGCGAACATTGCCGCCTTAGGTGAAATGTGGAAAGGCGGTGGAAGAGGCTGTCAGAATCTGCTTTTGGTCACACTGGGAACCGGAGTCGGTGGCGGAATTATCATCGAAGGAAATATGCTCTATGGCTCGAATGGTGCAGGCGGTGAAATCGGCCATGTCGTAGTGGATAAACATGAGACAGAAGTCTGCGGTTGTGGAAAAAAAGGCTGCTTAGAACAATATGCTTCCGCCAACGGAATTGTGCGCATGACAAAGAAAGCGTTAGCAACGGAAACAAGGGATACCATCCTGAATACGATCGAAAATCTTACGGCAAAAGATATTTTTGATGCCGCAAAGTCGAACGATACAGTTGCAGCCGAGCAGGTTGAAAAGATGGGAAACATTCTTGGAACAGCACTGGCAAGTATCGCCTGTGTGATCAATCCGGAGCGTATCGTCATCGGCGGTGGTGTGTCAAAGGCAGGAAAAATACTGATCGATGTCATTGAAAAACATTTTATGGAGCAGACGTTCCACGCCTGCAGGAATGCAGAGTTTGCCCTTGCGGAGCTTGGAAATGATGCCGGTATTTACGGAGGAGCCTGTCTGATCTTGCAAAATGCTTAAACAGGATATGATCTGGTGCTTGTGGAATGCTGAAAGATATTATATAATACTACTAGGAATATAGTAGAATGATTGGAGGAAGTCCATATGATGGTATCGACAAAGGGAAGATACGCACTGAGACTGATGGTGGATCTTGCCCTGCACGATAATGGAAAATTTATAGCACTAAAGGATGTATCTGTACGCCAGAAGATATCCATAAAATATTTAGAGCAGATCGTGACACCGTTGAACCGTGCCGGTTTATTAAAGAGTGGCAGGGGCGCACAGGGAGGCTACCGCCTTGCAAAAAACACAACGGATTACACCGTTGGAGAAATCCTTCGGGCGATCGAGGGCAGCTTTGCACCGATTTCCTGTTTGGAGGATGAGGAGAACCAGTGTGAAAATTATGACACCTGTGCCACGATTGAATTTTGGGAGGGATTGTACAAAGTGGTCAATGAATATTTAGATGGAACCACATTATATGATCTGGTTGAGATTCAAAAAGAAAAAATGGGTGGAAATTATTATATTTAAGACTGGACAAATCAAAAAAAGTATGCTAATATAATTAGGCACGATTTTTGTCGTGTCGATTACGATGCGTGGCTCAGTTTGGTAGAGCGCTGCGTTCGGGACGCAGAGGTCGCAGGTTCAAATCCTGTCGCATCGATTAAAGGAATAATGGTATGTAAAAAGCACTTCGAGAGAAGTGCTTTTTTCTCTATAAGAAAAATAGAATAATAACTGTAACAAATCACAGTTTTAGTCGGGGGAAAAACATTATGCATTACCTTAGGCGGGAAGAAGTTCCCGCCACTTCTAATATGTAAGGGGGGAGAGAATTTTGAATCTACAGGAAACACTAAAACACTATTTTGGATATGACAGCCTGCGTCCGGGACAGCAGGAATTGATCGATGAAATTTTAAAAGGAAAAGATGTGCTTGGGATCATGCCGACCGGAGCGGGAAAATCACTCTGCTATCAGCTTCCGGCATTGATGATGGGAGAAAAGCATTCGCGGGAGAAAACATTGCAGCTACAAGAAGATGAGGTCAATGTGCCCTGCGTACCTCCGCCTGGAATCACAATTGTAATTTCTCCATTGATCTCCCTGATGTCGGATCAGGTCAAAGCACTCAATCAGGCAGGCGTACATGCGGCATATATTAACAGCACATTGACGGAAAATCAGATCCGAATGGCTTTGGCATATGCTGCACAGGGGAAGTATACATTGATCTATGTAGCACCGGAGCGGCTGAATACGATACAGTTTTTAGATTTTGCATGTCATGCAGAGATTGCCATGGTAACAGTGGATGAGGCACATTGTATATCGCAATGGGGACAGGACTTCCGTCCAAGTTATTTAGAAATAGCAAAGTTTCTTGAAAAACTGCCGCAGCGTCCGGTAGTTAGTGCATTTACTGCCACGGCGACAGAACGCGTGAAACAGGATATTATAGAAAGCCTGCATTTGCAGAAACCAATGACGATCGTAACCGGGTTTGACCGCCCAAACCTGTTGTTTCGGGTAATAAAAAGAAAAGGTGGAAAAGAAACAGACAACAGCATTTTAAATTATGTCAAAAGGCATGAAGAGGAAAGTGGTATTATCTATTGTGCGACGAAGAAAAATGTGGATAAAGTCTGTGAAATGTTATTAGAGCATGGGATAGAGGCGGGACGATATCATGCAGGTTTGTCATTAGAAGAACGAAAAAAGAATCAGGATGATTTTACATATGACAGGATCAGGGTGATGGTTGCAACGAATGCGTTTGGCATGGGGATAGACAAATCCAATGTACGCTATGTCCTTCATTATAATATGCCGCAGAGTATTGAATACTATTATCAGGAGGCGGGAAGAGCCGGGCGTGATGGAGAAGAAGCGGAATGTGTGCTGTTTTTTTCTAAGCAGGACATCATGATCAATAAGCAGCTTTTGAATCATAAAGCATATGGAGCCACAGAGAGTTCCGAACTTCGAAGGAGAGAAAACCAAAAACTGAACCAAATGATCCATTACTGTGAGACGGATCAATGCCTTCGACAGTTTATCCTGAACTACTTTGGGGAAGATGCCCCGTGTACCTGTGAAAAATGCAGTAATTGCGTAGTGATCGAGGAAGAAACCGAGCAAAATTATATCAAGACGGGATCGGCAAAGAAAAGGTTAGAATTGGCAGATTTGACACCGGAAGGACAGGAGTTGTTTGAGCAGCTCAGGGGATGTCGGTCAGAGCTTGCAGCAAGCCAAAATGTACCACCATTTATCATCTGTTCGGATAAAACTTTAAAAGATATGTGTGCGAAATGTCCGCAAAGCCGTACGGAGATGAAAGCAGTGTACGGCATGGGAGTACAGAAAGTCGAAAGCTATGGAGAAAATTTTATAAAAATCATTGCAGCATTTTTGAAAGAATATGGAAATATGTGAACGACTGAAGAGACAGTAGCAGAACCTCTAAGAAAAAAGAAACAGCCATTTTACATTGCACCGGAAAAACTGGATGAAGTAGAGCTGACGGACAGGTGTACGGTTTCGGAATTTACGAAGCAGATCAATGAACTCTGCGAAGAGACAAACCGAAAGAAATTAACAGCAAAATTTGTCAATGAATTACTGTTAGATAAAGGTTATCTCAAGGAAACGGCGGAGCAGGGAGAAGAGAAACATAAGAGGGTAACAGAAAAAGGACGCCTTGCCGGTATCTTAGAAGAGGAGCGGCATGCGAAATATGGAAAGAGTTACTATGCATTGATCCATACAAGGGAGAGCCAGTCAATGATCCTAACAGAATTAAAAGAATATTTTGCATCACAGGGAGAACTTGCGGATTGAGCGTAAACCGATTATGATAGGATATACAATATAAAAAAAATAAAAACCCAGAGGATTAGAAAAATGACACAACAAACACAACAACATAACACAACGAAAAACATCACAATAACAGACAGATTTGAATTCCGGGATATCCATGCAGAGGAGGCAGATCGGGCGGTTGCGATTGAGCAGATCTGTTTTCCACCGCACGAAGCATGTTCAGAAAAGAGCATGAAGACAAGGATTGCAAATGCACCGGAGCTGTTTTTGGTAGCAATTGATAAAGATACCGGAGAAATCGCCGGATTTTTAAATGGAGTAGCGACAGATGAAGAAATATTCAGAGATGAATTTTTTACGGATATCAGTCAGCACAAACCGAATGGAAAAAATGTAATGCTCTTAGGATTAGATGTACTGCCGCAGTATCGTGGACAGGGCTTAGCACGAGAAATTGTATCGCAGTACAGTAAGCGTGAAAAAGCCAATCAGCGGAAAATGCTGATTCTGACCTGTCTGCCGGAAAAAGTGGCAATGTATGAAAAAATGGGACTGAAAGACAAAGGCATTTCAGGTTCTTCCTGGGGCGGCGAAGAATGGCATGAAATGACATTAACCCTGTAGAAATAAAAAATTTCAGAGATTATTCATAGACTCAATATTTTGATAGTGTGCTATAGGAAGAAGAGGCATGCCGGAGATGTTATTTTTAGCATTCTGCGTATGTCTTTTTTGCTCTATAGGAAATATCGTCTTTCCCATAGAACAAAAGCCCTTCGGGCAAAGATGCACAGCTCGCGGAGAGGCACACTTTTGTTTGTTACAGATATTATGAATATTGCATTTATAGTTGTATGATGTTGTTGCAGAAAAAACATGACAAAATCGAATTGACGAATACAAGAATACTGTTTATAATAAAGACAAAATGAGAATGTCATATTCGGAGGGATTTTAGATATGGAGAAGATTGTAACACTAGAAGAGGCATTAAAAAGAATTACAGAACTGGAAAAAGAGAATGCCACACTTCGGGAAGAATTGGAATACTATAAAAATCGAAAGCTGAGCGGAAGGCAGAAACATAATGAAAAGTGGATGGCAATCTATCATGATTTTGTTGCCGGTTATGAGAGCGGTATGACAATGGTGGAGATTGCAAAGCGGAATAATGTCAGTGAGCGGACGATTTACAGGTATAAGGCATATTATGAGAAAATGAAGAAAGCAGAGGAATAGACCATTTTACTGACGCCAGTAAAATGGTTACATTGGGAAGTGGTGCAAATCGTGAAGTAGACGATTACATGCTTACCCGTTATGCCTGTTATCTTATCGCTGAAAATGGAGATCCCCGTAAAGAACAGATTGCTTTTGCGCAAAGTTACTTTGCGGTTCAAACCAGAAAAGAGGAATTAATTGAAGAAAAAGACTTGCAAGGTGAGGCGGATATTTTTGTGTCTATGGAAAATCGTATATCGGGTTTTTGCACAACATTTTGGCAATTATCTGTGTGCGAATACCGGGATCTTATCTGGCATCGAAATATTTTCCGGATACCCTGTTTCTGATAAATGAAAAAATATGCAATATACTGCCCAAACTACAGCCCGGAAACATTTACAGACTGTACAAAAATGTGGTATTGTTAGTATGTTGCATTTTTATACAAATATATTAGACAAGGGCACGGATAGAGGAGTATCGGTGCAAATAGAAGTAATGAGGAGTGGGAAAGAAAATGTTAGAGACAATTAATGAAGTGCTGTCAAAAATTGATGGCATTGTGTGGGGCGTACCGTTGATGGTACTCATCCTTTCCGGTGGTCTTTATCTGAGCATACGAATGGGATTCCTTCAGACAAGAAAACTGCCACTGGCATTAAAGTGGATGGTAAAAAATGAGGAAGACGGTCACGGAGAGGTGACATCTTTCGGAGCGTTGTGTACTGCATTGTCGGCAACGATCGGAACCGGAAACATTGTAGGAGTCGCAACGGCGATTTGTGCAGGAGGACCGGGAGCATTATTCTGGATGGAGATTGCAGCATTCCTTGGAATGGCGACTAAATATGCAGAGGGTCTTTTGGCAGTGAAATATCGTGTGGTAGACGAAGAGGGACACGCTTTAGGTGGACCTTTCTATTACATAGAGCGTGGAATGGGTTCAAAATGGAAGTGGCTTGCTATGATCTTTGCCTTTTTTGGAATTTGTGTAGGACTCTTTGGAATCGGAACATTTTCACAGGTAAACGGTATTGCATCCGCAGTCAATAATTTCTTTGACCCGAACCAGCAGCACACCGTTGCAATCCCGGGAATCGGAACTTATTCCTGGACAGTTGTCATTGCATCATTAGTACTCAGTATCTGCGTGGCACTGGTTTTGATCGGCGGGATTAAACGTATTGCAAATGTGTCACAGGTCGTTGTACCGTTTATGGCAATCATCTATGTGGTGATTAGTGTGACCTTAATTGTATGCAATATTACAGAGATTCCGGCAGCTATCGTAATGGTAGTAAAAGGAGCATTCAATCCGTCGGCAGTTACAGGAGGAGCAGTGGGAACACTGTTTATTGCAATGCAGAGCGGTGTGGCAAGAGGAATTTTCTCTAACGAATCAGGACTTGGTTCTGCTCCGATTGCGGCAGCGGCAGCTAAAACAAAAGAGCCGGTAAGACAGGGACTTGTTTCCATGACAGGAACCTTTATTGATACAATCATCATCTGTACGATGACAGGATTGTCCATCGTATTAACCGGAGCATGGCAGGTAGAAGGGTTAGAAGGAGTTCGGGTTACAACATATGCATTCAACCAGGGACTTCCGATACCGGCAAGCGTATCATCCTTCTTATTGATGATGTGTCTGGTATTCTTTGCATTTACAACGATACTGGGATGGGATTATTATTCTGAAAGATGTCTGGAATATTTAACAGGCGGAAACATGAAAGTGGTAAAGGTATACCGCTGGTTATACATTTTAGCAGTATTCATCGGACCTTACATGACGGTAGAGGCAGTATGGACCATCGCGGATATTTTTAACGGTCTGATGGCAATACCAAATATGATAGCTATTTTCGCATTAAGCGGTGTGGTAGTGAAAGAGACAAAAGATTTCTTTGAACAAAAGAAACATTTATCTTAAATAACTTAAATCAAAAATCAAACAAACAGCAGGAGGACATGATGTTAACAGTAGGAATACAAGGTGAAAAGAAAGAAAAGGTAACACAGGAAAACACAGCTCTTACAATGAAAAGCGGTGCATTGAAGGTGTATGCAACACCGGCAATGATTGCACTGATGGAGCAGGCAGCTTATACAAGTGTTACAGGAGAGTTAGAGGAAGGACAGGGAACTGTCGGAACACTGATGAATGTCAGCCATATTTCTGCGACTCCGGTAGGCATGGAAGTAACAGCAAAGAGCGAGTTAGTAAAAGTCGATGGAAGAAAACTGGTTTTCCATGTGGAAGCGTATGATGAACGTGGAAAAATTGGCGAAGGCGAGCATGAGCGTTTTATCATCGACAATGAAAAATTCCAGAACAAGGCAGATAACAAATAAAGAGAGTAAGTGAAAAGCATACAAAGGAGTGTTTGCAATGGCTGATGAAAAAAACTGGATCAGGGAAGCAATGTTTTATCATATCTATCCGCTCGGATTTACCGGAGCACCTCTTCGTAACGAAGGGGAAGCAACGGCAGGCGGACGGATTTTAGAGGCGTTAGATTGGATAGAGCATTTCAAAGAGCTTGGGATCAATGCGATCTATTTTGGACCGATCTTTGAATCTGTTTCCCATGGTTATGATACGACAGATTATTATCAGACAGACAGCAGACTGGGAAGTAAAGAGGATTTTAAGAAAGTCTTTACGGCACTACATGAAAACGGCATCCGTGTTATCGTGGATGGAGTCTTTAATCATGTAGGCAGAAAATTCTTTGCTTTTTTGGATGTGCAGAAGAATCTGGAACAGTCAGACTATAAAGACTGGTTCTGTAATTTGAATTTTTCCTGGCAGAGTCCGTTAGGAGATTCATTTTCCTATGAGAACTGGCATGGGGCAGCGGAACTTGTTAAATTGAACCTGAGAAATCCGGCAGTTTGTGAATATCTGCTTGGAGCAGTCGGTATGTGGATGGACGAGCTGGGCATTGACGGCCTGCGTCTGGATGCAGCCGATTGCGTAGACCGGGAATTTTTCAAACAGCTTCATAGCTTCACAAAAGGGAAGAGAGGAGATTTCTGGCTGATGGGTGAGATCATCCATGGCGATTACCGTGTCTGGGCAAACGATGAGATGTTAGATTCAGTTACGAATTATGAGTGCTGGAAGGGCATTTATTCAAGCCACAATGACAAGAATTATTTTGAGATTGCCTATTCGTTGAAGCGTCAGTTTGGGCAGGGAGGTCTTTATGAAAATCTCTGCCTGTACAACTTCTTGGATAACCATGATGTCAACCGGATCGGAAGTCTGCTCAAACAGCGTGAGAACTTAAAGAATGCCTATACGCTGCTTTACATGATGCCGGGGATCCCGTCCATTTATTACGGAAGTGAGTGGGGGATTGAAGGAGTGAAAGGTCAGGGAATGGATGCTGACCTGCCGCTTCGACCAAAGCTGGACTTAGAGGAAATGTGCGCCCAAGAAACGGATCTGCCGGCTCATATCCGGGAACTGGCTGAAATCAGGCGAGAGTCCGATGCAGTGAAATACGGAGTATATGA
>ERZ773185.1557-NODE-1557-length-16712-cov-7.826980_pt1 | contig 16712 bp, 14 predicted proteins | sample MGYA00580531_ERZ773185 | MGnify/ENA primary metagenome ERZ773185 (study PRJEB29015, sample SAMEA2737799) | human gut metagenome | biome: human gut; feature: human-associated habitat; material: faeces | place: China | collected 2012 ...
CCCGTCCCGGTGCCCGCCGCGAGAACATGGAGAGCTACATCAAGCGTCTGGAAACGCTGGAAGCCCTCTGCAACGGCTTCGAGGGCGTCGAAAGCTCCTACGCTGTCCAGGCTGGCCGCGAGGTCCGCATCCTGGTCCAGCCGGACAAGGTCAGCGACGATCAGGTCATCCTGCTGGCACGCAATGTCGCCAAAAAGATCGAGAACGAGTTGGATTACCCCGGCCAGATCAAGGTCAGCGTCATCCGCGAAAGCCGCGCTACCGAGTACGCAAAATAATTTCCGCAGCCTGCCGCTTGCCGGTGGGCTGCTTTTTTATTATTCGGCCCCCTCTGGGAGGGAGCCTTTTTCATATTAGCATCTTGCATATTTCCCCGCTACGCTTTATAATAAATAAGAATACTGTTATAAGGAGGGGTGCGCCACGACGGAGAAAAAACTGCCGCAAAACCCCCATAAAGAAGTTCTGGGCATCCTGGGTGGGCTGGGGCCTGCCGCCAGCTGCTACCTGTACCAGATGCTGATCGACCACACCCCCGCATCCTGTGACCAGGATCATATTGACATCGTCATTTCCTCCCGCGCGTCCACGCCGGACCGCACGGCGTTCATCATGGGCGAAAGCAAGGACGATCCCTTCGCCGTCATGGAGCAGGACGGTTTCAGCCTGGTGCACTACGGCGCTACGGTCATTGCTATCCCCTGCAACACCGCCCACTATTTCTACGACCGCCTGGCCGAGGCACTGCCCGTGCCGGTGCTGAACATGCCCCGCCTGACCGTGGCCGACGCCAAGGCTGCAGGCTGCACTAAGCTGGGCATCCTGGCTACCGACGGTACCCTGCAGGCCGAGACCTACCAGATCGCCTGCCGCGATGCAGGCATCGAGTGGGCCGTCCCCGCCGGCGACCACCAGGACGACATCATGTCGGTCATCTACGACGACATCAAGCAGGGCCGCCGCGCCGACATGGCCAAGTTCGGCGGTGCTGTGCACGACCTGAAAAAGCAGGGCTGCGATATGGCCGTCCTGGGCTGCACCGAGTTGAGCCTCGTCAAGCGGGACGAGCACCTGGGAAAATTCTTCATCGACAGCACCGAGGTGCTTTGCCGCCACGCGCTGGAAGCCTGCGGCGTAACACCCATCGGGTTTTAAAAGTAAACACACCTGCAAAGTGAAAACACCTACGCGGTTTGTTATAAGGAGAGAATCATGGACCAGAAAAAATTCTACATCACAACGCCGATCTATTACCCCAGCGATAAGCTGCACATCGGCCATACCTATTGCACCGTGGCCACCGACGCCATGGCCCGCTACAAGCGGCTGCAGGGCTACAACGTCAAGTTCCTGACCGGCACCGACGAGCACGGCCAGAAGATCGAGCTGAAGGCCAAGGAGGCCGGTGTTACGCCGCAGCAGTTTGTCGATAACATCGTCGAGGGCCCCAAGGGCGTCAAGGATCTGTGGAAGCTGATGAACATCAGCTATGACCGCTTCATCCGCACCACCGACGACTACCATGTTGCCGCCATTCAGAAAATCTTCAAGAAGATGTATGAAAAGGGCGACATCTACAAGGGCAAGTATGTCGGCAAGTACTGCACCCCCTGCGAGAGCTTCTGGACCGAGAGCCAGCTCGTCAACGGCTGCTGCCCCGACTGCGGCCGCCCCGTTGTGGACGCCGAGGAGGAGGCCTATTTCTTCCGCCTGTCCAAGTACGCGGACCGCGTGCGTGACCTGCTCGTCAACACGGACTTCCTGCTGCCGCGCTCCCGCGTCAACGAGATGGTCCACAACTTCATTGACCCGGGCCTGGAGGACCTCTGCGTCTCCCGCACGAGCTTCAAGTGGGGCATCCCCGTTGACTTCGACCCCAAGCATGTCGTGTACGTCTGGATCGACGCGCTGTTCAACTACACGACGGCGCTCGGCTTCATGAACGACAAATATCCTGACAGCGACTACGAGACCTTCTGGCCTGCCGATGTGCATTTCATCGGCAAGGAAATCGTCCGCTTCCACTCCATCATCTGGCCCGCGATGCTGATGAGCATGGATATGCCCCTGCCCAAGCACGTCTACGGCCACGGCTGGCTGCTGCTGGACGGCGGCAAAATGTCCAAGTCCAAGGGCAACGTCGTTGACCCGTATCTGCTGGCCGAGCGCTACAGCGCCGACGCGCTGCGCTACTTCCTGCTGCGCGACTTCCCGTTCGGCTCTGACGGCAACTTCTCCAATGAGCTGCTCATCAACCGCATCAACATGGATCTGGCCAACGACCTCGGCAACCTGCTGAGCCGCACTACCGCCATGGCCGACAAGTACTTTGGCGGCAATCTGCCCATTGAGCAGGACGAAGGCCCCGAGGACGCCGCGCTGCTCGAGAAGGCCAGGGGTCTGCGTGACCGCTATGAAGCCGACATGGAGGCGTATGCCTTCCAGAATGCGCTGGCTGACGTGTTTGAGGTCATCGACAACGCAAACAAGTATATCGACGCCACCGCGCCGTGGGTGCTGGCCAAGAGCGAGGACTCCAAGCCCCGTCTGGCCCGCGTGCTGTACAATCTGGCCGAGACGCTGCGCATCTGCACCGTTCTGCTGCAGCCGTTCATGCCCACCACCTGCGAGAAGATCTTTGCCCAGCTGAACGTGGAAGCTGACGGCAAGACCTGGGACAGCGCCGCCGCCTTCGGCACGCTGCCAGCCAACGCCACCCTGCACAAGGGCGAGAACATCTTCCCCCGCATCGACGCCGCCAAGGAGCTGGCCGAGCTGGAGGCCCTGGAGGCTGCCCAGAAGGCCGCTGCCCAGGCTGCCAACGCCCCTGCCGAGGAGAAAGAGGAAAAGCCCGCTGAGAGCGGCGCGGCGTCCGCGGAGCTCATCGGTGAGCATGAGGAAGAAATCACGTTTGACGACTTCTGCAAGGTCGAGCTGCGCGTGGCCGAGGTCCGCGCCTGCGAGCGCATGAAGGAGAGCAAGAAGCTGCTGCACCTGACCGTGTTCGACGGCGAGCGCGAGCGCTGCATTCTGTCCGGCATTGCCAAGTGGTTTGCGCCGGAGGATCTGATCGGCAAGAAGATCGGCATCGTCGCCAACCTGGCCCCGCGCCCGATGATGAAGGGCAAGTACGTCAGCGAGGGCATGATCTTTGCCGCTGACACCGACGTGGACGGCGGCTGCTCCATCGCGTTCTTCCCCGACAGCACCCCCGCGGGCGCACGCATCCACTAAGGTGAAGCATGCAGAAATCTAAACTCGACCAATTCTTTTCCATCCCGGCGGCAGCGGTCCTGATGGCCATTGTCTGCAATGTGCTGTGGGGCTCGGCGTTTCCGTTCATCAAGCTGGGCTACCGGCTGTTCGCCATTGATTCTGCCGATACCGCGTCGATTTTGTGCTTTGCGGGCGTCCGCTTCATGATAGGCGCGGCGCTGGTCTGGCTGGCCGGTCTGGCGCTGAACCACCGTCCGCTGCCGATGCCGCGCGGCAAAACGCTGGCCTCGGCCTGCGGGCTGGGCCTGTGGCAGACCGCGGCGCAGTATTTCTTCTACTACTCCGCCGTCGCGCTGCTGACCGGCGCTATGGGCGGCATCCTGAACAGCACCCAGAGCTTTATGGGCGTCATTCTGGCGCACTTCCTCTACGGCAATAAGGATCGCCTGACCCCGCGCAAGGCGCTGGGCTGCGCGCTCGGATTCGGCGGTGTGCTTGTCGCCACGCTGGGCAACCACGGCGGCGGCAGCGTCAAGGGCATGGCCTTTATGCTGATCGCGTCGGTCATCTTTGCGCTGGCCGGGCCGTGGAACAAGGCCGTCACCCAGCACGCGGACAGCTTCTCGGTCAGTGTGCTCAACCTTGGCGTCGGCGGACTGGCGCTGGCTGTTCTGGGCTTTGCGATGGGCGGCGGCCTGCACCCGCAGAGCGCCGCCGGTATCCCGGTGCTGCTGTTCCTTGCGTTCATCTCAGGCGCGGGGTATGTTATATGGGCGCTGCTGATGAAGAACAACCCGGTGTCCCGCATCGCGGTGTTCGGCCTCATCATCCCCATTATGAACGTCCTGCTGTCGGCGCTGCTCAACGGTGAGCCGCTGTTTGAGTGGAACTATCTGGCCGCGCTGGTGCTGGTCTGCATTGGCATCTTCCTGGTCAACCGCGCCCCGCAGACGCAGGAGACAAAGGCATGAACAACATTTTTGACACCCACGCGCACTATTCCTCCCGCCAGTTCGACGCAGATCGCGCCGAGCTGCTGACGGCACTGCCCGCGGGCGGCGTGGTCGGTGTGCTGGAATGTGCCACACATTCCGGCGATGCTGCGCAGGTTTTGGAGCTGGCGCACGCCGCGCCCTACTTCCACGCCGCGCTGGGCATCCACCCGGAGAGCCTGATCGAGGAGGACGCCGCCACGGTGGCCGTCTACCACGGGGACTGGCGTGCCGAGCTGGCCGCCATGCGCCCGCTGTTTGCGGACAAGGCCGTTGCGGCGGTGGGGGAGATCGGGCTGGACCATCACTGGCCCGTGCCGCGGCAGGAGCAGTACGACCTGTTTGAAGCACAATTGCAGCTTGCCAAGGAGTTCGACCTGCCCGTGTCGGTCCATGACCGCGAGGCCCACGCCGAAATGTACGAGCTGCTGCGCAAATACAAGCCCCGCGGCGCATTGCACTGCTACAGCGGCAGTGCCGACGACGCGGCCTGGCTGGTGGAGCAGGGCATGTACCTGGGCTTTGGCGGCGCCGTGACCTACAAGGGCGCGAAGCGCGCGGCCAGGGTGCTGGCGGCCATCCCGCATGACCGGGCCTTACTGGAAACCGACTGCCCCTACATGGCCCCCGAACCGGTGCGGGGCACCCGCAACGACAGCCGTAACATTGTCCATGTGGCCGCGTACATCGGCACGCTCTGGGATATGGACGCCCAGGCCGTGCTGGACCAGACCGCGGCAAACGCCAGGGCTTGCTTTGGCGTGTAACCTTTTTGGTATATTCGGTATGGCAAAAATCTGTTGGGGCGAGCATTGCCCGCCCCAACATGACAACATGCCGCGTATGTATAAACAAATTTTTCAGGAGTGACTTACTATGAAAGCACGCATCCCTAAGCATCGCGAATTTATCATCGATTTCCCGCAGGATATGGACCAGGCCAAGGCTGACGAGGGCTGGAACAAGCTGAACGAGATCGTCGAGGAGTACAAGAAGGCCCACAACGGCCAGAGCGTCTACTCTGCGACCTTCATTGAGGACTGCGAGCCTGCCGTCAAGAAGCTGCAGGAGGAGTACGGCTTCAAGTACACGATCCAGGAAATCAAGTGATTTGCACCGGCGGACAACTGCGTCCGCCGGTTTTTGGTTTACACGCATGTAGGAGAAGGGGAGGACAAGATGGCCGCAAAGACTGTGATACGCCCGGCGGCGGAGGCGGATATTCCCGCCATTCTCGCGCTGTACCACCAGCTGGACAGCGCTTTGGTTGCGATGCAGCCGGAGTTTTTCTGCGAAGGCCCGCGGGAGGAGGACGAGATCCGCAAGGCCATCCGCGCCGACGACGCGGATTTCCTGCTGGCGGAGCGCGGCGGCGCAGTTGTCGGCTTTGCGCTGGTCGGCTACGCGGGCTGGACGCCGGAGTTCAGCTGCGTTTTGCCCCACCGCTATGCGCGGCTGGAGGATCTGGCCGTGGACGAGGCCGTGCGCGGGCAGGGCGTCGGCGGCGAGCTTTTGGCCGCCGCCAAGCGCTGGGCACGCAACCGGCGCTTGGAGTACTTAGAGCTGAACGTGCTGGCCCAGAACGAGAACGCTATCCGGCTGTATGAGTCGCAGGATTTTGTCGAGGCGACGAAGGTTATGCGGTGTATGCTGTGACAGGAGACGGCAGCCTCCCGGAAGGTTGCTTTCTTTTGGCAGCAAAAGAAAGATTGGCAAAGAAAACTGTCGGCGCTCGTTGTGCGCCGCCAAGCGTCCCCGAACCTGCGTTGCCGGAAACAGCAGTCCGTAGGGGCCGGGCATGCCCGGCCCGCGACTTTGCTATGCCACCTATTTATCTTTTGCAGGGGTCTTGACCACTCCGCTACCTTCCGCCGCAGCTCACCTTCGCGGGGCGTCGGGGACGCCGCCCCCTACAGCGGCAAACCGTAAGGCTTCTCATTGCCGTAAACCTCGGCGGCGGCCTGGGGGCAGGCCGCCCTACATCCCACTTTACTACATTCCGCAGCCGCAGCCTCCCGTCATATCCCACTGCCGTTTAACCACTCATACCAAACAAAAAGCCGGGGCGAACATTTCGTTCGCCCCGGCGGTCTTACTTCTTCGGAGTCATAGCCTCATAACCCTTTTCGTTATTTTTCGGACTGTTTCCGCATCGTCATGGGAATCATCCTATCTTTACGCGAATTTTGATTGCCCTTTCAAGACCTTAACTAACTGTTCATTGGACTTACCCTCTGGTTCGTTATTTGCTCAAAAGCATTTGTAGAACGGAGTAATGTTTGTTATTAAGATCGTTCTTGGGGTAATGGGTCTGATGCCGAGGACCAAAGCCTCTTAACTCTTGTACATTGGAGTATCTCCTTGTGGATCAGGTGAAGTTCAGGTACATCCTGTTCGGCGGAGTGGTGACGGTCATCTCTACCAGCCTTCTTTCATCCTAATCTATATCTCATGCGGGGGTCTGTGTTTTGACGGCCCCTGAGTCTGCTAAATAACTGCTAAGCAACCGTGCATCGCTGTTTTTAAATCTTTTACAAGTTATGACTTGCGGCTTCGGATGCGGTTCTTGCGTTTTCAGCAGGCCCAGGCCCGCCGGTGGTGAATGGGATCTTTGAAGTTTGCCATTGGACTTGAGCCTCCTTCCTTACGAAATACTGCCGGCGGCCTTTACAATTTCTTTCCGGTCTCTTCCTTTGCCCTCGTGCTGCTGGATCGGAGTCCCTGAAGTGCTTCCTTTTTCACTCCCCGATTTTGGGCAGCTTGCGGAAAATCTTCTTCAGGATGTCGATCTGTTCACGATGGGACTTTGCTGAAGAGCCTTTTGGAAAGTGGCTTCGCTTGGAGTTCTTATCTCCTTATCTCCGGCTGTTTTCTTTCTGTGACTATACTATACCACAGCCCTAAGGTTTCGTCTATTCGCAGACCGCACAACGTTTATATGCAATATTTGTGCATAATCAGGATTGAATAACACATAGTAAAAGTGGTATAATAGATATGTTGGGCGCGTGTACGCCAAAGCAAAGCCGCCGCTTCTTTTCCCGGGAAGCGGCGGCTTTTTGTTGTATTGGCTTCCCCTTTGGGGGAAGCTGTCAGTGGCCCCGACCGCTGACTGATGAGGGGCAAGTCTGCCATAGTCACCCGTTTGCGGGCAGCTACAACAAACGCGCCCCTCATCCGGCCCTGCGGGACCACCGCACCCCTTCTGGCGCTGCGCGCCACCTCCCCCGTATCGGGGGAGTCTGTCCCCAAGGGGGAAGGCTTTAGCTTTACTTTTACATCGTCTCAGGTGCGTTCACCTTGAACATCGTCAGAATGTTGTGGATAACCCCGCGCACGGCCAGGCAGAGCGCGATGCGGCCCTGCTGAACGGCACCCTCGGCATCCAGGATGCGGCAGGCGTTGTAGAAGCGGTGATACGCAGACGCCACGTCGATGCAGTAGCGGGTGATGCGCGCCGGGTCGTACTTCTCGGCGGCGGCGGTGATCTCGGCGGGGAAGGCGGCCAGCAGGCGGATCAGCGCCTGCTCGGCGGGGTCTGCCAGCACGCTGGCGTCCACGGCGTCCGCGCCCTCAAACTTCACGCCCTCGCTCTCGAGCTTTTTCAGCACCGAGCAGATACGCGCGTGGGCGTACTGCACATAGTAGACCGGGTTCTCGCTGTCGTTGCGCACGGCCAGGTCCAGGTCAAAGTCCAGCGTGGACGAGCTCTCGCGCTGGTTGAAGAAGAACCGCGCGGAATCAATGGGCACCTCGTCCAGCAGGTCGGTCAGGGTGATGGCCTTGCCGGTACGCTTGCTCATGCGCACGGGCTTGCCGTCGCGCATGAGGTTGACCATCTGCATCAGCACGATGTCCAGACGGCTGCCGTCCAGCCCGATAGCGTCCATCGCGCCCTTCATGCGGGCGACGTGGCCGTGGTGGTCGGCGCCCCAGACGTCGATGGCCTTGTCAAAGCCGCGCACGGCCAGCTTGTTGTAGTGGTAGGCAATGTCGGCGGCAAAATAGGTCGGGATGCCGTTGGCGCGGACGAGCACCTCGTCCTTGGCCTCCTCCTCGCTGCCGTCGTCGGTCTTGCGCTTGTTGACGACGCCGTACTTGGCGGCGTACTGGGCGCTGCGGTACATGATCGCGCCGTCCTCGGCCTTGTAGCACGCGCCGGTCTCCAGCAGCTTGTCCACCACGGCCCTGACTGCGCCGGAGCTGTGCAGGTCGCTCTCGTGGAACCAGACGTCGTACTTGATGCGATACTTGCCGAGATCGCGCTGCAAACCGGCAATGTTCTTGGGCAGGGCATCGGCCACGATGGCCTTTTTCAGCTCGTCAAAGTCCTTGTTGACGTAAGCGTCGCCGTGGACCTCGGCAAACTCCTTGGCGCGGGCGATGATGTCCGCGCCCTGGTAGCACTCCTCGGGCAGCGGGCAGGCGTCCTCGCCCTTGTACAGCTGCAGATAGCGGATGGCCAGGCTCTTGCCGAACTTCTCGATCTGGTTGCCCGCGTCGTTGATGTAGAACTCGCGGGTCACGTCGTAGCCGGCCCAGTCCAGGCAGGCGGCCAGGCCGTCGCCCAGTGCGCCGCCGCGGGCGTTGCCCATGTGCATGGGGCCGGTGGGGTTGGCGGAGACGAACTCGACGTTATACTTCTTGCCTGCGCCCGCGTCGGTGCGGCCATATTCGGGGTTGGCGACAGCGGCGCGCACGACGCTGGTGAACCAGTCCTGGCCCAGGAACAGGTTGATGAAGCCGGGGCCGGCGACCTCAAAGCGGTCAAACAGGCTGCCGTCCAGCTGCAATTTTGCGGTAATGGCTTCTGCGATCTGGCGCGGTGCCTTGTGGAAGGCGCGCGCACCGGCCATGGCCACGTTGGACGCAATATCGCCGTTTTTGACGTCAGCCGGGATCTCGACGATGAAGTCGGGCAGTGCGGCCTCGGGCAGGGTGCCGTCGGCGACAGCCGCCTTGACGGCGTCGGTCAGCAGCGTGCGCGCCTGTGCCAGCGCCGCCGCCCGCGGGTTGTAGTTTTTATAATCCATGATGAACCTCCTGTGGGGGATTTTCTATTGCAATAACGCGGTTGAGGGCCGGACATGTCCGGCCCCTACAGGGAAGCGAATTTTTACGCCTCCGGCAGTTTATCCACCGTAATATCGACTAAGTTCCGGCTGATGAAGCTTTCGGCGCCGGAATCGAGGGTGTAGCTGAATTTCAGACTGCCGCCGTTCTCGTCGAGCCGCTGCTCAATGACGTCGGCGGCCACGCCCAGACTGACAGAGCCGTAGCCGGTCTCGTAATGGCAGAGATGGCGCGTGCCCTTCTCGATGATGAGTTGGCTCGACTGCTTGCCGAACCGCAGCATCGAGACCTTGCGCGCGTCCTCGGCCACCTTGACCGTCGTTGTGCAGCCCTCATAGCCGGTGGTCTCGGTCTCCTTGTAGACAATATAGTAGGCACCGTCCTTGTGGACGAGCGAACCGCGGGTCATCAGCTCCACGGTATCCGTGTCGCCCCGCTGCTCCATCGTGCCCTTGATGGTGATCAGATAGTTTTCTTCCATGGTGTACCTCTACGCTAAAGCCTTCCCCCGAGGGGGAAGGTGGCCCGCAGGGCCGGATGAGGGGCGACCTTCCGTCATTGCCCGGTAAATGGGCGGCCACGGCAACCCGCCCCTCATCAGTCACCTTCGGTGACAGCTTCCCCCCAATGGGGGAAGCCTCGGCTAAAAGCCTTCCCCCTCGGGGGAAGGTGGCCCGCAGGGCCGGATGAGGGGCGACCTTGCCATTACTGCCTGTAAATGGGTAATGCCCGGAAACTTCGCCCTCATCAGTCACCTTCGGTGACTGCTTCCCCTAGTACGTCTCAATCGCGATTCTTTCCACCGTTCCGCCGGCGTACTCGCCCAGAAACGTGTGTGCCAATTCGTCAAAATTGTCGGGGGTGTCGCTGACAAAATACCGCGCGGTGCCGCCTGTTTTTTTGCCGTTCAGCAGCCCTAAATCGTCCAGCGCCGCCGCGGCGGCCTGCGCCGTGACCTTGCCGGAATCGACAAGATGCACCTCGTCGCCCATAAAGTCCCCGATCATCTTTTTCAACAGGGGATAGTGGGTGCAGCCCAAAATCAGCGTGTCAACGCCCGCGTCCTTCAGCTCCTGCAGATACTCCGCAATGATCAGCTTTGTGACCGGGTTGCCGTCGTTGAAATAGCCGTTCTCGACCAGCGGCACAAACATCGGGCAGGCGCGGGCAAAAATCTGCACGTCGGGCATCATGTCGCGGATGATGGCGGCATACGATCCGCTGCGCACCGTGGCCGCTGTGCCGATGATGCCGATTTTGCGGTTCCGCGTCGCGTCCACCGCCGCGCGGGCCGTGGCACCGACAACGCCGGTAAACGGCACGGGCAGCCTGGCGGCCTCCTCCGGCGGATAGGTCGAGGACACCGTGCCGCAGGCGGCAATGATAAATTTCACGTCCTGCTGCAATAAAAAGCGGATGTCCTGCCGCGCGTACTGGACAATGATGTCCCGCCCGCGGCTGCCGTAGGGCACGCGGCCCGTGTCACCGAAGTAGACGATGTCCTCGCCGGGCAGCACGCGGCGCAGCTGGCGCACGGCGGTCAGCCCGCCCAGGCCGCTGTCAAACACGCCGATGGGCCGTGTGTCCATCAGTAGGCCCCCTTCCGGCGGTGGACGGCCAGCGTCAGCAGCTTGTCGACCAGCGCAGGATAGCTGTAGCCCTCGTGCTCCATCAGCTTGGGGTACATGCTGATGGACGTAAAGCCCGGCAGGGTGTTCAGCTCATTGCAGAGCACCCGCCCGGTGCCGCGCTCAACGAAGAAGTCGCAGCGGGACAGGCCGGAGCAGCCCAGCGCCAGATACGCCTTGCGGGCCTCGGCGCGGACCTCGTCGAGCTTTTCCTCGTTCAGATGCGCGGGGATGACGGTCTGGGACACGCCGTTTTTGTACTTGTCATCGTAGGTGTAGAACTCGGCCCCGGCCAGGATCTCGCCCGGGCGGGTCGTGGAGACGGTGGACGGGTCATCGGGGTTGCCGATGGCGGCGCACTCGACCTCCTGCGCGTCCACGAACTCCTCAAACACGACCTTGTCGTCCTCGCGCAGGGCGATTTCGACGCCCTTTTCCAGCGCGGCGCGGTCCGTAACCTTGGAGATGCCGACGCTGGACCCCGCGTTGGCGGGCTTGACGAAGATGGGGTAGCCGAGCTTTGCCTCGATGCCGTCCAGCACTACGGGACCGTTCAGCTCCAGATCGGCGCGGCTGGCGGCGACCCACTTGCAGTGGGGGACCCCGGCGGCGTCCATCAGGGCGTTGGCGACAGCCTTATCCATGCAGACGGCGCTGCCCAGCACGCCGCAGCCCACATAGGGGATGCGGGCCAGCTCAAACAGGCCCTGGATCGTGCCGTCCTCGCCATTTTTGCCGTGCATGACGGGTGCGCAGATGTCAATGTGGACCAGCTCCGCCCTGCCGTCCTTCAGCAGCCAGATGCCGTGGTCCTTCCGGTCCGGGCTGAGCACGCAGGGCGTGCAGTCGCCCTGCTCCCAGCTGCCGTCGGCCATAGTTTCGGGCGTGGGGCGGCAGGCCAGCCAGCGGCCATCCTTCGTGATGCCCACGGGGAAAACCTCATATTTGTCCGCGCAGGGCTCCTGACCCAGTGCGCGCAGCCAGGCCGAGGCCGACACGCAGCTGACGTCATGTTCACTGGAAACGCCGCCGAAGAACAGTGCGACGCGCAGCTTGGAATTTGTATTCATCAAAAAGACTCCCTTTGTTCAATGTGGCCGTGCCCTTTGGGCACACTACAAGTCTTCAGCTTATTATCATAACATATTATGCGTGCGTTGGCTAGATTATTTTTGGAAAATTTCTGAACCGGGAACAGAAGTCCGTAGGGGCCGGGCATGCCCGGCCCGCAGCCTTGCCGTTGCCACCCATTTATTTTTACATCGTAGGGAGGGGTCTTGACCCCTCCACCGCCTCCCGCCGCCGCGCACCTCCGCGGGGTGTCGGGGACGCCGCCCCCTACAGCGGCAACCCGTAAGGCTTCTCATTGCCGCCAACCTCCCCGGCGGCCTGGGGGCAGGCCGCCCTACATCCCACATTACCATATTCCGTAGGGGCCGGGCATGCCCGGCCCGCAGCCTTGCCGTTGCTACACATTTATCTTTTACATCGTAGGGAGGGGTCTTGACCCCTCCGCCGCCTTCCGCCGCCGCCAACCTCCGCGGGGCGTCGGGGACGCCGCCCCCTACAGCGGCAACCCGCATGACTTCACATTGCCGCCAAGCTCCCCGGCGGCCTGGGGGCAGGCCGCCCTACATCTCACTTTATCACAGCTCGCAGGGCGGGGTGCCCTCACCCCGCCGCAGCTCTCCCCCAAAAACAAAAAACCGGCCCGCCACACCCGGCGGGTCGGTCAGTCGTCCAACCTGATTTTATAACGCTTGATCAATGCGGCCTGGTCCAGCAAAAAACGCTTCTGGCTGGGGGTGAAGCTGCGGTAACACGTCAAAAGCTGGCGCTCGTCATCGACGGCGGGGGTCTCGTGCCCCAGCAGATAGTCAATGCTCACGCCAAAATAATCCGCGATCCGCCGCAGCGTGTCATAGTCCGGCTCACGGATGCCCTGTGCGTAGTTGCTCAACGTGGACGCACTAAGGCACAGCTTGGGTGCAAGGTCTTTGAGCTTGATTTCCTCGCAATCAATTAGATAGCGTAATCTTTCATTAAAGTTCATAAAAAGTGCCCGATTTCCTATAAATTCTAAGCTAGAGAATAGCAAAAAAACACAAAACGGGTTTTTACAGCACGTTTTGGCTTGACAAAACACGAACTGTGTTATAAAATGACGATATGAAATGCCGATGAGGTCTTGAAGTGTCGGCACAAAGACAAAAACTGGAGGAAAACAAGATGCTCAAAAAACTGAAAGACAAAAAGGGCTTCACCCTCGTCGAGCTGATCGTCGTCCTGGTAATCTTGGCCATCCTGGCCGCCCTGCTGATTCCGACGCTGACTGGCTATATTGACAAAGCTAATCAGGAAAAGGTGGTTTCCGAGTGCCGCATGGTTGTTATGGCTGTCCAGACGGAGCTTTCTGAGAGCTATGGCAAAGCGGGTGCGGGCAATTCCCTCATTGGCAATGCTTCTGCAACTGCAAATGTTGTTTGGCAGGATAAGGCGCCCTCGGGCCAAAAACCTGCTTATGAAGATGAACACATTGCGGAAATTAAAAAGCTGTCTGAAGTTTTGACAAAAAATGGAACATCCTTCAAGGCAACTGCGAAATCGGACGCAACCATTACTGAGGTTCAGTACAAGAATGGTAAATACAAGTGCGTTTATAAAGATGGCGCGTATACGGCTTCGGAAGATACTGGTGACGCTCTTGACAACTCTGTAACCATTAGCAAAAAATAAGACGTTTTGCGGAAATCCCACCACCTCCCGTGGTGGGATTTTTTGTTGCCGCCTACCTTATTATACCCGCCGCAGCGCTGCCGGGAGAGTTGTAGGGAGCGGTCTTGACCGCTCCGCAGGCCGTCAAAAAATTGCATCCCTGCCTTATTGCGTGTGTAGGGGCGACCATTGGTCGCCCGCCCACTTACCGCTGCAACGCATTTTCCGGGACGGTTTTCTTGCAAGGCAAACGGGCACGGGCGAGCAATGCTCGCCCCTACAAGCGTTTTTCGGCAGTTCCGCGGAGGGGTCAAGACCCCTCCCTACAGAGCAAAAGGAAAAATCCGCATCAAAGGAAACGTGCCCGGGCCAGATAAATCCCGCCCCTGCGCACAAGAGGCAAAGCTGAATAACGGCAAAGCTGCGGGCCGGGCGCTTGGCGGCGCACAACGAGCGCCGCCAGTTTGCAAGCAAACTCGCTCGTGCGGTTGTTTGCTCCACGCTCACAACCCCGCAATGCCCGGCCTCTACGCCTCTGTACGCTTTTCACTCCTCACTCTTTTCAGGTGCTCACCATGCCCCAAACTCCAAAGCTGTCTCCACAACAAAAGGTCGCGCTTGTGGAAAAAATCAAAGCAGGCGAGATCAGCCGCCGGGCCGCGGCGCAAAGCGTCGGCGTCAGCAACACCACCGTGCGCCAATGGCTGCGCATCTATGAATCCGAGGGTGCAGACGGCCTTGCACCCCGGGAAAAGTCCCGCCACCTTACCGCCGAGGAAAAGCAGGCCGCCGTGGCGGAGTACCTCGCGGGCGGGGTCTCACTGTTTGACGTCTGCAAAAAGTACGGCATCCGCAGCCCGCAAAACCTGCAAAAGCTCGTGGAAAAGGCGCAGGCGGGCGGCGAGCTGCGCGGCTACCACGGCGCGTCCCGCCACAGGGGCGGCGCGTACACCACCGCCGCGGACCGGGAAAAGATCGTGTGGGAATGCCTGGCCGACGGCTGCGATTACGGCGCAGCTGCGTTAAAATATAACGTCGATTACAAGGCGCTGGTGCATTGGGTGGGGCAGTATCGTGCGGGCGCGGCCCTGCACGACGCCCGCCATAGCAGCGAGGGCACAAGCCGCGCCAAGGGCCGCGCCCGCACCGTGCCGCCGATGCAGCGGATGGTCATGGTGCTGGACTGTCTGGAAAACCGGAAAAATTACGGCGCTATGGCGCAGAAATACGCGATAGCCTACCACCAGATCTACCGCTGGGTGCAGCGCTATCTGCAGGACGGCTGGCTCGGCATGAATGACCGCCGCGGCCCCGCCGACGACCCCGACCCGGCGGGGGAGTGGGGGAAGATCGCCCCCGCCGGTGAGGCCGACGCGGAGCTGTGGGTAGCCAAATGCAAAGGCGTACCGGAGGTTTTGCCCGGCATGCTGCGCCGCGCCGGGTACAGCTGGATGATGATTGCAAAAATTCTGTTTGATCTGGCGCGGATGTAGCCGCCCCAAAGCCTTCCTCCGAGGGGGAAGGTGGCCCCGCAGGGCCGGATGAGGGGCAGCCTTACGGCGGCAACCCGTTCACGGGCAGCAACCGCAAGCACTGCCCTCATCAGTCAGCGGTCGGGGCCGCTGAGAGCTTCAGTCTCCGCGCTAAGAGCCGCCTCCGGCGGTTGCGCTTCGACACGCGCCTGCGGGCGCAGCCCCAAGGGGGAAGCCGCAGATACTCGAAAGGCCCACCTGTGCGGGTGGGCCTTTCGAGCTGGTGTAAGAAATAGGAAAAGGAGAATGGCGTGATGTGGGCGGGCTGTTGCTTGCGGGGAAACAACCCATCCCGCAGGGGCGCATCCTATATGCGCCCGTCAACCGGCAGCCCCTTGCGGGCGGATACGGGACCCGCCCCTACAAAAAGCGCGGGAGAAAATCACTCGGTATAGAACAGCATGCGGCTGTAGCAGGGCAGGGGCCAGTAATCCTCATCGACGATGCTCTCAGCCTCGTCGGCGGCGGCACGCAGGGCATCCATCGCGGGGATGACCTCGTCGTGGAAGGCATGTGCCTTGGCGGCCTCGTCGTCCATGGCGCTGACCTTGTCGGTAGCGGCCTGCAGGGCGTCGGTGGCGTCGGACATCTCGTCGGTGTACTTGCTCAGGGCGGTCAGGACCTTCGTCTCGGCCTTGGTGGAGATGCCCTCCACAGCGGCGGTCTTGGCGGCGGCTGCGCCGGCGACCTCGCCCATGTAGGCGGTGGCGGCGGGGATCAGCTGCTTGTTGGCGATTTTGAGCATCGTGCGGGCCTCGATGTTGAGGATCTTGGAGTAGTGCTCCATCTCGACCTCGTAGCGGCTCAGCATCTCGGTCTTGGTCAGGACGCCGAACTCCTCCATCAGGGCAATGTTCTTCTCGTCCTTCAGCGCGATCATCGCGTCGGGGGTGCACTTGCGGTTCGGCAGGCCGCGGCGCTCGGCCTCGACCTCCCATGCCTCGCTGTAGCCGTTGCCGTTGAAGATCACGCGGCGGTGCTCGTTCAGCGTCTTTTTGACCCAGGCGGCAGCCGCGCACTCAAAGTCGGCGGCACCGGCGGTCTCGGCCACGAACTCCTTCAGGCTCTTGGCGACGGCGGTGTTCAGGATCGTGTTCGCGTCGGACAGGTTCTCGGCGGAGCCGGGCATACGGAACTCAAACTTGTTGCCGGTGAAGGCGAACGGAGAGGTACGGTTGCGGTCCGTGGTGTCCTTGCTGAACTTGGGCAGGACATCAACGCCCAGGTCCATCTTCATCTTGACGGGGCCGGCATAGGGGGAATCGGTGCAGATGGCATCGATAACGGCCTCCAGCTCCTCACCGACGAAGATGGAAATGATGGCCGGGGGTGCCTCGTTGGCGCCCAGACGGTGATCGTTGCCCGGGGTGGCGACGGAGGTGCGCAGCAGGTCGGCGTAATCGTCAACGGCCTCGATGACCGCGGACAGGAACACCATGAACTGCAGGTTCTCCATCGGGGTGTCGCCGGGATCCAGCAGGTTCTCGTGCTTGGTGCTGATGGACCAGTTGTTGTGCTTGCCGCTGCCGTTGACGCCCTCGAACGGCTTCTCATGC
>ERZ773185.1564-NODE-1564-length-16672-cov-3.953722_pt1 | contig 16672 bp, 14 predicted proteins | sample MGYA00580531_ERZ773185 | MGnify/ENA primary metagenome ERZ773185 (study PRJEB29015, sample SAMEA2737799) | human gut metagenome | biome: human gut; feature: human-associated habitat; material: faeces | place: China | collected 2012 ...
CTGCGCGGAAGCCTCCCCGCTGATGAAGAAGAGCCAATAGGGACAGGTAAAATGGCTTCTTTACTGTCCCGCTAGTTCAAATAATAATTCCATCCAAATGATCCAGCTCATGCTGACATATCTGTGCATACCAGCCACTGAGCTTTATCCTCTTCTTATTCCAGTTTTTGTCAGTATACTCAACCTCAATATTCTGATAGCGCGTTGTTTTTCTCACACCGACAAGTCACAAACATCCTTCCTCTGCCTCATACGGCGTATCTGCCTTTAACAAAACTGGATTGAACATGACAAGATCCACCAAACCCATGTTGACAATGATAACTCTCTTTTTGACACCAATCATATTCGCTGCCATGCCGACACAGCCTTCCTCGTGCGCTTTCAATGTATCTAACAAATCCACTGCAACCTGCTTATCCGCCTCTGTCGCCGGCTCGGATCTCTGGTTTAGGAAAAATATATCTTTCATAATCGGTCTTATCATGCTTTGTTACTCTCTTTCGTATGTGTCTTCATATAATTATAGAATTCCTGATGCAGCCGCTGGAATTCTTCCGGTGCATGCATCGCATGTCTGTAAAGGAATTTGTTGCCAAATTCACTCTGATATACCCTGCTTAAAACCCCTGCCAGCATTCCCGTTGGCATATCCTTTATCATATACAGCTTCGCCGGACATAACATTCCCTTCTGGGCGATCCATTTCAGGTTCTTCTTGATCCGGTAGGCAGTCAGCGTCATCAGCTTCTCATTTGCACAGATTTTCTCCGGATGTCTGCTCTGGTAATAAGCATCTGCCAGCGGAACGATCACGCCAAGATGTGAGATCTGCCAATGATGCATTTCCGGAACAATCTGGTATGGAATATGACTTTTCCTAAATATGTACTCCAAAGCTTCTTTCCTGCTGGTCTTTCTTCCTCCAATCTCCCCAAATGTTGTCGGCTGGATTGCTCTTGGCAAAAGCTGTGCATCCAGAATCCCACCTTCGATACAGCCGCCCGCTCCCGGAAATGCCGGAAGAATCCTGCCTTTTCCGCAGATTTTCTCCCATCTGCCATATGGTTTGATCGTATTGACCATAGTGACAACATTCGGACTTTCATTCCTACTGATGTCTTCCAGTGCTTCTTCCACCTGATTCTCACGTACGGTCAGGAAAATAAACTGGTAGCGGTCATCCGGTTTTAATTCCCCGATTGCTTTTATCTCTACTTTATGCGTTCTTGTTTTTCCTCTGTACCATAGGCCGTGTTCCTGTAATTCTTTTAACCTCTGTCCTCTTGCCAGGATTGTTACATCCAGTCCTGCTTTGGCGAATCTGGATGCGTAGAAGCTTCCGATGACTCCGGCGCCGTAGATTAGGATCCGCATGGGGTTTTCCTCCTTGGTGTATATTCGTATGTTCTGTATGGTTTCTTGTATTCTTTGCTATATATCTTCTGTTATAGCATCTGTTGTAATTCTAACACCCGGACTTTTGGATTTCAACATTGTTCCCGTTTATGGTACCTCTGATTGTATTCTATTTTCTGTTTTTCATTTGTTAACAATTTCTTCCTAATTCCATCACATTTTCATCACATTTTCCTTCTATACTAAGAATTGTTCGAAAGAACAAACACTTTAAATCTTTTTCATAACTTTTTCCTCAGGACTGCACTCCTCCCAAACAATGCAGTCCTATTTTTTTACAAAATTACCGGAGGGGACACAAAAAAAGCCACAAACTCCGTCCCCACTGGCCCATTAGAAATTGTTGTCAGAACATTTCAAAAATTAATCCTTTAAATTCACTAAAGTTCTAGTCATTTTAGCCAATTCATGTTATTATCTTAAATAAGATTTTCAACAAAACGCACAGGAAGGAGCATTTTAACAATGGACGAAAGAATTAGCCGCGTATTGGAAAAAATGAAAGAGAAAGGAATTGATCAGTTACTGGTATCTGATCCACTGAGCATCCGCTTTTTAACAGGAATCATGGTAAATCCTGGGGAAAGATTATATGCCCTGTTACTTAGAACAAGTGGAAAACATACATTATTCCTGAACTATCTGTATTATGTATCAAATACAGGATTCGAAGAAGTATGGTTCAGTGACATGGATGACCAGATCGGTGTTCTGATGGAGCACATCGATACAAAGAGCACTCTTGGTATTGACAAGACATGGCCTGCACGTTTCCTCATTCCACTTCAGGAGCGCTGCCCTGAGATGAAGACTGTATGGGGATCTGACTGCGTAGACGGTGTTCGTGCTGTTAAAAACGCTGAGGAGATCGAGATCATGAAACATGCATCTGTGATCAATGATACAGTTATGGAAAGAGTTGCTAATTTCATCAAAGAAGGTATGACAGAGAAAGAAGTTGCTGACTTCATCGACGCTGAGTACCTGAAAGAGGGAGCTAGCGGAGTAAGCTTTGATACAATCGTATGCTTCGGACCTAACGCTGCTGACCAGCACCATACACCAAGTGAGACAAGAACTCTGAAAGCCGGAGAATGTGTCCTGATCGATATGGGTTGTGTATGGAAAGGTTACTGCTCAGACATGACAAGAACATTCTACTGCAAGAGCGTAGATGATGAGCAGGCTGCTATCCACGATCTGGTTCGTACAGCAGTTGAGAAAGCAGAAGCTGTTATCAAACCTGGTATGCGTTTCTGCGATATCGACGCTCAGGCAAGAGATCTGATTGACGAAGCTGGATACAGTGAGTACTGGAGAATCCGTCTTGGACACTTCATCGGACAGGAAGACCACGAATATGGTGATGTAAGCCCGATCAACAAGAATGTGGCTGAACCTGGTATGATCTTCTCTATCGAGCCTGGTATCTACATCGAAGGCAAATACGGTGTTCGTGTTGAGGACCTTGTTCTCGTAACAGAAGACGGACATGAACTTCTGAATGCTGTAGATAAGAAATACCGCATTGTTGGTTAATTTTAAATCTTACATATTATTTTTTAAAGGCAGGACTTCGTTTCCTGCCTTTTTATGTGCCAAAGTTTTCTGTATCTACAGAACCTGCCACCGGCAGCTTCTTCCGAACGCATGGCGATTAAAATAAGCCGGAAGACATTACATCTTCCGGCTTATTCCTAATTACCATTCAAGTTCACATTTTCTATTCTATATTTTCTGACTCGGCTTTCTCTTGCTCAGCTTTTTCTTACTCAGCCTTTTCTCTACGCTCATCCAGTTCTTTTCTGACTGTCGGATAGATCTTATCAATTCCCATGAATAAGTACCAGATGATAAGAACGATCACTGTAATCACCAGTGGCAGATACAGGAACAGTCCTTTGATTGCGAAGATTGCACTTGCTGACTGAACGGCTGCTGTTCCGTCATAATGTCCGGCTGCCAGGATCCATCCAAGTGCTGCTGTTCCAAGTCCGGTTCCGATCTTCTGTCCGAAGCTTGTCACACTATAAGTAATTCCTTCTTCACGGATTCCGTCTTTCCATTCACTGTAATCTACGACATCCCCGACAATTGCGAACAGGCATGAATACAATGCCGCATGTCCGATTCCCTGTAACACCAGACCAGTGTAAATCATTGGAAGATTAACAGGTCCTGCGATTTCAAGCACCAGTCCTGCTGCGTAGAATAAGAATCCTACAAACAGTGCTTTGATCTTTCCGAATCTTTTTGTAAATACCGGGATCAACATAATCGTAAGGATGGTCGGGATATAGTTGAACATGGTCATTGTACTGTTCAGCATCTCATCCCCTAATACATATTTTGCATAGTAGATTCTGGATCCTCCGGTTAATCCAAGCGATGTATAGATCACTGCAAATGCAAGTGTGATCAGGATAAAGTATTTATTTCTGCAAAGGATCTTAATTGTTTTCAGCGGATGTGTCTTCTTCTTCGCTGTTGTTTCTTTTTTGATTGGTTTGTATCTTTCTTTTGTTCCGGCAAATGTTGTGATGAACATTCCAAGTGCTACGATTGCATACACGATACTCATGCATGTCCAGCCACGCTGTCCGTTTCCAAGGAAATGTACCAGTGGAATCGTGATCACGTTAATCACAAGCTGTGCGATCATGGTAAATTCAAAACGGATCGTGTTCATGACATTTCTGTCGTGCTGCTCTGTGGTTACCAGTGAAAGCATTGTATTATAAGAAAGGTTAGATGCTGTAAAGCATACCGCTGCAAGGAATATGTATACAAGTAACAGGTAAATTGCTTTTCCATTTGCACCAAGGTCCGGTACTGTAAAGATCATGATCAGGCTGATGACCAGCGGTGGCGCACTCCAGAGTACCCACGGACGGGCTTTTCCCCATCTGGTGTTCGTCTTATCTATAATGATTCCCATAAAAAGATCCGATACGCCATCGAATAATCTGGCGATCAGCATCAGTGTTCCTACTACTCCTGCAGCAATACCTGCCACATCAGTACAATATATCGTCAGGAAAGAGGCTACCGTTGTCCATACCAGATTTGCTCCGATATCACCTACTCCATAACAGATTTTCTCTCCCAGAGATACTTTCATTCCATCCGCATTCTCTGTGATGGCTTCCTGTGTATTCTGTCCGGCTTTTTCTTTACTCACTCCGACGGATATTTTATCAACCGCTTCCATCTTAATTCCTCCTCTTTTTTGTTCTGAACACACTATATCAGAATCCAAATTTTAAAAAGGAGCAATTTTTTCGGAAAGGAGTAATTTTATAAACTGTTATGCATTAATCCGCCTGTATTCATTTGGAAGCATCCCTTCTTCCTGTTTAAATACTTTACTCATATACTTTGGATTGGAAAATCCAGTCATTGCAGCTATCTGATTTAATTTCAGATCTGTATCCAGAAGTAATTCTTTCACATGCATGATTTTAAATTTTCGTACCGTCTCCGTAAAGGAAGTCCCCGTTTCTTTCTTTAATTGTGTTCCCAGATATTGCTCTGTAACATGAAGTCTTCTGGCTGTTTCTTCCAAAGTAATCCCGTCACTATAACATTCTTTCATAATTGTCAGTGCTTTTTGTACCAGATATTCAGAAGATGTCTGGTTGATCTGACTTATCTCGATGCTGGAGAATAATTCCATCATGACTGCTTCTATCTCCTCCCAGGAAACTGCACCTAAGATTGTCTTTAACACTCTCTGAACCATCAATTCCTCATCCCGCAATGTGCCACACTCCTTGGCTGTATTAATTATCGCATATGCGAAACGGATACACACTTCTCTGAGTTCCTGTGGACTGTGTACTTCTATGCGTCCATATTTCATGAATTTCTGAAAACAACCGGTAAATTCTTCTACATTCATATGTATTACTGCACTTCTGGCCCTGTTTTCCAGCTCTGCCGGATAAATGAACTGATACGTTCTCATCTGTAGAATTTTCTCGCATTCAATCAATACCCTGTCTCCGAGTATCAGATGCCAGCCACATGCCTTTTCTAATTCCAGCTCTGTCTCAGTCAGTCTGTTAAGTCCCTTACATTCCTTCCATGTAAATACGCCACGGTCATGCAGTCTTACGGAACATGCCGGTACTACCGAATGTTTTACGTATTTCAATAATTTACTGACATCTTCCTCACCATAAAAGCAGACCAATGCGGCCTGTTGTTTTTCACGAGGCAGCCAGCACAGTTTCCGTTCCGGATTGTGTTCTTTCAATTCCTCCAGAAATAATCCGACTTCTTTCTTCTCACTTTCATAATATTTTCCAAGGAAAATGTACATACAATACAGGCTGTGTCCCTGAATGATTCCATAATTATCTGCCAGCACAGCGTCCAGCCTTTCATTCTTCTCATATTCACCATCCAGGATATCCTTCAGAATCTTTTCCAATGAAAGAGAATTCTTTCCCCTCTGTTCTACAAATAACTCTTCTTTAATTTTTTCCAGCGTTTTCTTTAGTTCTGTCAGATTTACCGGTTTTAGCAGATAATTTTCAATTCCCAGTTCGATTGCTTTTTTCGCATAGCTGAAATCCGAGTAAGCTGTAAGAATAATCACTTTTGTATAGATTCCTCTTGCCCGTGCTTCTTTCAGCATCTGCAGTCCATCCATATCCGGCATCTGAATATCCAGCATGATCAGATCCGGCATTTCCTCTTCCAGAAGTATCAGTCCTTCTGCTCCATTCTCCGCACTGCCTACGACCTGATATTCCGGACTTATCTTATTTAAAATATGTACAAGTCCTTCTCTGATCGGTTTTTCATCTTCAATAACTGCTATCTTCATCTTTTTGTTCCTCCTGCAATGGCACAAACAAATGTACTTTCACTCCACTTGGAGATACATTTTCAAAATAAATCACTGCATCTTCTCCGTAATAAAGCTTCAGACGTTTTCTTACATTCGAGATTCCAAAATGATTCTTGATCTCTTTTCCCATATTCAGGTCTTTCAACTGATCTTCTTCTATATGCCGGCCGTTGTTTGCGATAATAATATGCATCTGTTCTTCCGCTTTGGATACCTCGATCGTCAGACGATGTGCTCCTTCATAACCACGGAAACTATATTTGATCGCATTTTCCACAAATGGCTGCAGCAGCATCTTGTGAATCTTGCATTTTCCGTACGAATCTTGAATTTTAAATTCCAGTTCAATCTCTTCTCCCAGTTTTTCCTGCTGGAGAAGGATGTATTTTTCCAGCCATCCTTTTTCCGCATCAATTGTGGTAAATTCACCGGCATCATTGATCGCATAGCGCAGGATGTCCGCAAGTGCCACCAACATCTCGCTGATCTCATATTGTTCATTCTCAATTGCTTTCCAGTTGATCGTATCCAGAATATTATAAAGGAAATGTGGATCGATCTGAGCCTCTAATGCAGAGATTTCTGCATTCTTCTGCTCCATTGCCGATTCTTTTACCTGTCCGATCAAATTGTGGATACGTTCCGACATTTCATTAAATCCTTCAGATATTTCCTGAATCTCTGTACTGTCTTTTTCTTTGACTTCCAGCTTTTCCCGGAAATTATCTTTTTCGAGATTTTTCATTGCATCCACAATGTCATTTACCGATATCATGACCGGTTTGGTAACACGATAGATCAGAAGGACAAAAATCAGCAGAACAGCAAGCGCTACCATGATCCAGAATATCACCTGTTCTTCAATTGCTTTCTGATATTCACGGATCGACTGACATAAGAGGATTGACCAGCCGCTTCTGGCATTTTTGATTGCCTTCTGATTAACCTTTGCACTATCCAAAGCCTTCTCTTGCCGGCCAAGCATCTTTGTATCTTCTGCCCCTACGATCACTCCGTCTTTCACAAGATATACTCTGGACCCTTTTCCTGCGCTTAATACCGATTCCAGTTCATCCAGATTGACAGACAGGATTACATATCCTAGATCCTCACTGATATCCCAGTAATTAACCACCTTTCTCCCGATATGAAACATACGCTCAGGATTGTCCGTATCTTTATCAATATCATAGGACAGCAGCTTTGTCTCATCCGGAATTTTTACCTTTTCCATCCATGTACTATTCACCGAAGATGACGACAGTCGGTCGTAAAATATCCGCCTCTTGTCTGAAAGCACAAGCTGGATTCCGTCAACTCCTTCATTTCTATTACAGATATGAGAAAAATCTCTTCTCATATTATATGCATCCGCTTCCGGAATTTCTTCCGAATCATTTGCATTTACTACAAGGCTCAGAAATTCTTCATCTGTTGTAATAGCATAAAGTAATGTTTCGTATTTATCCAGCGTCATATTCAGGCTCTGATTTGCTTTCTGCAGGTCAGCCTCTGCCTGATTGTTCATATTCTCTAATGTACTTGTCTTTAATCTCTCCTGCGATATCAGTGCAAAAATAGCAAGCGGAATACATGCCGTAATGATAAATGCCGGTATTAATATCTGCCGGAGATTTTTCTTTCTCTTTTTCATCTGTTTTCTGCTCCAATACTCTCTATCTTTTCTGCACTTTTGTCCAGTATAGTCTGTGAATCGTTTTCATTTACCAGGATTTCTCTTAAGGTATCCGAAAGTGTCAGTGAGATCTGCGGCCAGTTTCTGCTGATCTCTCTTGTCCTGGCATTCTGATACAGATCTATAAATGTCCCTTTTTCCTTATCATTTTCAAACTGTTGCTGCATAATCTCCTGCCTTGGTGCAAGAAATCCGAACTCATCTATGTACTCTTTCATCCGCTTTTTGTCCGCAAGAAATTTCAAAAACTGAATCGCATATTCCTTATTTTCATTATCTGCCACCGCCAGAATCTCTCCTCCGGCCACCGTAACCTGTGGATTCCCGCATGGAATCGCCGCAACACCAAATTCAAGATCCGGATTGCCTTCACGGATACTGTCGATTGCCATAGAGGAATTGAACATCATTGCGATCTTTCCCTTTATAAACTGATTCGTCAGATCTCCCATCGTAAGGGAAATACTCTGCAGACTTAAGCTTCCTTCCTGCTCCATCTCTTTTAAGAATAAAAATGCCTGCTGCCCGGTTGCTGTATTGATGCTATGGATATCTCCACCCATAGACCACAGAATCGGAAGAAACTCATACATACTTTCCTCTGTCTGCAGTGCCGTGATCGCGAAGCCTTTTATCGTTTTATCACTGACCTTCTCCGCAACCTCTTTGAATTCTTCCCAATTCTCCGGAACCTTGCATCCTGCTTTCTCCAGAATCTTCTTATTATAGAACATTGCCGTACAGTTCACTCCAAACGGCTGACCATAGATTCTGCCATTCACGGAACATGGTGCCAGCGCTTTTTCCGAATACTCCCGTAATTCCGGGATCTCATCCGTCAGATCTGCAAATGGTTTCATCTGATGAAGGAATTGAAAATCAGAGGAATCTACCAGTGCAATATCCGGCATCTTTTCTTCCGCCATGGACAGTGCCAGCTGTTTCTTAAAGTCTTCATCCGGTATATAAGACACTTTAACCTCTATTTCATCCTGTGACTGATTAAATTGATCTACCAGTTCTTCCAGATGCTGCTGGTTACCCGGAATATCCCAGTAGTGCCACAGTTCTATCTGTTTTTTCTTTTTTTCTATTGTTTCCGCCTTTTTCTGACAGCCTACACACAGACACATGCTGGCAAACATTACCACACACAGGCAGACAGAAATGTATTTTCTGGTTTTCTTCATCGTCTTTCTCCATTTTTAGATTTCCTACAGATTATCTTAAGATTTTTCATATTTTCTTTAGGCCTATAACACAAATTAGAAACATTTACCATGTATGATATAATCATCAACAACAAAGAAGTCACTCAGGTATCAGAAATATGAATCATCTTTTATCTGATCTGACTTCGCCTAAAAAATCCTTCGGTTATTCACTAAAAACAACAACCGAGTTTATATATATCATTTTTCTTTTTCATAACTTTTTTCCTTTCGGGCATCCGGTGTGGATGCCCATTTTTAATATCAAATACTATTCTTTCTCTCCTTCATTCGCCTCTTCAACCACAACTTCCGGTTCTGCCTCACCATGATCCTCTACATAATCAAAACGAATCACCGCCTGCGGCCAGTTCAGACTGATTCTTGCATTCTTCTGTTTCTCTCTTCCTGCTTTCTGGATCAGATCCAGAAGTTCATCCAGAACAGCTTTCGTCAGATAACCGCCGCGCCAGTGGAATGTAAACACTCTTCCCTTTTTCGCTGTCTGCAGTGCTCTTTTATATACATCCTCTGTCTTTGTAAATGACAGTTTCTTTTCTTTATAATAAAAATGCTCGCCATCTTCACACTTTGGTGCCGGAGCAATAAGCGGCTCATGGTCTCTGAATATGCTTTTATCATTCAGGTTGAAATAGTCGTACCGGATCTCTTTTGAAGCCTGCCTGCCACTCATCTTCTCCCCGTTTCCAAGAGTATTGTCAAACGTCGCATCCAGATGATAATATTTTCCGCCGATTTTTACGATATTCCAGGTATGACGGTATTTGATTCCTTTCTCCGGATTATTCCCGCACACTGCGATCATACACCAGATTCCGAGCGCATCGCACAGTACTTTCACAGATTTTGCAATTCCCTCACAGACGCCGACACCCTGTCCAAGCGGTCCGATGATCTCATGGGAATATGGCTTTTTTAATTTATCGTAATGCACATTTTCACAGATAAAATCATGTACATACTTTTCCTTTTCCCATTCGGATTTGTCTTTCACCGGTCTTATGAGCTTTTCTACTCTGGATTTCAGTGCTTTCTGGTGTTCTTTTATTTTGTTTTTATCAAATAAATATTCCGGGATGAATATGAAATTAGGCGAATCTGAATAATATTTGTACTTATATCCAGTTGCCCAGAAGATTTCCGGATGATCCAGGCGCAGACGGAAGAACACGTTATAGAGTTCCTCCGCCTCCATTCCCGGTATCTGTATTGAATCTGAGATTTCAAGCAAGCCCTGCCTGATGGCATGATAGGCTGCCTGCTGTACTTTGTTCATTTTACTATAGTAGTATGGTTCCATTCTATCTTCCTCGGTTCCTTTATATATCTGATCCATTTCATTTTTCTCACAGATAGAATTATAACCATAAAACTTTCTACTGGCAATGTCTCTGTGCCAGCTTTCTAATAACTAACTCTTTTAATAACTAACTCTTTGTTCCAACATTCTTCGTTGCAACAATATCCACACCCGTACCTGCGACATCTTCCAGTAATACATCTCCGATATGCACCGGTGCCGGTACTTCTACTGTCTTCAATGCTTTTACGCACTCAAAGATTTTCCCTTTCGGAATATCTTCTTTTGTCTTCACCGATACCATATCTGCATCTCCTCCGGTTACTCTTACCGTCGAAGTCACAATTCTGGTCGGATTGGTTACTTCTTTTCTTGCATAGATGTCTCCACGTTTACAGGTATTTCCTGTTACACTGATCACTTCACCGGCTTCCATTGTCACGGTCAGAGGGCAGCCCATCGGACAGCCGATACATGTCAGTTCTCTTGTTGTTACTGTTTCCATCCTCTACGCCTCCTCTATCTTTACTGTAATCGTCTTCAGATCCGGATACTTCATAAGCTGTTCTTTTGTAAGCTTAATCTGTTCCATCTCTCCCGGCGCAACAACCGGACGTTTTTTATGTATCACCCGTTCATCGTCAAAATATGCACTTACATAGCAGTTCTTATATACACCGCCTACACGGAAGCGCACAGTAAGGTTTTCATCCATATGAGCCGGATTAATCGTACTTGGAACTGTATAGCGTACGCCTTCTACCGGATTCAGTGTAATATCTGCTGCATCTTCCTTACTGCTCTTTTCCTCATCGTCTGTATCTGACTGTAAGTTCTTCACATATTCTGCTGCATTTCGTCCCGCAGTCTTTGCTTCCTCTGATACAAAATCCACCAGATCATGTACATGCAGTACATTTCCACAGGCGAATACGCCTTCGATATTCGTCTCGAGACTTTCATTGACCTTCGGTCCTGAAGTTACCGGATTCATATCTACGCCCATACCTCTGGAAATCTCATTTTCCGGGATCAGCCCACAGGAAAGTAATAATGTATCACAGGTGTATTCTTCCTCTGTTCCCGGGATCGGTTTCCCTTTGCTGTCTACTTCTGCCAGCGTGATCCCTTCAACTCTTTCTTTTCCTTTGATATCCACAACCGTGTGGCTCAATTTCAATGGAATATCATAATCGTCCAGGCACTGCACGATATTACGTTTTAATCCACCGGAATACGGCATCAGTTCTGCCACAACTTTAACCTTCGCACCTTCCAGTGTCATACGTCTTGCCATGATCAGTCCAATGTCACCGGAGCCTAAGATCACGACTTCTCTTCCCGGCATATATCCTTCCATATTGACCAGACGCTGTGCTGTTCCTGCAGAATAAATTCCCGCCGGACGGTAACCCGGAATATTCAGTGCTCCTCTGGAACGCTCACGGCATCCCATGGCAAGGATCACTGCCCCTGCCTGTATTTCAAATAATCCTTCTTCACGATTCATTGCGGTTACGATTTTATCCGAACTGATGTCCATTACCATCGTATGCAATTTATATTCGATGCCAAGATCCTTCACCTGTTTGATGAATCTTCCGGCATATTCCGGTCCAGTAAGTTCTTCTTTAAATGTATGAAGGCCGAAACCATTATGAATACACTGATTCAGGATTCCCCCAAGTTCTTTGTCTCTTTCCAGAATCAGGATATCCTGGATTCCATTTTCTCTTGCTGATACGGCTGCCGCAAGTCCGGCCGGACCGCCGCCGATGATTACTATATCGTATGTTTTCATAATCAGATGTCCTCCTTATTCACTCCTACAATGATCTTTGATTTCCCGCCAGACTTTGTGATCTCTGACATTGGGACTTCCAGTTCTCTTGCAAGGATTTCCATCGTTCTAGGGGAACAGAAACCGGCCTGGCACCGCCCCATACCTGCTCTGGTTCTGCGCTTTACGCCGTCTAATGACTTTGCTCCAAGTGGTCTATGGATTGCATCGATAATCTCACCTTCTGTGATCATCTCACATCGGCAGATAATATTACCGTATGCCGGTTTCTCTTTGATTAATTTCACTCTTTCTTCTTTACTCAGAGTGTTTGGATCCAGGATTCCTTTTCTTGTAGCAATGAAATTTTCTTTTTCTTCCAGATGAAGCTTTTCTTTCAAAATTCCCGCAACCATCTCTCCGATTGCCGGACTGCTGGTAAGTCCTGGAGATTCAATACCTGCACAGTCAATGAATCCCTTCGCATCTTCTAATTCTTCTATGATAAATTCATGTCCGTCTTCATGTGCGCGAAGTCCGGCAAATGATGTAATGACCTGACGCATCGGAATATTTTTTACATTCTGCCCTGCTTTTGTAAGTACCTGATCAAGTCCCTCTCTTGTTGTATTGGTTCCTTCTTTTTCTTCAATATCGATTGCTGTCGGTCCAAGGAGCAGATTGCCATGTGCTGTCGGCGATACAAGAATTCCCTTTCCGAATTCGTTCGGAAGTGCAAAGATTGTTCTCTTTACATGTCCGCCTGCAGTTTTATCCAGCAGACAGTAGTCTCCTCTTCTCGGTGTTATGTGGATTTTCTTTTCACTGACCATATTGTGGAATTTATCTGCATACACACCAGCTGCATTCACCACATATTTTGTCTTGAAAACGCCCTGATTCGTGTGGACTTCCCAGATATCTTCCGTCTTTTTCAGTTCTTTTACTTTTGTATCAAACTTAAATTCTACACCATTTTCACAGGCATTTTCTGCCATCGCAATATTTAATCCGAATGGACATACAATTCCGGCTGTCGGCGCATAGAGTGCCGCATATACATTGTCTGCAATGTTCGGCTCCATCTCAAGTACTTCTTCTCTATTAAGAATCTGAAGTCCCGATACACCATTTGCCACACCTCTGTCGTATAATGCCTGTAATTTGTCCATATCCTCTTCACGCAGACAGATCACAAGTGAACCGATTCTTTTGAATGGAAAGTCAAGATCTTTAGATAACTGTTCCATCATTGCATTACCGCGGACGTTTAACTTAGCCATCAGTGAACCCTCTTTTGCATCATATCCTGCGTGCACAATTCCACTATTGGCTTTTGACGTTCCACAGCAGACATCTTCTTCTTTTTCCAATACACAGATTTTTGCTTTATAGCGGGACAATTCTCTTGCAGCCGCTGAACCGGATACTCCACTTCCGATTATCATCACATCATACATGTTCCATCTCTCCTTCTATATGTCTTCCATATCCCAGGCATCACTTCTGATACCCGTAGGCTTTTGAAAAAAGAGCCTGACAAGTAAACGCATCACGAATATGCGGTTATCCTGCCAGGCTCTCTTCTCTCACGCCTCTTATTCTATTTTTTTATTATTCTACCACGGGATGGCGCCATAAAGCAATACCGCAGCGACAGCTCCAATTACCGGTCCTACTAAAGTTACGACACCGTATCCCCAGTTTGAACTTCCTTTTCCTTTGATTGGAAGTACTGCATGAGCCAGACGTGGTCCAAGATCTCTTGCCGGGTTGATCGCATATCCTGTCAGACCACCGAGTGACATACCGATAGAAACGATGATTCCGAATACGATAAATTTGCCAAGTCCGTCTGTAAGTTCCGGCACATTTGCCATTCCTTTGATTGCAAATACAAGTATAAATGTTCCGACTGCCTCACTGAAAATATTCAGGCCAAGATTCGGAATGGATGGTGCGGTACAGAATACCCCAAGTTTTGTTGCCTGATTTTCTGTTGCGTCAAACTGTCCTTTGAACAGAAGATATACAACTGCTGCACCCACGAACGCACCTGCGAATTGTGCCACAATATATCCAGGAACCATAGACCATGCAAAGCTTCCATCGACCGCCAGTGCCAAAGTCAGCGCCGGGTTAAAGGATGCTCCGGATGCAGCTCCAAATATACATGCCGGCAGCATAACCGCAAGACCCCAGGCAATGGTGATTTGAACCGTTCCTCCGCCCTTCATTCCGGATTTATTCAGGTTCACATTCGCAACCACTCCGTCTCCAAGAATAATCAGTATCATCGTTCCCAAGAATTCAGCTATATAAGGTAACATAGAAATTTCCCCCTTTTTTCTATCTATCTTTATTCAGTTTTTAATCTTCTTTTGCCCATCCGTAAGCGTATTTTACAGCTTTATTCCAGCCTTTGATCATCTTACTTCTCTGCTCTTCATCGATCTTAGGCTCGAATGTCTTGTCGATTGCCCAGTTCTTAATGACATCTTCTTTGCTTTCCCAGTATCCGACTGCAAGACCTGCAAGGTAAGCAGCTCCCATTGCAGTTGTCTCTACGCACTGCGGACGGTTTACCGGAGCGTTGATGATATTTGCCTGTGTCTGCATCAGGAAATCATTAGCACTTGCGCCGCCGTCAACCTTAAGTGCTGCAAGATCAATTCCGGAATCCGCTTTCATTGCTACCAGAACATCATTTACCTGATATGCCAGTGATTCCAGCGTTGCTCGGATAATGTGGTATTTGTTTACTCCACGTGTGATTCCTACGATAGTTCCTCTTGCGTACTGATCCCAGTGTGGTGCTCCAAGTCCTGTAAATGCAGGTACTACATAAAACAGATACTATTTGAAATATTTATCTACGCCATTCGCAATTCCCTTCGCAAGTTTCTTCTGGTAAGAAGAAGAATTCAACTGACGATCCTCTGTTGGATTTGTGAGGAAACCACACTCTAAAATCATTGTAGGAATCTTTGCCCAGTTAATAGTTGTATAATAATCTGAGCGGATCGTTCCGTGACTTTTCTTATTCACAGCTTTTGCTACGGAACTTAACAGGCAGCTTCCAAGACGACGTGAACTGTTAAATATCTTCTTTCCAACATAACGTGAACTTCCCGGAACACAAACCAAAGGACCTCTCGCACTTGCTCCTGATGCATTACAGTGAATACAGATATGGATATCCGCACCACTCTTATTCGCTTTCTTTGTTCTCTGCTGGTTAGAAAGTGGACAATTATTGGTTGTTCGGAGCATGATTACTTTATATCCTCTCTTCTTCAGCTCTTTTTTTGTCGCTTTTGCAATTGCAAGATTAGTCTTATATTCTGGGATATGCGTACGTACACCAGCAGTACCAGATGTCAGTTTTGCTTTTCTTCTGGAAGAACCTGGCGCTAATCTTTCTGTAGAAGAGATTCCTCTCTGCTGGTGTCCAGCCGCTATAAATACAGTTCTCTGCTTCTTTGCTTTTGTCTTTTTTTTCTTTTTTGCTGTCTTTTTTGTTGCTTTCTTTGCCTGTGTAGTCGCTGCCGCTGCTTTAGCAGATACTTTCAATGTACTTGTCGGAATCATAGTAAAAACCAGCATAAAAATCAGCAGCAAGCTAAACGTTTTTTTCATCATTTTCTTCACTTTTTATTCCTCCCTGTAAAATTTATAAGTCCATTATACACTCTGCAAAAATATACGTCCACTGATTTAATTTATTATTTAATAAGTATTTTCGATGCGCTGTAGTGGCTAAAAAAATATACCCCGGCTGTACCGTAGGGAAACAAAAGCGGCATCGAAAAAGCGTGGGGCAGGGGATAAGGAAGCAGATAAAATACTGTGAGCGGTCTAACATTATTCGGATCGGTTCCTTTTTTTGTTTTTTTTCCACGACGTTAAATAATATTACCTATGATTCTCATATCTCTCTTTTTAGTAACTGGAAAAGCCATAGTTTAAACACTTAATTAACATTAAGTTCACCAATATTCTTTATTGGGCTACATAATTAACACATAGAGTAAAAATTGATTTATATCAATACTTAATCCTTGGAAAAATCCCTCAAAAAACGTTAAATTGTCTCAAGTCAAATTGGCTGAATTCAGCCATCTTCACTATATATTGATCACCGTCGAAAAATGTAAAACTGGAACAATAAAAACATATTTATTGTAAGGTTATTGCGGCGTAATATATTGGGGAATCAATTGGGTTTTTCGTTAACGTATTTGTAACCTTACCCTGGCATGGTTTTACCTTCGATTGAAACCTGCTGTGGACGGGCGACAAATAAATTTGTATTGGGGCATGCGTATGAGCCAGAGCTTCTCGGTTCATTTTCGGAGTCTTCATGCGATGAGCAAGGAGTCATGAT
>ERZ773185.1565-NODE-1565-length-16666-cov-3.836614_pt1 | contig 16666 bp, 14 predicted proteins | sample MGYA00580531_ERZ773185 | MGnify/ENA primary metagenome ERZ773185 (study PRJEB29015, sample SAMEA2737799) | human gut metagenome | biome: human gut; feature: human-associated habitat; material: faeces | place: China | collected 2012 ...
GGTATTCTTTGCATCGCCATTTGGGCGATGTTCCTGTTATCTATATTACAGCACGGGATGAGATCAAGGACCGTCTGCATGGGTTTGAACTAGGCGCTTACGATTATCTCGTAAAGCCATTTGATTTGCAGGAGTTGGCGGCACGCGTCCAAGCCGTCCTTTGCAGAAAGGTGCAAAAGAAGGAAGAGGTTGTTTTGCAGATCGGCGACCTTAAGATCGACCTGCAAACCTGCAGTGTTTCTAGGAGAAAACAGGAAATAGATCTCAGCGCTCGTGAGTTTGAGCTGCTGAAAGCCTTTGCAGAACATAAGAACAAAGTCCTTTCACGGCAGCAGCTGTTAGAACTGGCATGGGAGCCGGGATTCGACGGTGACTTACGCACGGTGGACATCCACGTGCAGCGCTTGCGAAAAAAACTGGATCTACATGAAACGATCAAAACTGTATTTAAAATTATTAGATGTTTTGCAAAAGCAATCAGTTAAGTTATTGACCATGGCTGGTCTTGATGAAAAAGAAGCCGAAAACAACTTTGAAACTCTGGGAAAAAAGCTTTTTACTGACGTTTTGCGTGTTTTTTATCCTTCTCAACATCGCATTCGGAATCTGGTCGGTGTATCAGTTTAAAAGTGCGCTGGCGAAGGAGATGGAACTTTGCAGAACAGAGGCACAGCAGCTAACAGCACGGATCGATGGGATGGATGGAAAAGCCCCTGCTGAGCTGGAGATGGAGCGCTTGATTCACTTTTACAGCAACAGAGCAACGTATGTGAAGATGTCGTATAATGGAAAACTGTGGATGAATGAGTACAGTGGAAAAATGTTCGCAAAGGATAGTGAAGAGCTGCTTCATGGCCCTGTTCAGACAGATGAGGATTTTCTTAAAAAGGCTTCATCAGGAGAGTATTGCTTCGTAGAGACAAATTCCTGCGGCTTAGACATGTTCCCGGATACGGCAAATATTGAGTCGGTAGTTTTGTATAAGTGGAACCGCGTCTATCCTGCAGATCAATATTTTACTATGGATCTGTCAGGCTGGAAATTGGTTGAAACTGCGGAATTTGCAGGTTCTTCCCATGAAAAGATCACGGAAGAGAGGTATGAAAGATGAGAAAAATAAAATACTGGGCCGCAGGGCTGGCTGCAGCCATATCCATTTTGGCAACAGCCTGTGGACAGGCGACTGCTTCTAATGCGCAAGAAACAGCAAAAATAACAACAGAGGCAGTAACAGAAACAGCAAAAACAGCTGCGGATGCAGCAACAGAGACAGCTTCAGAAAGTGTAACAGTAGAGACTGCCCAGATCCCAAAAGCAGCTGCTGCCCAGGTAAAAAGCATCAGTGGAAGCTTTGATCTTTCCACAATCCCGGCTTATTCCGGACAGTCCTATGTTGCAGTCAATGACAATGTGCCCTTCTTTTTGGAGTCGGATCTGACAGATGTTTCTTTTGAAAGCTACGGAGATCTGGATGCATTAGGACGCTGCAGTGTGGCTTATGCTTCTGTGGGAACAGATATCATGCCTGCAGAAAAACGTGGAAATATTGGTCAGGTGAAACCTACTGGCTGGCATACAGTGAAGTATGACTTTGTGGATGGAAAATATCTGTACAACCGCTGCCATCTGATCGGCTACCAGCTGACAGCAGAAAATGCCAATGAAAAGAACCTGATCACAGGGACCAGATATTTAAATGTCCAGGGAATGCTGCCTTTTGAAAATATGACAGCCGACTATGTAAAAGAAACAGAAAACCATGTTTTATACCGTGTGACCCCTGTTTTTGAGGGTAATAACCTGGTAGCAGCAGGTGTGCTTATGGAGGCAGAGTCAGTAGAGGATAAAGGAGAAGGCGTTGAGTTCTGCGTATTTGTCTATAATGCGCAGCCGGGAGTAACGATTGATTATGCTACCGGTGACAGCTGGTTAGATGAAAATGGTACGGGAAATCAGCAGGCTGCTGCGAAGGAAACAAAAACAGTAGTGGAGACAGAGATCCAGGCAGAAAAACAGACTCAGGCTGAAAACACTCAGGCACCAGCAAAAGAGACTTCCACGTATATCCTGAATACTAATTCAAAGAAATTCCATAAACCGGGCTGTTCCGCTGCGTCACAGATAAAAGCGGCAAACAAAGATGAGTTTACAGGAACCAGGGATGAAGTGATCGCCAAGGGATATGAACCTTGTAAGAAATGTAATCCATAGGGGAACGAAGATCTTGTAAAAGAATGATCAGATGTACCCAGCATAACACAGGTGCGGGGAGAATTCAATCACAAAAATAAATAAATTAAAATTATTTCAGGAGCGGCAGAAATACCGCTCCTGAATTGTTTTATTGGGTATTCTTCCGGTAAAGGATCAGAAGTCCTTTAAGCAGCAGCGCATCATCAAAGATGATCTCATGTCTGCAAAGAGGGGTGATAAAACGTGCCAGACCGCCGGTTGCGATTACAGTAGGTGTTTCTCCCAGTTCTTTTTCCATACGGTCTAAGATACCGTCGATCATGTCTACATTGCTGAAAACAATACCGGCTCTCATACAGTCGATGGTGTTCTTTCCAATGACCTTATTTGGCACTTCCAGGCTGATGTAAGGAAGCTGGGCCGTTTTTCCGCTTAAGGAGTTTAAGGAAACACGCAGTCCTGGTAAAATGACGCCGCCTATGTAATTGCCCTTTTTATCAGCAACACTTAAGGTAGTAGCAGTTCCCATGTCGATCACCACCAATGGAAGAGGATGTTCATGGATAGCAGCTACTACATCTACGATCATGTCACTTCCTACGCTTTTAGGGTTGTCCATAAGGATGTTCATGCCGGTTTTCATACCGGAGCCAACTAACAGAGGGCGGATGCCTACTGCCTTTTCTACGGCATTTAAGATCGTAGTGTTTAAAGGCGGAACAACAGAAGAAAGAATGGCGCCTTCTATGTCAGATAACTGGATGTGGTGCATTTCCAGGATGTTTTTAAAGTGAATGGCGTACTCGGTGTCTGTGCGGCCCTGATCTGTGGTCACACGTTCAATGAAATAGGTCTCTTTTTCGTCAATACCGCCCAGTACGATGTTGGTATTGCCCATATCAATGGCTAAAATCATGAGGGGGAACTCCTTTCAAATACTTGAAATGTGTGTTATGATTGTATCACACAAAAATAAGAAACACAACCGGAGGAACCCTTATGTTAAAAGGAAAAACAATACTCCTTGGAGTGACCGGCAGCATTGCCGCATATAAGATCGCCTATCTGGCAAGTGCCCTGGTAAAAGCAGGAGCGAAAGTACATGTACTTATGACACAGAATGCTACTAATTTCATTAATCCCATTACCTTTGAAACACTGACGGGAAATAAGTGCCTGATCGACACTTTTGACCGGAATTTCCAGTTCAGCGTGGAACATGTATCTTTGGCAAAAGAAGCAGATGTTTTTATGGTAGCCCCTGCTTCAGCCAATGTGATCGGCAAACTGGCTCATGGCATTGCAGATGATATGCTGACCACTACGTTTATGGCCTGTACCTGTCCAAAGATCATCTCACCGGCCATGAATACACGTATGTATGAAAATCCTATTACTCAGGATAATTTAAAGATTTTGGAGCACTACGGAATGGAAGTGATCCGTCCTGCAAGCGGATATTTGGCCTGCGGCGATACAGGAGCAGGCAAGATGCCGGAGCCGGAAACATTGTTTGAATATATCCTGCGCACGGTAGGATACCCGAAAGATATGGCAGGAAAGAAAGTTCTCATCACTGCGGGACCTACCAGGGAAGCCATTGATCCGGTTCGCTATATCACCAATCATTCTACGGGAAAAATGGGTTATGCCATTGCAAAGGCAGCAGCTTACAGAGGGGCAGAGGTAACTTTGGTAACCGGGCCTGTAGCGATCAAGCCACCTATGTTTGTAAAGGTAGTTCCTATTGAAAGTGCAGAAGATATGTTCCAGGCAGTGACCGGTGCAGCACCGGAACAGGATATTATTATCAAGGCAGCAGCAGTAGCAGATTACCGTCCGGCTGTAGTGGGCCAGGACAAGATCAAGAAAACAGACGGGGATATGTCCATTGCCCTAGAGCGGACCAAAGATATCCTTGGCTGGCTGGGACAGCACAGAACACCGGGACAGTTCTTATGCGGTTTCTCCATGGAAACAAGGGACATGCTGGAAAATTCCAGAGCCAAACTTGCCCGAAAGAACCTGGATATGATCGTTGCCAACAACTTAAAGGTAGAAGGCGCAGGTTTCGGTACTGACACCAATGTAGTGACCATTATCACAAAAGACAGTGAAAAGGAACTGCCGAAGATGAGTAAAGAGCAGGTAGCTGACGAATTGCTGACACAGATTCTTGACTTTACTTCATAATCATAATACAATAATATGTCGATACCAGGGTCAAAAACCCGGAAATCCGACGCAAGCTTGCTTGCAGGAGGATTTTTGAAAATTAATCAGTGAGTTAGTAAGAACGGAGGAAAGACCATTGTCACAGACAAATGATCAGATAACAGAACAGATAAAGAACCGCAGAACATTTGCGATCATTTCCCACCCTGATGCAGGTAAGACAACTTTAACAGAGAAGTTTCTTCTCTACGGAGGCGCTATCAACCTGGCAGGTACTGTAAAGGGAAGAAAGGCTGCAAAGCATGCGGTTTCCGACTGGATGGAGATCGAGAAGGAGAGAGGTATTTCCGTTACTTCTTCCGCCATGCAGTTTAATTACGAAGGCTTTTGTATTAACATTCTGGACACACCTGGACACCAGGACTTCTCAGAGGATACTTACCGTACCCTGATGGCGGCTGACTCCGCTGTCATGGTCATTGACGGATCCAAGGGTGTTGAGGCGCAGACCATCAAGCTGTTTAAGGTTTGTGTTATGCGCCATATCCCAATCTTTACATTTATCAACAAATTTGACCGTGAAGCAAGAGATCCATATGAACTGTTAGACGAGATCGAAGAAGTATTAGGAATCCGTACCTGTCCGGTAAACTGGCCCATCGGCTGCGGAAAGAACTTTAAGGGCGTATATGACCGCTTTACAAAGAAGGTAACTACCTTTACCGCTGCACAGGGCGGTGCAAAAGAGGTTGCTACCCAGGAATTTGACGCAGAGACAAATGATGTGGAAAGCATTATCGGCTTCCAGTACCATCAGCAGTTATTAGATGATATTGAATTACTAGACGGTGCCAGCGATGAACTGGATATGGACCGTGTACAGAAGGGTGATCTTTCCCCTGTATTCTTTGGTTCTGCGCTGACCAACTTCGGTGTTGAAACATTCCTGGAGCATTTTCTGAAAATGACCACACCGCCTCTTCCAAGAAAAACACTGACCGGCGTAGTAGATCCATTTAACAAGGATTTCTCCGCATTTGTATTTAAGATCCAGGCAAACATGAACAAGGCCCACAGAGACAGAATTGCATTTATGCGTATTGTTTCCGGCAAGTTTGAGGCTGGTATGGAAGTAAACCATGTTCAGGGCGGTAAAAAGATCCGTCTGACCCAGCCGCAGCAGCTGATGGCCCAGGATCGTAAGATCGTAGAGGAAGCATATGCAGGTGATATTATCGGTGTATTTGATCCGGGTATCTTCTCGATTGGTGATACTCTTTGTTCTTCTAATGAAAAATTTGAATTTGAGGGTATCCCTACTTTCGCACCGGAGCATTTTGCAAGAGTGCGCCAGGTAGATACCATGAAGCGTAAGCAGTTCATCAAGGGCGTAAACCAGATCGCCCAGGAAGGTGCGATCCAGATCTTCCAGGAGTTTAATACGGGTATGGAAGAGATCATCGTAGGCGTTGTAGGTGTACTTCAGTTTGAAGTCCTTACTTATCGTTTACAGAATGAATACAATGTAGAAGTTATCTTAGAGAAGCTTCCATATGAATATATCCGCTGGGTAGAAAATCCACAGGAAGTAGATGTGGCGCGTATCCAGGGAACATCTGATATGAAGCGTATTAAAGACTTAAAGGACAACCCACTGCTTCTGTTTATTAACAGCTGGAGCGTTGGCATGGTCCTTGAAAGAAATCCGGGTCTTAAATTAAGCGAGTTTGGTAATAACTAAACATAAATCTGAAGGCATATTTAAGGAGGTTTTACAAAATGAGCAAGATCGATGTAGTAAGAGCAGCTATGGTACAGGCAATGAAGGCAAAGGATAAGGCAAGAAAAGACTCTCTTTCCATGTTATTATCCGCTTTAAAGAACGCAGAGATCGACAAGAGAGAGCCCCTTACAGAGGCAGAAGAAGACGCAATCGTTAAAAAAGAGATCCGTCAGACACAGGAGACTTATGATTTAGCTCCAGCTGACAGAGATGATATCCGCGAAGAGGCAGGCGCACGTCTGGCTGTTTACAAGGAATTTGCACCGGAAGACATGTCTGTAGACCAGATCAAAGAAGTGATCGACGGTGTATTAAAAGAACTGGGGATCGAAAATCCTACACCAAAGGACAAAGGCGCTATTATGAAGGTACTGATGCCAAAGGTAAAGGGAAAAGCAGATGGCAAGGTTGTCAACGAAACTCTGGGTGCTATGCTGAAGTAATAGCAGAATAAATAAAAAATAGTCTGGCCATGCAGATGTCATGGCTGGATTGTAAAAAAAGAACAGGAGAAGGTCATGTACAGAAAAGAAATCGAAGAATATATTGATTCCCACAAGGACCAGATGATCGAAGATATTTGCACTCTCTGCCGGATCAATAGTGAAAAAATGCCTTACACAGAGGGGAAACCATTTGGCGAGGGCCCATTTGAGGTATTACAGACAGCTCTTACCATGATGGAAAATTATGGTTTTTCTGTCCGCAATTATGACAATTATGTAGGAACAGCAGACTTAAATGATAAGGAAGCACAGCTTGACATCCTGGCCCATCTGGATATAGTGCCTGCAGGGGAAGGCTGGACTGTGACTGAGCCCTTTGAGCCAGTTATTAAAGACGGAAAGCTTTATGGCCGCGGTACTGCAGATGACAAAGGACCGGCTGTTGCAGCTCTTTATGCAATGCGTGCAGTAAAGGAACTGGGAATTCCTGTAAAGAAAAATGTCCGTCTGATCTTAGGTACAGATGAAGAATGTGGAAGCTCTGACATTGCTGTTTACTATAAGCAGGAAAAAGAGGCTCCAATGACCTTTTCACCAGATGCAGAATTCCCTGTGATCAACGTGGAAAAGGGACGGCTTCCAGGTCATTTTGTAGCTTCTTTTGAAAAATCCGATGCTATGCCAAAGCTGGTTAAGATCGATGCAGGCCTTAAGAGCAATGTAGTTCCTGGAAAGGCAAAAGCAGTTGTAGCTGGTGTAGAGGATGCTGTATTAAATGAAACAGCAGCTGCTGTTACAAAAGAAACAGAGGTTACATTTACCTTTACAGGCTGTGAAGAAGGAGTCCTGATCACAGCAGAAGGAGAAGGCGCTCACGCATCTACTCCGGAAGAAGGAAAGAATGCATTAACTGCACTGTTAATGCTGATCACAAAACTGCCGCTAGCTTCCTGCCCGCAGATGGATGCAGTAAAGAGCCTTGTAAAGCTGTTCCCTCATGGAGATACCAGAGGAAAAGCTTTAGGCGTTGCTATGAGTGATGAAGTTTCCGGAGAACTGACTATTGCATTTGACCTGCTTCATGTAGACGCAGAAAGCCTGGATGGCACCTTTGACTGCCGTGCTCCGATCTGCGCAAATGATGAAAATGCATTAAAGGTAGCAAAGGCACATATGGCAGAGGAAGGCATTGAGCTGCTGGCAGAACATATGAGAGCACCTCATTATGTAGATGGCGACTCCCATTTTGTACGCACTCTCTTAAAGGCGTATGAAGAATACACTGGTTTAAAGGGCAGCTGCCAGTATACAGGTGGCGGTACTTATGTACACAGCCTGAAAAATGGTGTTGCTTTTGGCTGCTCCATGCCTGGAACAGATAACCGTATGCATGGTGCAGACGAGTTTGCAGTTGTAAAGGAACTGGTTGACAGTGCGAAGATCTTTGCACAGGTAATCGTGGATCTTTGCTGCTGATAAAAGCCTGGTTACATGGATAAGAACTCTATCTCCTATATCGTGGGGATAGGGTTCTTTTTTTCTTTTTCCAAAATATATTTATAAATAAGAGAAGGAAAAGGGGCAGATAGAGATCCGTCTTTATGATCTGAAACAAAAGGAAGTCATCAATATAAAGGACTGCGCCCGCCTAGGGTATGTAGGAGATCTGGAATTTGATGAAAAAACAGGCTGTATTACAGCACTGGTAGTGCCGGGTCCCGGGTGTATCTGCGGATTTTTAGGAAGGGAAAAGGAATATGTGATCCCGTTTTGTGATGTATGCCAGATCGGAAGTGACATTATCTTGGTAAGCTTTAAAGAGAAAGAAAAGGAAAAGCCGGATAAGAAGTGCTAAGATGTAAAAAGTCCCATAAACGAGGAGTGGCCGACAGGTTTTCACCTGTCGGCCGATTTGTGAGAAAAAGTTGTATGAAAAGCATTCGCTTTTAACGTAAATAAATATACTGAAAAAATGTGAGAAAAAGTTGTGTAAAATGTGAAGAATGTGTGAACAAAAATCATTTGCGGCTGTTAAAGATTAACGCATTATCATATGGACATTTATTTTGTTGTCAACAAAGACCGTCCTGATATAAAAAAAGCACTGGACAGCGCAGTGGATTTCTTTCAAGGGAAGAGAAAAAATGGATCGCGGACCATGGTCCCATTCGGATCGGCTATTTAAATGATGATGCAGGTGTCGGTGTCATGGATCCTGCAACCGGTGAACTGACAGGAGTTATCAAGGATTATGTGGAGCTTGCAAAAGATTGTCTTCAGGGGCAGACTCTGGAATTTGACCTGAAAGGTTATGATACAAGAAATGAGCAGCTTCAGGCTTTACATACCAGGGAGATCGACCTGATCTTTCATGTCAGCCAAAATCCTTATTCAGCAGAAACAAACGGTTTTGTCCTGTCTGATACCATATGGACCTTTAATATGGCTGCTACTACGGCAAAGGACTCTTTTAATGAAAATGCAGAAAATACAGTTGCGGTTACGAAAGATAATTTTGCGTTAAAAGCGTACATTTAAGATCTGCGCCTTAGAACGGCCGGATGGAAAAACGATCCCTATTATTGCAATGACAGCCAATGCCTTTGCGGAAGATATGCAAAAATGCCTGGATGCAGGTATGAATGCCTATCTTGCCAAACCGTTGGAGGTCCAGAAAGTCATTGCTGTCATTGCACAGGGTTGTAATAACAGTTAATGGAATAATGGAATGAATCAGCTGTTTTCGTGAAGGATATGAAGGACAGAACGAAGTTTTAATGCATCGATCTGACCTGGTGCGGAAATATTTCCTGCAGTGCCAAAGGTAAGGCAGGAGCCGAATACTTCCCCGCTTAAGCGGCTGATCAGGCCTGTGCCTGCCATAGACATGGTGATAACAGGACAGGTGAGTTCTTTCTTTGCTTTGCAGGTGGCAGAAAGAAGAGTCAGTACATCTTCTGTGCTTTCAGGCATAACAGCGATCTTTGCAATATCAGCCCCTGCTTCCTCCATCTGCTTCAACCTTGAAAAGATCTCGTTTCCTGAAGGGGTTTTAAAGAAATCGTGGTTGGAAAGAATGGTTTTTACATTTTTTTCTTTTGCCAGGGCGATCAGCTCATTTACAGTATCTTTATCAGAAAACAGTTCAATATCTACCAGGTCTACCAGGCCGGAGCAGATGGCTCTTTTTACCAGTTCTTTATACTGTAAAAGGCTGGCAGCCATATTTCCGCCTTCCTTTTTGGTGCGGAAGGTAAAAAGAAGAGGAGTATCCCCGGCTGCTTTTCGTACAGCAGGAAGGATCTCTTCCAGATAGCCTTTTTTTAAAATGTCATCCATCCAGTCAACCCGCCATTCAATAAGATCAGCGCTGTGATCCAGCGCTTTTTTCATATCATTTAAAAGTGCATCCAGGCAGGTGCTTACAAGAGGGATACAGATCTTTGGGATCCCTTCTCCTAAAACTATATTTCTCACAGAAACAGAGGGTGTATGGTTCATGTTTTGTTCTCCTTTTAAACAGCATAGACTGTATTATTATCCGCTATTATAAGACATAAAAATGGTCTTCGTCTATAGATATAGGAACAAATATGGGAAAAACTGGGGAATTGTAACAAAAATCTTGCGCTTGAGGGGGCTTTCGGTTAAAATAAAATCATCATTTTGTAAAAAATACATGAGAGAAAGGATGTGCAGAGTTTATGAAGTGCCCGTACTGTAATGAAGCAGATACCAAAGTGATCGATTCCCGTCCGGCAGATGATAACAGTTCCATTCGCAGGCGCCGTCAGTGTGAACGCTGTGGCAAGCGTTTTACTACGTATGAAAAATTAGAGACCATGCCCCTTATGGTCATTAAAAAAGATGATTCCAGAGAGGCATATGACCGCTCCAAAATAGAAGCAGGCATTCTGCATTCCTGTCATAAACGTCCGGTATCTCCCCGTCAGATCAGTACCATGATCGATGAGATCGAAAACCAGATCTTTAACAGGGAAGAAAAGGAGATCCCAACTTCTGTGATCGGTGAACTGGTCATGGACAAACTGAAAAGTGTAGACGAAGTAGCTTATGTGCGCTTTGCCTCTGTTTACAGGGAGTTTAAGGATGTAAGTACCTTTATGGAAGAATTGGGAAAACTTTTAAAGAAATAAGTCTAAAAGAAAGTAGAATTTAATATGTTTCAATGTTTTTACCCCAGTAAAATGGAAGAGTCCTCTTATGTTATTCCTTATGAAAACTGGAAAAAAATGGGGATCCAGGGGATCGTTTACGATATTGATAATACTTTAGTCCCGCATGGGGCACCGGCGGATGAGAGAGCCATCCGGCTTTTTGAGCATCTGAGAGGCTTGGGATTGAAAACCTGCCTTCTTTCCAATAATAAAGAACCGAGAGTGAAATCTTTTGCGCAGCAGGTAAAATGCCCTTATATTTATAAAGGGGGAAAACCAGGGGCAAAAGGCTATAAAAAGGCCATGGAGACCATGGGGACCGATGTGAAAAATACGCTGTTTGTAGGAGATCAGCTTTTTACAGATATCTGGGGCGCCAACCGTCTGGGGATCCAGACTGTCCTGGTACGGCCCATCAACCCAAAAGAAGAGATCCAGATCGTATTAAAACGTTATCTGGAAAAACCGGTTTTATACTGTTACAGGAAAAGCCTTGAAAAGTAAGATCCAGACAAAAGAAAATCGTGTGAAAAAGTAAAAAGAGACAGCAGGAGATAACGCAATGGATGGAAAAACAAAAGTATACGGTGTAATGGGAGATCCCATCGAACATTCCATGTCACCGCTTATGCATAATTTTTACGCAGAGCGTACAGGAACAGACTTAGTCTACGTTCCCTTTCACGTAAACAGGGGAACTGTGGAAATGGCTGTAAAAGGTGCCTTTGCTTTAAATATCCAGGGAATGAATGTAACCGTTCCACATAAACAGGATGTAATGAAGTGCTTGGAAGCCATTGATGAAGACGCAAAAGCCATCGGTGCTGTAAATACCCTGGTGCGTACAGAGCATGGATACAAAGGTTATAATACAGACGGTGCAGGCTTAAAACGTGCTATGGATGAAGCAGGTATTTCTATTGCAGGAGAAAAATGTATCCTCATAGGAGCCGGAGGCGCAGCCAAGGCAGCAGCCTACATCCTTGCAAAGTCCGGCGCGTCCGTTGTATATATCTTAAACCGAAGCGTGGAGAAAGCAGCGGCTTTAGCTGATTATATTAACGGACTGATGGGCCGTGCAGTGCTTATCCCGTTAAAACTGGAAGAGTATGACCAGATCCCTCAGGAAGAAAAGGGCTATCTGGCGATCCAGTCAACCAGCGTAGGCATGCACCCTCATACAGAGGACGTTATTATAGAAGATGAAGCTTTTTATAAGCTGATCCACACAGCAGTGGACATTGTATACACACCTTCCTGTACGAAGTTTATGAAAATGGTACAGGCTGCAGGGGGAAAAGCAATTAACGGTCTGGATATGCTTTTGTATCAGGGGCTGATCGCGTTTGAACTGTGGAATCCGGAGGTAAAGGTAGATAAAGATACCATTGACAGGATCCGTGAAATGATCCTGGATCATTTACATGGAAATACCAGAAAGCACAATGTGATCTTTACTGGCTTTATGGGAGCAGGAAAGACCAGCGCAGGCCATTTTTATGCAGATCATTATCACATGCCGTTCATTGATACAGATCAGGAGATCGAAAAAGAAGCAGGTATGGCTATTTCCCAGATCTTTAAGGAACAGGGAGAGGAAGCCTTCAGAAAGTTAGAAACACAGTGCCTGGAAAAGCTGTTAAGGACCACAGACGGGGCAGTGATCTCTGTGGGCGGCGGACTTCCTTTAAGAGAGGAAAACCGGGAACTTTTAAAGAAGCTGGGACTGGTAGTATATCTGGATGTTTCACCGGAGACTGTTTACAAGCGTATCGGGGCAGATGTGTCCAGCCGTCCTATGCTGCACAGTGATGATGTGCCCGGACGGATCAGAAGTTTACTTAATGAACGCAGGCCATTATACTTAAAAGCAGCCCATGTGGCAGTGGATGTAAATGACCGGTCTTTAGATGCCATCACAGAGGAAATCTACAGGGAAGCCCATAAATAAGTGGCTGGTGGCTGTAAAATCATCCAGAATAAGCTGTAAAACAGAAAAAAGAACTTGAAAAACGTACATACATAGTATAAAATAAAAAAGATTAGAGAGAAATTAGAGGATGCAGGCAGCATCCTGAACGAACTTAAGGAGGAATATCTTTATGATATCAGCAGGCGATTTTAGAAACGGAATTACACTGGAAATTGATGGACAGGTTGTTCAGATCCTTGAATTCCAGCACGTTAAGCCAGGCAAGGGCGCTGCTTTCGTGCGTACCAAATTAAAAAATGTTATCAACGGCGGTGTTGTTGAGCGTACTTTCCGTCCAACCGAGAAGTTCCCGGCAGCAAGAATCGACCGTGTAGATATGCAGTATCTGTATGAGGATGGAGATCTGTATAACTTCATGAACGTAGAGAACTACGAGCAGTTAGCATTAAACAAGGACATCATTGGCGATGCATTAAAGTTCGTTAAAGAGAACGAGATCTGCAAGGTTTGTTCTTACAACGGCAACGTATTCTCTGTAGAGCCACCTCTGTTTGTAGAGCTGGAGATCACTGATACAGAACCAGGCTTCAAGGGTGATACAGCAACTGGCGCAAGCAAGCCTGCAACTGTAGAGACCGGAGCTACTGTAAGTGTTCCGTTATTCGTAAACACAGGTGATAAGATCAAGATCGATACCAGAACCGGCGAATATCTGTCCCGTGTATAAGCAGATTATTGCTTAGATAAAAAGTAAAAGATTGCTCCGGCAGACCGCCGGAGCGATTTTCGTATATGAGATATACTCCCGGGGAGTACATCAAGAAAAGAATACAAGGAGAATGATATTGTGAAAAAGATTCTGGAAGCTCTGGAGCAGGAGCTGAAAGCAGCATTTACAGCCTGCGGCTATGAAGAAAAATTCGCAAAAGTGGTTTTATCCAACCGCCCGGATCTGTGCGAATATCAGTGCAATGGAGCAATGGCTGGTGCAAAAGCGTATAAGAAAGCCCCGTTTATGATTGCAGATGATGTGGTTGCTTTTCTGAAAGACAGCAATATTTTTTCTGTAGCAGAGGTTGTAAAACCCGGATTTATCAATTTACGTGTAAAAGAAGAATTTCTTGCTGAATATCTTTGTAAGATGGCAGCAGATCCGAAATACTCTGTAAATACAGCAGAGCAGCCAAAGACGATCATCATCGACTACGGTGGACCAAACGTTGCAAAACCTCTTCATGTAGGACACCTTCGTTCTGCAATCATCGGAGAAAGTATTAAGAGAATCGGTCGCTTTGTAGGACATAAAGTGATCGGTGATGTTCATCTGGGAGACTGGGGTCTTCAGATGGGGCTGATCATTACAGAACTGAAACACAGAAAACCGGAGCTGGTTTATTTTGATGATTCTTACACAGGAGAGTATCCGGAGGAAGCACCATTTACGATCAGCGAGCTGGAAGAAATCTATCCATGTGCAAGCGGCAAGTCCAAAGAGGATGAAGCGTACAGAAACGAAGCTCTGGAAGCAACTCATCTTCTTCAGCAGGGCAAACCGGGATACATGGCTCTCTGGAACCATATTATGAACGTATCCGTTACAGACCTGAAGCGCAACTATGACAAATTAAATGTGTCTTTTGATCTCTGGAAAAAGGAATCCGATGCACAGCCATATATTCCTGGAATGGTTGAGGAGATGAAAGAAAAAGGATTCGCTTATGTAGACCAGGGTGCACTTGTAGTAGATGTAAAAGAAGAGAACGACACCAAAGAGATTCCTCCATGTATGCTTCTGAAATCAGACGGAGCTTCTCTTTATACAACTACAGACCTTGCAACAATCGTAGAGCGAATGAAATTATTTAACCCGGATGAGATCTTGTATGTGGTAGACAAACGTCAGGAACTTCACTTTATCCAGGTATTCCGCTGTGCAAGAAAGACCGGGCTTGTAAAAGATGATACAAAGCTTTCTTTCCTTGGATTCGGAACCATGAACGGAAAAGACGGAAAACCGTTCAAGACAAGAGAGGGCGGCGTTATGCGTCTGGAAACTCTCATTAAAGACATCAACGAAGAGATGTTTACCAAGATTGTTGAGAATCGCAGCGTGAAAGATAAAGATGCGAAAGAAACTGCAGAGATCGTAGGGCTTTCCGCGATCAAATACGGTGACCTTTCCAATCAGGCTACCAAGGATTACATTTTTGATATTGACAGATTTACATCATTTGAAGGTAATACAGGTCCGTATATCCTTTATACGATCGTTCGTATCAAATCTATTCTGAACCGTTTTGCAGAAGAGGGCGGCAACCTTGAAGCAGGTACAATCCTTGATCCTGTAAACGACAGCCAGAAGAACCTGATGCTTCAGCTGACAGGTTTTGGTGCAACCGTAGAGAACGCCTTTGAAGAAAAAGCACCGCATAAGATCTGTGCATATATTTACGAAGTATCCAATGCATTCAACAGCTTCTATCATGAGACAAAGATCCTCAGCGAAGAGAACGAAGCACAGAAAGCTTCCTTCATCCAGTTGCTGAAACTCACTAAGAAAGTTCTGGAGACATGTATCGATCTTCTTGGATTTTCTGCACCGGACAGAATGTAAAAATAAGATTCATCAATAAATCAACTTGTTGGTATACTAAGCCCTGTTTACATATATTGTAAATGGGGCTTTTCAAAAAGAACGAAGTGTGCTATCATGTATTTATCTAATCTATACGTGATGAAATTCTTTCATCACATTTTCCATTTTTATTTTAAACGAATTGTGAATATCTGCTTGGCTCAGATAAACTGCGGAGCAGTTATTCGGTTATGAGCAAGTAGCGAATCTGATGATTTTATCTGTTTGACAATTGAACAGGAGGTGAACCAGTGAATTTATCTGGAACTGTATTAAAAGGGCGTTACTGTATTCTGGATCCTGTTGGAAAAGGCGGCGGAGGGAAAGTTTACCTTGCCAGAGACCTGGAACTGGGCGTTTTGTGGGCGGTAAAAGAAATACCGGTATCCGACAAAAGTGAAGCCCGTATGCTTTTGAAACTTTCGCATCCGTCTTTGCCAAAGATGATAGATTACATAGAAGATAACCGAAAATGTTACCTTGTTATGGAATATGTCAGGGGAAAATCTCTGGGTGAGTATTTAAGAGGCGGAAAACATTTTTCCATAAATGAAATCGTTAAATATGGAATGGAGATTTCAGATGTATTCTCCTATTTTCATGGTCGGAAACCACCGGTTTATTATGGAGATCTGAAGCCTGACAATCTGATGCTGGGTGAGAATGGAAGATTATATCTGATCGATCTGGGCGGTGCTGTAAACGGATATAAATATCACCATAAAGTATGTACAGGCACTGCCGGTTTTGCTGCGCCGGAACAATATGAGGGAAAGATAAATGCAGCAACAGATATTTATACATTTGGAAAAACATTATCTGCCTTATGTGGAAAAACAGATTGTCTGTTATTCATCCGAAACATGTCATTATTCTGGCTTATTTTCAGATGCTGCATGAAGAAACCGGAAATGCGTTATCAAAATATGAAGACTGTACAGAAAAAACTAAGCAGAATCCAGAAGAGACAAAATCAGAGTAAAATTAAAAACATGTTGGTTTTGGCAGGGAGCAGTATTGTTTTTGCAGTAATAACTGTTTTTCTTCTGTTTAGTTCTGATCTGGTATCCGGCTCCAAAACATTTGATTTTTATGAAGAGCTAACTGATATTACAGACCTTTATTATCAGGAAGAATTTCAAAACGGCAGTAAAGCGGACAGGGAAAAAATTTGTGAACAGGCAGATACCGGACTGCGGAAATTACAAAAACAATGCACTGAAAAAGAGGAGTCAAGAAAGATATTACAGATTCTGGCAGTAAACAGTGAGTACCAGGAAAATTATGAAAATGCAGGATTCTACTATGAGCAAATGCTTCTTT
>ERZ773185.1566-NODE-1566-length-16660-cov-55.262090_pt1 | contig 16660 bp, 9 predicted proteins | sample MGYA00580531_ERZ773185 | MGnify/ENA primary metagenome ERZ773185 (study PRJEB29015, sample SAMEA2737799) | human gut metagenome | biome: human gut; feature: human-associated habitat; material: faeces | place: China | collected 2012 ...
CTCTCATCACGGGAAAAGCCGCGATCGGTCCCATCCCCGGAGCGGTCATAGCGGTGGTCACGCTGAAAAGACGGCCTGTCGTCATGGGAGAAACGATGTTCACCGCGTCCGGAGAAATCCTTTCTGTCTTCGCGCGTGTAGGATCTGCCTCCGCGGGAAGAGCCGTGCCCGGACTGCCCTTCCTCACGGGAAAACGGTTTGCCGGTCCTGCGGGGCCTTGTTCCGGCGTCCTCTCTCCGGGGCTGGCCTTCGCTGCTGTCCGGAGCATGCCTTCCGGCAGAAGGGAAGCGCGGCGCGCCGGATACTTCCGTTCCGTTTGACTTGTTTTTTGTTGAAGGGGTATGCATTTCAGACTGATTACCTTCTGTCTGCTCTTTACGCGGAGTCTCTTCCATGCCTCTTGTATCCTCTCTCTATGTGCCGCCTTTTCCTTTCCAAAATGGCCGGCTGAATACTGTTTTTCCCACGCTTTTCAGGCACGTGGATTACCCTGACAGGCAGGAGGGAGGGGATTCCCTTCTGCGCCGTGAACGCATCAGCACGCCAGACGGCGATTTCCTTGATATCGATATTTACCCGTCTCCCGCAAGCCCCCGTTTTCTGGCCGTGCTGACCCACGGACTCGGCGGAAATTCCCGGCGCAAGTATGTGCGCGGCATGGCCAGGGCCTTCAGAAGAGCAGGGGGGCTGTGCGCTGCCTGGAACCACCGGGGCGCCTCCGGTGAAATCAACAGGGCAAGACGCTTCAGCCACATGGGCGAGACAGGGGATCTTGCCGCCGTCGCCGCCTGGGCTGAGCGCTTTGACCTGCCCATCGTTCTGGCAGGCTTCAGCATGGGAGCCCATCAGACCCTAAGCTATCTCGGGGGAGATAACGTGTCCCCGGCCGTCGTCTGCGGCATCGCCATATCTGATCCCTGCGATACTGTCACGGCTGGAAATCTCATCGATACCCCGCGGAACACGGTGTTCCGCCGTTATCTTCTGAAACAGCTGCTGCCCCTGGTACGGGAAAAGCTTTCGCGCTATCCCGATATCGCCGGGGGAGCTGACGTCGGGGGCATAACGGATTTTCATACCTTCGACAACCTCGTGACTGCCCCGGCCTTCGGCTTCCGCAGCGCTGAGGACTATTACAGCCGCGTTTCCATCCTGCCGCGCATTCCCTTTATCAGAAAGCCTGTCTATCTCCTGAACGCGCTCGACGATCCCTTCTGCACGCCGGCGTGCCACCCGTTTTCCGAAGCGGAAAAGAATCCGGTCTTCTGGTTCGAGGCCTCCCGCTGGGGCGGCCACATGGGCTTCGTCACGAAGGGGGAGACCTGCTATCATGAGGAGCGCGCCGTGCGTTTCCTTAATGAAAGGATCGGATTCTGAGCGGGGCAGGGCGTCAGACGGGAAAAACGGGACTGCATTATTGAAGCAGAAGTTGAAATTTCCCGGCCCGCCGGAGCATCCCGCCCGCTGCCCGGGATGGATTCCGTCCCGGGCAGCTCTCATTATTATCTGACCAGGTGTTTGAGATCGCCATAGCCCTCTCTGTCCATTTCCTCATAAGGAATGAAGCGGAGAGCTGCGCTGTTGATGCAGTAACGGAGCCCGCCCCTGTCCTTTGGACCGTCAGTGAAGACATGCCCGAGATGGGAGCTGCCGCTGCGGCTCCGGACCTCAATCCGATCCATGCCGTGGCTTCTGTCCTCATGCTCCGTGACCACGGACGGATCGATGGGCTTCGCGAAGCCCGGCCAGCCGCAGCCGGTTTCAAATTTATCGGAGGAAGAGAAGAGGGGTTCCCCCGTCGCGACATCAACATAAATACCGCGGCGCGTATTCTTCCAGTACTTCCCGGTAAAGGGTCTCTCCGTTCCGGCGTTCTGCGTGACGTCATATTCCTCAGGCGTAAGCTGCTTTTTCAGTTCCCCGTCTGAAGGCCTGGCATATCTGGCGGGATCCAGGGAGCCTGCTTTTTTCCCCTCAAGATCCCTGAGGCTGTCAAAACTGATGTGACAGTAGCCGCCAGGGTGCTTTTTCAGATAATCCTGATGGTATTCTTCGGCCGGATAGTAGTTTTTCAGGGGCATGAGTTCGACCGCGAGCGGCCTGTCGTACTCCTTCTGAACGGCGGCCATGACTGAGGCGAGGACCTTTTCGTCCTCCCCGTCCACGAAGTACATACCCGTACGGTACTGGCTCCCCGTGTCATTGCCCTGCCGGTTTACGCTGACGGGATCGATGATTTTAAAAAAATGCTCCGCGAGTGTCCGGAGGCTGACGAGCGAAGGATCGTAGCGCACATGCACAGTCTCAGCGAAGCCCGTGTCCCCGGAACAGACTTCCTGGTATTTCGGGTTTTCCGTCCTGCCGTTGGCGTATCCCGCCGTAACGCCGCTCACCCCGGGAATCCGTGAAAAGTACTCTTCCACTCCCCAGAAACACCCTCCGGCGAAGTACACGTCCCTGAGCCCGGACGCGGCGGCTGTCTTCTTTTCCATATCTGCCTCACTGCTGCTTCCCCTTCCCGGGGAAGACGTATCTTCCGCCGCCATGGCCAGCGCTGACGCCAGCAGAAAGACGACGGACAGGAGAAATAACACCGTTTTCTTCATGGCTTCCTCCTTTGCGGGGGATCCGGAGCATCCGGTTCCTGTCTGGTGCTTCACGTCCCGGGTAGGGATACCGGCCGTCCATGGACGCGCGCCGGAAAAGATCCGTGTCCTGAGTTTCCGGCCGGCGCGGCATCCTGACAGCATGCCGCGCGCTGTACGGCGGAAGAGCCTTTGTACAGGAAGGGTATTCTCACACAGGCGGCCGGAGATGAAAAGCCTGACGGGAAACCGGGGAGAGCTGTTCCCCCCGGCCGGAGACGGGACTGAATGGAAATCCCCTGTCTGCCCCGGACCGGGATGTCCCTGAGCCCGCGATCCTTTAGAGATGGGGAAGGGCGGGTTTCGGAGGGAAAGAGAAAGGCGGGGACAACAAAAAACCCCGGGAGCTCTGTGAGCTTCCGGGGTCCTGCTTTCTGGTAGCAAGGGGGAGATTTGAACTCTCGACACTGCGGGTATGAACCGCATGCTCTGACCAACTGAGCTACCTTGCCGTGACACTCTCATTCGGTGCGAGGTCATTTATACGCACATCAGAAGGGCTTTGCAAGCTTTTTTTTGAAAATTTCCGAAAAAAAGATTCCGGAGGCTCCGCCTTTCTGTCCGCCGTACAGAAATTGGACGGGCAGGCCGATTTCTGGACAGCCTGAGAACAGAAGCTGGACAGGGCGGGAGGCACCCGGAAAAATTTGCGCAAAGAGTCCCCGAAACCGCTGTGCCAGCCCTTGATTTTTCAAAGAATATACATTACCTAGAACTGCTCAAACAGACAAAATACTCTTTTTAAGGAGACATCTTATATGGCTGATGAGAAAGTAACCGCGACTGAGGATTCTGGCGAGAATTTTGCCGAAATGTTTAAGGCGAGCCAGGAAAACGCTCAGGGACGGGTAAAACAGGGGGACAAGGTTACCGGAACCGTTATCGATGTGACCGACGACAGCGTCTTCGTGAACGTGGGTGTGAAGATTGACGGCATTATGGATCGCAAGGACTTCATCGACAATGAGGGCAACCTCACGGTGAAGGTCGGCGACGAAGTCGAAGCCTACGTCACCAAAGCCACTTCCCAGGAAATCGTCCTTTCCCGCTCCATGAACGGCGCCGGCATGGCTGCCATCGAGAACGCCAAGGACGCCGGCATTCCGGTTGAGGGCAGGGTCATCGACGCCTGCAAGGGCGGCTACCATGTCGAGATTCTCGGCAAGACCGCTTTCTGCCCCGGAAGCCAGATGGCTGCCGGCGAGCCTGAGAGCCTGCCCGGCCAGACCTTCCAGTTCCTCATCACCCGCGTTGAGAGCCGCGGCCGCAACATCGTTGTGAGCCACCGCGTTCTCGTTGACCGCGAGCGCGAAGCCAGCCTCGAGAAGTTCCTCTCCGAAGTGAAGGAAGGGGATATCATCGAAGGCAAGGTCACCCGCCTCGCTCCCTTCGGCGCCTTTGTCGAAGTCGCTCCCGCCGTTGAAGGCATGATCCATCTTTCCGAGCTGTCCTGGTCCCGTGTGGTCAAGGCCGACGAGGCCGTGAGCGTGGGGCAGGAAGTGAAGGTCAAGCTCCTCAAGGTTTCCAAGGAGAAGGGCCGCGACGGCCGCGAGCATACCCGCATTTCCCTCTCCCTCAAGCAGGCTCAGGGCAACCCCTGGGATGACGCCGCCTCCAAGCTGGTGATCGGCGATATCGTTGAGGGCCGCGTTGTGCGCCTCGCTCCCTTTGGCGCCTTTGTCGAAGTGCTGCCCGGCATCGAAGGCCTCGTGCACATCTCCGAGATGTCCTGGGGCCGCCGCGTGAACAAGCCTGAAGAGGTTGTGAAGCCCGGCGACACCGTCAAGGTCAAGATCAAGGACGTGAACCTCGAGAATCACCGCGTTTCCCTCAGCATGCGCGACGCCGAAGGCGATCCGTGGGCTGACGTCGAAACCCGCTTCCCCGTGGGCGCCAGCGTGACCGGCAAGGTCGAGAACCACTCCAAGTTCGGCCTCTTCGTGACCCTCGCCCCCGGCATCACCGGTCTGCTTCCCGAAGGCGTTATGCGCGCCACCAAGACCGCTGCCCAGTTCCAGAACCTTGAGAAGGACGCCGAGGTCGAGCTCGAAATCCAGCGTGTCGACCCCGCCGCCCGCCGCATCACCCTCGCCCCCAAGGGCGTCGAGATGCCCGCTCCCAAGGAAAAGGAAGCTTCTTCCGGCAAGCCCGAACGCAAGGGCGGCAGGCCCGGCCGTGAGCCCGAGGATAACTCCTGGCGCCAGCACCAGAAGTCCGGCTCCAGCAACAACAGCGTGATGTTCCAGGCTCTTCAGGAAGCCCTCAAGGCCAAGAAGAACTAACGACACTCTCTGACTGAGAAAGAATGTATGCAGGGGGAGGCGAGGCCGGACGGCTTTTCCTCCCCCTGCTATATTTTTGGCACACTAATTGCATAACTCTCAGTACACCTTTGAAGGAGATTGAGACTGTATGTATCTGAAAAAAGCTTTTACCGCTGTCATTGTTCTGACGGCTTTCGTTCTGGCCCAGACAGCCAGGGCTGAGAATCTTCCCGATTTCTCCGAGCTCGCCGCCGCGAGCGGTCCGGCCGTCGTCAACATCAATACCGAGCGCACCGCCAACGTGAGCGGCCCTGAAGACATGTTCGGCGATATGTTCCGCAACATGCCCCCCGGATTCGACCGCTTCTTCGGCGGTCCCTTCAACAACAGGGGACAGAAGGCTCCCAAGCGCAAGCAGAAGTCCCTGGGCTCCGGTTTCCTGATTTCCGCTGACGGCTACATCGTCACCAACAACCACGTGGTTGCCGACGCCGACTCCATCCGTGTCACCCTCGACGAGAGCGTGTACAAGGGTGAGCCCGTCAAGGCGAAGCTCATCGGCTCCGATGAGGAAACCGACCTCGCTCTCCTGAAGATTGACGTGGACAAGCAGCTGCCCTTCCTGAAGTTCGGCAGCTCCGCAAACCTGAAGATCGGCGAATGGCTCCTCGCCATCGGCAACCCCTTCGGTCTTGACCATTCCGTCACCGCCGGCATTCTTTCCGCCAAGGGCCGCCGCATCAACGCCGGCGCCTTTGACAACTTCCTGCAGACCGACTGCGCCATTAACCCCGGCAACTCCGGCGGCCCCCTTCTGAATATGAAGGGTGAGGTCATCGGCATCAATACCGCCATCATCGCTTCCGGCCAGGGCATCGGCTTCGCCGTGCCCAGCGACCTCGCCAACGACATCATCTCCAAGCTCAAGGGCGGCAAGAAGATCAGCCGCGGCTGGCTCGGTGTCGTGATCCAGGATGTCGATGAGAACACCGCCAAGGCCCTGGATATGAAGGATGCGCATGGCGCCCTCGTGGCCAGTGTCCAGGAAGGCCAGCCCGCCGACAAGGCCGGCATCAAGGAAGGCGACGTGATCGTCTCCGTTGACGGCCAGAACATCAAGGATACCGCTGAACTGCTCGCCGCCATCGCCAAGAAGGCTCCCGGCTCCGACGCGAAGGTGACCGTGTGGCGTGAAGGCGCCGCGAAGGAATTCACCGTGAAGCTCGGCGACCGCAGCGAGAACCTCTCCGCTGAAAACGGCATCCAGACCAGGGATGGCAGCGAAGCGAAGAAGTCCGAAGGCACGCTCGGCCTCTCCGTGCGTCCCCTCACCAGGGATGAAGCCAAGGCCTTCAAGATCAAGGACGGCGGCCTCGCCATCCTCAGCGTTGACGAAGACAAGCCCGCCGCTGCCGCTGACCTGCGCGAAGGCGACATCATCGTCAAGGCGAACATGAAGCCTGTCTCCACCGTGGCTGACCTTACGAAGCAGGTGAGCGAGTGCACCAAGCGCGGCGCCATCCTCCTTCAGATTAACCGCCGCGGAGACCTCATCTTCCGCACCGTGAAGCTCGGCAAGTAGCTTCCTCTTACAGAAGACTCCGTCAGGGGCCGTGTCCGTCATCCGGGCGCGGCCCCTTTTTTTGTGTCCTGAGCCGGGCTGCGGGAGGGGAGAATGCCCGCTATGGTATTGCGGACGGAAGTGGGGTATAGTCTTTTGAGGTGTATACCGTTTTTTATACAAAACCCGGATCCTTGCAGAGGAGGCGCCATGTCCATTCATCCTGAGGCGGGCAAACTCGCCGATCCCAGAACGCTTGAAAATATCCCGGCCCTCATGGCCGCCTATTACACGGAAAAGCCGGATCCGTCCGTACCTGGCCAGCGTGTCTCATTTGGCACGTCCGGGCACCGCGGCTCATCTCTCAAACGCACCTTCAACGAGGCGCATATCGAGGCCATCACCCAGGCCGTGTGCGACTACCGCTCCGCTGAGGGCATTGACGGGCCGCTCTATATCGGCTTTGACACCCATGCCCTGTCAGCGGCAGCCTACCGTACGGCCCTGTGCGTGCTTGCCGCCAATCATGTCAAAACCCGCGTTTCCAAAGATGGCAGATATACGGCCACGCCCTGCGTGTCCCATGCCATCCTTCTCTGGAACAGAACCCATGAGGGCATTGACCGCGCCGACGGCATCATCATCACTCCGTCCCACAACCCGCCATCGGACGGCGGATTCAAGTACAATCCCCCCCACGGCGGCCCGGCTGACACGGCTGTGACCTCGCGCATCGAGCAGGCCGCCAATGAAATTCTCGCGGGCGGCAACAGGGAAGTGCACAGGATTGACTACGAGGCAGCCCTCTCTTCGCCCGAGACCGAGGATTTTGACTTTGTCAGCGCCTATGTCGACGGTCTTGCCGATATCATCGACATGAAAGCTATCGCCAAATCCGGTCTGAAACTGGGCGTCGATCCCCTCGGCGGCGCCAGCCTCGAACTCTGGCAGCCCATCGCCGACAAATACGGCCTTAACCTGACCATCGTGAACAAATGCGTTGATCCCACCTTCCGCTTTGTCCCCCGTGACAAGGACGGAAAAATCCGCATGGACTGCTCTTCCCCCTGGGCCATGAGCGTGCTTCTCGGGATGCGCGATAAATTCGACCTGAGCTTCGCCTGCGATCCCGACTCTGACCGCCATGGCATCGTAACCAGCGAAGAACTCATGAATCCCAACCACTATCTGTCCGTGTGCGCCTGGTATCTCATGAAAACGAGGAAGCACTGGCCAAAGAAATGCGGCATCGGCAAGACTGTAGTGACAAGCAACATGCTGAACCGTATCGCCGATCACATCGGCTGCGGCATCGTGGAGACGCCGGCCGGCTTTAAATGGTTCGTCCCCTTCCTCACGAGCGGGAAATGCGGGTTCTGCTGCGAGGAAAGCGCTGGCGGCTCCTTCCTGTGCTTCGACGGCAGTACCTGGTCTACGGACAAAGACGGCCCGCTGCTCTGCCTGCTCGCCGCGGAAATGACCGCGAAGGAAGGCATGAACCCCAGCAAACTCTATAAGAAAATCACGAAAAAGCTGGGCGACCCCGTTTACCAGCGCATCGATTCTCCTGTGGATGACGTGACGCGCGCCACGCTGAAGAGCCTCACCCCCAAGAAAGTGGATCTGAAGAAGCTCGGCGGCGAGCCCGTGACGGAGATCCTCACCGAGGCGCCCGGCAACAACGCGCCCATCGGCGGCTGCAAGGTCGTCACTAAGGACGGCTGGTTCGCCGTACGTCCCTCCGGAACGGAAGCTATCTACAAGCTCTACGCTGAAAGCTTCCGCGGGGCCGATCATCTGAAGTCCATTCAGAAGGACGCCGGCTCCTTTGTTGAACGGCTTCTCGGAAAGTAAAACCAGGGGGCGCGGGTATATCCCGCTGCCCCCTTTGTGTTTCAGACCACATGCGCCGGGAATAGGATCCGCAGAGGAATCCCGGCGCTCTCTCCGGATCCGTATTATGCCGGCTGTAAAAGGTCCTGAAACGCCGGCTCGCGGATTTTCTCCGGCGCCGTCCTCTGCGCCGGATGACAGCGTTCTGAAGAGAATGCTATTTCTGATCCTGAAAGGCTGAGCGGGCGCTTCCGGCCGTCTCAGAGTTTTTTTGGAGAGTTCACCCTTTGCGAAGGAGTCATCCACATGACGAGCAGAATCATGCTTCATGCCGGCCCCCGTTGTCTGATCCTTCTCCTCTTTACTGCTCTTCTCTTTCTTTCCGCCGGCCCGGCCTATGCTGAGGATGACTGGCAGATGGTCACGCCCGGGTCCGGAGAAATGAAGAAACTGAGCACGTTCCTGAGCAATTTCACTGAACTCAGCCTCTATAACGCGGACACAGCGGAAAGCGGCGATCCTGGCGTCCTGCATCTTAAAAGCGCCAGGGGACAGAAGAATCTCATCGCGTTCGGCATCCGGCATAACTTCATCAATAACTTCAAGTCCCGTATCAGAGAGTGCACCACTCCCGGATGTCCGTACGGCGACAGCACCATCGACGCGAAGTTCGTCAGGGCTTCCGTAAAAAAATATTTCGGGCTGACGGTTCAGGACAGCTCCATCGACGACGATTTCGTCCGGGAAGATATGAAGGCCGGCGATCATAACGGCATCCTGATGGCCGCCCATTTTGACGGTGCGCGTTACCATTTTCCCGCAGCTGACGGGGAAGCCACGTACTACGCCCGGGTTGAAAAAGTGTTCAGGAATTCCGGCGGGCAGCTCCTTCTGACCGGGTATATCTACAATTCCGAAGATGAAAAGGACCGGACGGGCACGTTTACGGCAGTTGTCCGCCCTGCCGGGACTGATGGAAAGGGCGGATGGCATCTGGTCTCGCTAGAGAGCAGGTTCCGGGAATAAGCTCAGCCTTCTCCCATCAGAGGGAGACCTCCTTCACAACTGTCACAAAATGAGGAAGAACATGAATCGTTATTGCAGTATCGCCGGTCTCTTCATGCTTGCCTCCGTCTTCGCCTTCTCCCGTCCCGTCCCGGCTGAAAGCGGACATAATGTTTTCAGGGAATACAGCAGTTTTGAGGCCTGCTACGAGTCCGCAAAGCAGGGTGACGCGAAAGCCTATGAGGGCATGGGCGACTTCATGCTTCATCAGGGTATTTTCAATCCTGACAAAAAAGCCGCTGCCGCCTGGTACACAAAAGCTGCCAGATACGGCCGCGGGAGCGCTGCAGAAAAACTGCGTGCCCTCGGTGTCTCCGCTCCCGCCGTGGGCGAGGACAGGGCTCCGGTCTGTCCGGATCGCGAAGACGGGGACGCCAGCGTCAGCGGTGTCGTTGTCGATCCGCAGACCGATCATACCGACGCCCATGGCATTCTGCTCCGGGACGATTCCGGAAGAACCATCGACATCCTCACCGGAAACGGTGATGTTCCGGAATTCGAAGGTCTGCGCAGGGGAGATCGCGTTTCGCTCAGGTACAGTACCTTCATCAGTCTCGATACCTTCACGGGCGAGTGCGGTCCGACGTATTTCTATACGGAGAACTCGGGCCGTATCAGACGCTGAGAAAACCTATCGGCCGCTTTGGCTCCCAGCGCATGGTTCCATACTGATTTCTGACGTCCATCCGGCCTTCGCCGGCGGCCCTGATGACCGGAAAGAATATCCTCAGGGGTGAATTCATGAAAAAAATCATGTGTTTTCTGGCGCTCTGCGCTTCGGTTGCTTTCTCCGCACCCGGCGCCTATGCCGGCGGAGTCTCTGACTGTATGTGCAAAGGGCAGAAACTTTATGGAAAAGTAAAGGTGGTCAGAAACTTCGCTGACTTTAAGGTCAAGCGCGTGAGTAATTTTCCTGATCTCAAAGTGAAGAGGGTAAAAAATTTTCCCGACAGGTGTGGTGAATGGCAGTTCGTGGATAACTTCCCGGATTTCACAGTACAGTTCGTGGATAACTTTCCGGATTTTACCATTCAGTACGTGAACAGTTTCCCCGGCGAACGCTAGCCCGCCTGCTGGAAAAGCAGGGGAAAAGCCTCCGCCTGCGTTCCACTCTATATGAAAAGAAGCCTGTCCGTTCCGGAATAACCGGCTCGGACAGGCTTCTTTTATTTTAATGGAAGGTCAGACTAGAACTCGTACCTGACCTGGAGATGGCCCGTCACGCCTTCGCGCTTCTCGCCAAAGTAGCCAGTGGTGCCGAGCATGAAGGAGAAGTCGGAATCGGCAGCGGGCTTGAAGAACACGCCGGCCTCGGCGATGGCCGTGTTACCCTTCAAATCGGTCGAAGGCACATCATAGCCGTAGATGGTGCCGCGGCTTTTGCTGTCGAACTGGTGTTCCCAGGCACCGCCCAGGTACCAGCTGAAGGTCTCATCCTTCTTAAAGTTGAGACGGGCGCCGGTGCGCACGCGGCTCGAGTAGATGTCATCGAACTCAAACTTCTGCCCGCAGATCGTGCCGTCGTCTCCCCACAGGTGGCCCCAGAAGTATTTTGCGTACACGTCAGCCGTCACATTGTCCGTCACATCCCACATATAGCCGAGGCCGCCGTGGGCGGTGAGGTAGGGGGCGCGGCCATCCCAGTCTGCCGTCTGTCCGTCAGCCTGAATATCATGGCTCTGCCAGTCGCCCATCATGAGACCGTAGCGGATGGAGCCTTCCGCGTACAGGCCCTTCAGAAGATCCCTGTTCAGGAAGACCTTCGCCAGTGCGCCGACGCCGTAATAGTAGTCATGCCCCTCGCTGTCTATGGACCGGCTGTCGTCCGGCTCGTACTCGGAGTGGAAACGGCCGAGGCCGGTTTCAAAGAAAACGCCGGCAAGGTAGCCCACGGGGCCGATTTTACACTGGCGGGCGATGCCGGCCAGCATGTTGCCGTAGCTCATATCAAAGGTCGTTCCGGCCTTGTACGTCGAGTAGCCGCCGTTCACGGCCACGAAGGCCTTGGCGCCGCAGGGCTCGCCCGGCAGGCACTGGCTTGCCTGGAGCGCGCGGTCTATGCCTTCGCCGGCCACAAAGTCAGCGCCTTCGTCCATGAGGGCCGCGCTGGCCTGGCGGGAAGCCGTGAACTCTTCTGTCTCGCTGTTGACCTCAACAGGCGCGTCCTTCTTCCAGCGGGCGATGAGATCCTGTCCGTTCTTGATGAAGTAATCCACTTCAAATGTCAGGAAGCCCTTCGTGAGCTTCTGGGATGTCGTCATGCCCGTTGAACCGGTGGCGTTGTCCATGGTTCCGTCGTTGGCCACGGTCCCGGAGTAGGGGACATAGGAGCCGTCGGGACCGATGGTAACGACCGTATTGCCGTTCACATAGAGGTTCGTGCCGGTATAGCTGGAGGAAGCCGTCGGAGTATGGATCAGAACGTATTCCTCGGGGATATCGCCTTCCTGATTCCTGAGGTTTCCGATGAATACGTTAGTCATGGAACCCTTGCCGTCACCGATGATGGCGGACCGGGAGAGATCCACGCTGGCCTTGTCATCGGCCACATCGTAGAAGTTCAGGTTCTGGAAGTTCTGCAGGCTGGCGGCGTCGATCTGGCCGTATACCTTGAAGGTGTTGCCTGTGAATACGTCGGAGGACGAACCGCCGCTCTTGCCGCCATAGATGTCCGAGCCGGTGAAACGGGCGCTGTCGTACAGGGTCACCGTGTTGTTTGTGGCCGTGCCGTCATCGTAGCCGCCGACCATTTCGGCGTTCACCGTGCCGCCCTTAACCGTGATCACGTTGCCTGTGGCGCTGCCGAGTGCCGTGTAGCCGCCGTACAGATGTTTAAGGACAGTACCGCCCTCGACGAGGACCTCGTTGCCGGCGGCGTCGCCTGAAAGTGTATAACCGGCTGTCACGCCGCCGCTGACTGTGCCGTTGACGTAGATGAAGTTGCCGGTGGTTTCGCCATTGCTGTTCCAGCCGCCGTAGACGCTGCCGCCGACCGTGCTGCCGCTTTCTATCCGCACGCTGTTCTGGGAGGCGCTGCCCGGATTGCTGTCGTTATTGCCCTCGGCCATACCGCCGTAGACGTCGCCATCAACCTGGCTGGTGTCGGAAACAGTGACGCTGTTCCCTGTCACATCGCCGATGCCCGAACTATAACCGCCGAATACGGAGCCGCTGATGACCGTACTCTCCGAGAGGTTGACGGTATCATCGCCCTCAACGCGGCTGCTACCGGAAATAAAGACTTTATTCACTGCCACATCGCCGATACCCGAACTATAACCGCCGAATACCGAGCCGCTGACGACCGTGCCTTCAGAAAGACTGACGGTATTATTCAAGCTGTCACTGGTTCCGGAATCGGTGCCGGAGCTGTAATCAAAAGAGCCTCCGTAGACACTGCCGTTCACTGTGCCTGCGGAGATGTCCACGAGGTTATTTTCAACACTGCCCGTTTGCGCGTCCAGGAGCCCGCCGTAGACATCGCCCTCAACACGGCTGTTCCCGGAAATAAAGACTTTATTCCCTGTCACATCGCCGATACCTAAATTATAACCGCCATATACCGAACCTGGACGATCAGGGGAGAATTCTGATTTTGTGATGACCGTGCCTTCAGAAAGGATGACGGTATTATTCCTAATATCGCTGTTTCCTGTACCGGAGAAGTATTCAAAAGCGCCTCCGTACACATTGCCTTCAACTTTGCCCGCAGAGATATTCACGTGGTTCTCTTCAACAATGCCTGTTGGCACGCCCAGGAGTACACCGCCAACCACTTCGTAACCGGCGAAAGCGTTGTTGAGATTCACGGTATTATGCTGGACTGTCCCTGTCCCCCGACCTTCCATGATCACACCGCCATAGAGCCCGTTTTCCACACGGCTGCCGGATGATACGGTTACTTTGTTGTGAAGCACATTCTGATTTGTCGAAGAGTTCCCTGTGGAATGGCCGCCAGCGACATCATAACCGACATGGGCTCCTTCAGACAGCTCTACGATATTATGGGAGGAATCGAGCGTGCCATGGCCGCCATAGACACTGCCCTGAATGAAGGCTTTGGAACCGGACACCGTCACCTGGTTGTATCTGGATTCGCCGTCATCTGTGCGTCCTGCGTACACGCTGCTATTGATCGTGCTGTTATTGTTAATTGTCACGCTGTTGTTATTGGCTGTACCTGACTCGGTGTAACCACCGTAAACGTTGCCTTGGATGGAAGTGGGCGTTGTGGTAGTTCCGGACACCATCACCTGATTGTGGCTGGCTTCGCCGCTTACCGTGTACCCCGCGTACACGCTGCTGGCGGCAGCGCCTTTATCGGTGTTTTCGAGCGTGCTGTCGATGATGGTCACGCTGCTGTAATTGGCCGCACCCGACTTGGTGTAACCGCCGTAAACACTGCCAGTCACAGAACTCTCCGTGATGGTCACCTTGCTGCGCGTCTCATCATCGATTCCGCCAGCCTGACCTTCTGTCGTGTAGCTCGCGTAAACATCCTTTGGAGCAGAAACATCAGAGAGGGAAACCTTATTGCCTGTGGCGTTGCCATTTTCGGCATAGCCTGCGTACAGATTGTCGGTAAACGTCGTCCCGTTGGAAAGGGATACCTTATTGTTTGAAGCCTCCCCGGATTTCGTGTCGCCTCCTCTAACTTTGCCTGAGACCTTAACATTGTCCAGATCCACCGTGTTGGAAGAAGCACCTGTGGTTCCCTGACCGCCGTAAACGCTGCCCTCAATAATAGTAGTATCACCTTTCCCTATTACTTTACTGCCATTTGCAGCACCTTTTTCCGTTTTGCCACCGTAAACATTGTCCACCTGGCTATTTGTGAGTGTCACCTCGCCGCCAGCCTGCCCAGTTTTTGTAAAGCTGCTATAGATGTCATAGACCTCTTGAGAGATATCCGTGAGCTCAAGTTTATTGCCTATAGCATCACCATCATCAGTATAGCCTGCGTACAGATCTCCCTTGAATGTCGTTCCGTTGGAAAGGCTGACCTCGTTGCCTGAAGCAGATCCGGAATCGGTTTTACCTCCGCCCACAATTCCTGAGACAGTTACTTTATCCAGCGTCACTTTATTGTCAGAAGCGCCTGTCGTTCCCCAACCGCCATAAACAGCGAAAGAGATCGAGCTATCGGAGCCCGTAACTTGATTGCCGTCAGCATTTCCGTCAGCGGTGTAACCTCCATAAACACTTTTGGTCTCGCTGTTTTCTAAGATTACCCTATTCTTAAGAACCTCTCCACTTTGATAATCAAAGATGCCACCGCCACCAAAGACTGCAGGAGCTTTGCTGTTCTTTAAATGTACTTCGTTGGATTCTGCCTTACCAGAAATGGTGAACCCTCCATGAACAGAATTCGTAACCTCGCTGCCGCTCTCCAAGGTTACCTTATTATTAAGAACATCTCCAATTTGAGCATAAGAATAACCACCACCAAAGACTATTTTAGCTGAGCTTTTATTTTTTAATTCTATTGTGTTGTGTTCAGTTGTACCGGAGGAAGTATATCCGCCACCACAGTACGATAAAACTTTGCTGTCGTCGATAACTACTGTATTGTTATGAATATTACCATATAACGCAAAACCACCCCAAACCTCATCGGCGCTACTATCTGCTGTCATGGACACATTATTCAGGAAGGAGGCATCGTTTTCTCCGACATTATCCTGAACTCTGCCACCGTATATGATACGGGAAACTCTCGTATCAGTTATCTCCACGTTATTCTCAGAAGCACCTTTGTGGCCATCGCTGCCAATTATGTCTCCATAGACAGTAGCGTTTATGGCAGTAACGGAGCTTTTCGTAGCTGTTCCATTTGAAACCAAACTACCGGACACGAACCATTGGTTATTGTTGGAGTTATTTCCAATAGTTACGCCGCTTTGTATTGTCGTACTCCCGTCAGTCGCATTCCCTGCCTGTGACCAATTAGATGTAAGGTACCATTTACTGCCACTTACTGCTTTATCTGCCACAGATTGATCAATAACGAGTCGGCCGCCTTTAACCGGTTCACCTTCATCTTTATCGCGAAGAACATTGTCAGTGCTAGGGGGGTCAGCGGCAAAAGCTATCTCGCAGGGGACCAGCGTAAGCCAGGCTGCGGAGGCACAGATCAGCCATGGCATGCTTTTCATTGCCCTGTGCATAAAACGCCCTTCATGTTTATCAGCGTTCAGGGATACCTTGTTCATACCGCTGAGTTTTCTAAAGCCTGATTTCTTCTGATTTCGCATAGTGTTCCCCACTGATAAATTTGAAGAAGGTCGGGTACAAAGAGAATTGGTCTCTGGTAAAGTACGAGTTCCGGATTGTAGGAAAAAATAGTGTAATTCCTGAATATTTGGTGCTCTGAACTTTAAAAATATAGTCTAGTGGTTAATTATTAGCCATCTTTAGGTTTTTTGTAAACAGGAACTACTATTAATTAGATAGCAACAGGAAATGAGATTTTGAAAAAGCAAATACGAATTTTTAAAGGTTTCACAAAAATAATTAGTCCGTTACTTATGAATTTTAGAAGACTTGTTTCGTTTATATTCAGACAAAATAAAAAAAGCTTGTAAAAGCATTCAGTAATGAAAAAGAATATTATGATACAACAATGAAGTTTTTATAAAGGCAAAAATTTTTTGTTTTGTTTTTTTGAGTCGCTATAATGTATTGAAGCTATTCCTTATGCTCGTTGTAGAATCAGCCATTGAAATTTTCTGAGGGAGCTGCATAGATTCTTTTTTCTGCCGAACAGAACAAAAATGTATTGAAAAACAGAACATGATCCAGCAGACACTCTTAGGGAGCAGACAAATTTTCCACTTCCAGGGTATCCCCAGCCCTTTATCTTTCAGAAGGTTCCCATGCCGAATCCAGAAAAAACGCATGCCCGCTCCGGATTCCGGAGCGGGCATGCGCTGAAAGGAGTTAGAGTGGGATTCAGAGGGAAGCTTAGAAGTCGTACCTGACCTGGAGGTGCCCTGTCACACCCTCACGCTTCTCGCCAAAGTATCCCGTGGTGCCGAGTATGAAGGAGAAGTCGGAATCGGCAGCGGGTTTGAAGAACACGCCTGCTTCGGCAATGGCTGTATTACCCCTGAGATCAGTGGAAGGAACATCGTATCCGTAGATGCTGCCGGTGCTTTTGGCATCGAACTGGTGTTCCCAGGCGCCGCCCAGGTACCAGCTGAAGGTTTCATCCTTCTTAAAGTTGAGACGGGCGCCGGTGCGCACGCGGCTCGAGTAGATGTCATCGAACTCAAACTTCTGCCCGCAGATCG
>ERZ773185.1580-NODE-1580-length-16536-cov-3.589467_pt1 | contig 16536 bp, 14 predicted proteins | sample MGYA00580531_ERZ773185 | MGnify/ENA primary metagenome ERZ773185 (study PRJEB29015, sample SAMEA2737799) | human gut metagenome | biome: human gut; feature: human-associated habitat; material: faeces | place: China | collected 2012 ...
CGTATCCGTATGTCCGTCTGCTGCGGGAAATATATAACTCCCCCCGTCTATCTGTCCCTGGAATGGCAGGATCCTCATCCATTCTTCGAAATGATTAGTCCCCCTGACCGGTGCCACCGGCGTACCTCCGTTGGTCTCAAACTTTATAAGACAGCCTTCCGGTGGTTCTATATGTGCTTCCTGCAATGCATATTTTTTTTGATACTCCCCTGTAACTGAAAAAACACTTTCTCCGTTATAGCTTCCTCCTGCTGCATCTATCTTCAAAGTACTTTTACAGGGACGCCATTGTGCGTAGAGAATCACCGTGCCGTTGTCTTCCTCCGTCCATGTGGTCCTGTCTTTGTAATCAGCCATAGACAGATTGTATATTTCTGCATGATCCCCATAAGAGATACCGCTTCCGTCCGGCCTGGTATTCCATCCGGTGAACACATATCCGATCCGGGAATAATTATTTACCACAAGATGTGTGACCGGCGTTACTTCTTTTCCCTCATAAAGTACAGCATTATCATACATATGATAGCTTTCTTCCATAAAGCCATGGCAGGACTCAGCATTTGCATCATAGATAATCCTATACTGATTGTTTGAGATTGTCTTACATCGGTGTGGCGAAAATGTAACTCCCTGTTCCAGATTACTACAAAACGGACACAAATAATAATAGGTCACAGGGTTTTCTTCGCTGCCCAGATCCATATACTGTATCGTCTCCGCCGCTTCCCTGCTCATATAAATATTCCACCATTCTATCGGTTCTCCGCAATCCGCACACAACGGCTTCCAGCCGGAATAATAATACCTATGACATTTTTTCATGCCAAACGAAATACCATGCCATCCGGGTTTCTTCCCATATGCATTGTGAATGCATTGTGCCCTGCGCCAGGTGACCTTCCACGCCCCTATGGGTACTTCCCCACTTCGGCTGGATTTGTAATAATGCTCTCCTTCCCGTAACGTTTCCAGGGAAGATTTGATTCCGGTATACACTGTCGTTGTTTCGTTTTCGTCATACCATTTATAGTTCCGGTCCCCAGCGCAGGTTGTCCATGCTTCCCCGTCCGGGCTGAATGATACATAACTGCTGTTGTAAATCGTCTTTTTTTCGGAGGCCTGTACATGCCCGCCCGGAAGCAACAGCACAATTCCCAGTGCAATTCCCATGATGCTGTACAATGCACAGCGTATTTTCTCCGTCATGCCGCTTCTCCTTCCTGGTGTATCCCGGGGCACTGTCAATCGCAGACCTTAACGACTCTGAGCGATCCTTTTGCCAGATTTCTGTAAAAATCATCTACTTTACCGTTGTCCATGTAAACATTGATCCTCTGCGCAGGAGTCGTTGTATCTCCACTGTCTATCGCATTTCCGTTTTGGTCGAAAACCTGCTGCACGAACAAATTCTTCCAGACCGGCTTTTCTTTGGCTGTTTCTTCTTTATCAATACAATAAATATGAATCCTGTCCCCCGCTCGCAGGACTCCTCCCACTGCCTGATACAGATCTTCCGCACGAAATCCGGCAATTACAGCTTCTTCCATCTCTCCAGTGATCTGTTCTTCACTTTCCAGCATTCCCCGGGTCACAACACTGCCTTTTTCAATCCGGTGTACCGCTATTCTGCCTGTAATTTCATCCATATTCTTTATTGCCGTGTCCGGTACGATCTTTCGGTCGATCTCCACCGTCTGTACATAATTCAGGATGTTGTCTTCCGTGATGCTTTCTCCCTTCGGGAGATCGTCGATCGTTACACAGACTGTGATTTTCTCATACTCGGCCAGAACCTTTTTTTCTGCCTGAAGCATTATGATAAATACTGCTGCCGCCGCTATGAATGCCGCCAGAATACTTCCGTTCCATATTTTATTTTTTGTGCTTTTACTCATTTCCCGTAACTTTATTTTCTGTAATTTCATTTTTCTTCTCCCTGTTGTCATTTCTTATAACATCTACCAGTTTTCCCTTATGAGCCATCACGCGTGTGCCCAGAAATCCTTCCACAGGATAAGCGATCTCACTGTACACACCGGTTTCTTCAATCAGCTGACCGTTCGGTGCATGAACATTTCCAACATTTCCGCTCCATACAGATACCGTTCCATCCCGATCTCTCTGCCATATCTCTACCAGATCGGACGTGACATTGTAGATTGTGTAATTCTGTATTTCCACCTGTCCAGAGATCATTCTCCGGTTCTGTGCCATAAAATGATTATCCAGTCCAAGATTTTCTCTCAGTGCATGACAGTACCTCTCATATGCCTGTTCGGGATCTGTTATGAGTACTTTTTGCGTAATGCCGTATTCTTCTATATCGATGACAGCCGAGGCCAGATTCGACAATGCCAGGGCATCTTCCATATACATGGCAGATTCTCTGTACAAAGCAACCTGCAGCTGCATACATAACAGTATTGCCAAAAACAATATCAGGAACAGTCCAAGCACCCAGGAAGCCTGCCCCCGTTCTCTAGTTTTTCGCTGTAGATACTCTTTTTTCATAAATTTCATAAGTTTCCCCCAGCCGGCCATGAATCTGCAATACAACGTCATTTCCGTATCCCGCCGGATTTAATGTACTTCCCTCATAATCAATCCCTGTTATCCCCAGCTTCTCCAGTTCTGCGGTCAGCTGCGTCTGATCCTGAGCCGCCAGATAGCCGACCGTTTCCATCTTGAGCAGATAACATCGTGCCAGCTGTCCCACTTCCGCCTTTTTGGCAATCAACTGTACATTTTCCATATAACTTATCATTACCGCGGTGAGTGCCAGGATGCACAGTCCCATTGTCAGTATTTCTCCTACGTTTCCGGCTTCTTTTTTTCGTCCTGTCATACACTCTCCTGCCTTATACACCGGTGAGAATATCTGCCGCTTTTGTCTGCATTGCCGTCACGATCGTCTGTATAAACGTTGTAAGACTGTCTTTCATGACCACACACAGCAACAATGCAATAATGCATAGTCCGACTGTCACCAGAATCCCATCGATTCCCGGTTCTCTGCTTAAGGCATGTTTTTTAATTCCGCTCACAATCTTTTCCCAATTTCCGTGTTTTTTCTCTTTCATTTTATTTCGTTCCTTTCGTATTTTAATATTTTTATATTTTGTATTTTTGTTTTTTCATTGGCCGGCTGTTTAGAATTTCACTGCCGCACGGAACATATATCCCACACAGGCATACAAAATCACTCCCAAGGTCGCGCCCAGCATCCCCAACTGGTAAAATGTAATGCTGCGGTCCAGTGCATTTTTCTGATGATTTAGGACTGTTATCTCCATATCCTTCAGCTGTTCTCCCATATCTCCCAGGAGTTCCACAGCTTGTCCGGATTCCCCCGCCTGGATCAGTGTGATACACAATGCATCAATTTGCCGGTTATCAAACTTTCCCTGAAAAGCTGACAAAGCCGTCATAAGATCAGACTGCATTACAAGATCCCCCGCCAGTTCTATCAGGGCCTGTTGCAGGCGCCGTCCTTTCACACTCTGACAACATTCCGTCAGAGCATCCGCGACATAAATACCGGCACGGATCTGTACCTCCAATGCCTGATAGATCAGCTTGATCTCCGTCAACATATTGCGATTATCCCTCTCATTCATATATATCAACAGCAGTTCCGGCAGAAAATACAGCACCGTTGCTGCCAAAACAGCGTATCCGCATCCGATTTTCAACAGACTGATCGCCCCCAAAAAAGCCAGCACGATTCTACCTGTTAAGTACTTCATGGGAGTAATCGTTTTTCCAAAATGATATTTTGCTCCGTTACGGATCAATTTTCTCTCTGTCTTTTCCGCCCAGCCGGTATAGCCTTTGCTTTCCCGTATCATTCCCGTAAATTCTTCCATGGTGCGCAGCAGGATTTCCGGTGTTTTGCTCTTTCCCAGACGAAAAACAAACACTCCGCCGAAGACAGCTCCCAATATCTGCGGTATCCAAATAGTTTTCCAGTACATTCTCTCATTCTCCTCACATTTTGGTATCTACACAACATTTGTGTTTATCTTCGAAACCCATATACCTTGCGCAGGAACAATCCAAATATGATCCCATAGATTCCCAATGCCAGGTGTCCGGGTAACGTATCTGTTACGATCTTCCAGACAGATACATCGATCAGACGATCCACTGTCATCAGAGCAAATACTGACATTGCCGCCAGCAGTCCCATATTGATCGCTGCTTCCCTCAGCATTCCTTTTCGTTCCTCCTCTGTCCTAAGATATTCCCGCACAGAACGTCTGCTACTGTCTACCAGTGTTGTCAGATCTGCCATGTAACGTATACTGATCTCCAGATTTCTGGCAAGTTCTTTGAACTTCGGATGTTCCACCTTTTCCGCCATTGCCAGCAGTGCCGTGGAGGAATTTCCCGTCATCTGTGCCTCATAGGCGCATTCCTCCATCACTCCTTTCAGTGGCTCTTCCATATATTTACTCACCTGCCCCAGGACACCGGTGATCTCCCCGGCAGTCAGGCTGTAATTTCCCAGGAAATTCAAGCACTTTAAAATATTGTCATTTACCGACCGGTATTCCAAGAAACGAAAGGTGTTCAGGAGAATCATCTCGACAGCCATTGTGATCATCAGATACAAAAGTGAAGTTATCATTTTGCACCCAAGCACCTGTGTCCCTCCGAAGACAGCCGCAATCAGCAGTACATTTCCGGCAACCCATTTTTCTGCTGTAAAATGGGGCATTCTTCTGCGCAATCCGCTGTACCGTAAAACCTCTTCTATCCTGTACCAGACATTATTTTTTTGTTGAAATTCCATCAGACGGTGCCGGTTCTCTACTGCTCTCAGTTGTGATGCACGATCCATTCCTTCCCTGGTCCGGTGCAACAGCTCCCATAGCTTCTCCAGCCACCTCATCCGGCCAAACAGAAGCAAAAAGCCCATAAATAATAAACAGACAATCCATACGTATATGATCATAAGTTCCTCCTGTGTAATGATCAAAACAACCTCTCATATTCCAGATTCTCTTTCTCTGCGTTCCAGCCCAGGCAGGCAAATATTTCCTTGACCCTGTAATGTTCCATGAAGATCAGTGTCTGAAAGCAGTCCATCATTTTCATCAACTCATTGCGTGAGTATCTACTGTCATACATTGCATAATCCACTATTTTCTCCGGAGCTCTGTCAGCGGACGGCGCATGCACTGTAGCGGCACAGATCTGTCCCGTATAAGCTGCATTCAGAAGATACAGTGCCTCTCCGCCCTTCACTTCTCCGATAATGAAAAAATCCACATCCATGGTAAGACCGGCAATGCTGATATGCTTCAGATCATAATTCACTGAGCTCTCCGAAGCACCCGGCAGGGAATGTAGAAACATCATATCCGGATGGAAAAGTGTCGTCAGTTCATCCGCCTGTTGGGCCACCAGTATCGCCATATCATCCGGCAAAGTCTCTTTAAGTGCATTCAGCAGTGTCGTTTTCCCGGAGGAATTGCCTCCGCAGATCAGTGTGGACCCCTGCCGGAACCTTTGCACCAGCAGTTCCGCCGTTGCCCTGTCCATCATGTTCTTCTCCACCAGTTGCGCCATCATCGGAAAATTCTTCGGAACTTTACGAATACAGAGATAAGGTTCGCTGTATGTATTCACGATCGGCATGGACAGTGTAAAACGAAATATAAAATCCGGATGACTTTCCGTATCCGTAAATCGCTGAATCGCATTCAGATTCGAAATATTCACCTGATTTCTGGTCGCTATATAATCAATAAACTGCCGATATTCCTTCTCGGAAGCAAAGGCAATGCCTGCATCCATACGTTTCCCCTCTCTCTTGATCCGAATGCAGTCATGGCTGACTACACGGATATCCGAAATACTCCCATCATCCATGAGCGGTGACAATCTGGAATAGCCGAACACATATTGCTCGAATTCTTTTAAAAGATCCGCCTGTTTTTCCACCGGTAAATGATAATTCTGCTCTATGTGTTTCAAAACTTCCCGTAAAAATTGTTCCTTACTCAGAATTCCTTTTTTCACCTGCACCAAAAGAATCTGCTTTTGCGTAAGGAAATCCTCTACTAATCGCTGTAAATCCTCTTCCATTTTTCCTCCAATCGCATATTTTGTTGTAGCCGTTCCCTGTTATTACTTCTTCTGTAATGTGATGTGTGGTCGAACATGACCGGATAAAAGATGCCGACGCTCTGACTGTCCCGTCGGGTAATATGCAGATTACTCCCTCTGCCATGATATGTCAACGCTTTCAAAACTATTTCCTGATTTTCGGAATAGTGCCCAAACAAAAACCGCAGTCCGGGGATTTTTCACTGAAAATCCAGTCAGACTGCGGTCTCGCACCTTGTATATTTTGTCTTTGTCTATTTTGTCCTATCATACTCACATTCCTGTTGCAACAGCAATGCATCAAACGCCTCCACCGGCATAGGACGGTGAAACAGAAAGCCTTGTGCATCTGTACAACCGCATCCCAAAAGGAAGCTCTTCTGTTCCTCTGTTTCCACTCCCTCAATCACGATATGTACTCCCAGCTGCTGCAGCATGGCAATGGTATTGCGGATAATGATCTGACTCTTATCTTTCTCCAGATCCCGGATGAATTCCCGATCGATCTTGATCTCATCCAATGTCTGATTCTTCAACATGTTCATGGTAGAATATCCGGTACCGAAATCATCCATGGACACCAGGAACCCTCGCTCCCGCAGGCTTTCCATGCGGCGATACATACCAACCTCGTCCTCCAGGAATGCGCTCTCTGTCAGTTCCAGCGGAACATACTCCGGCAGAACATCATATTCCTCCCTGAGACGGATCAGTGTCTCTGCCAGTTTTTCATCATAGGCATGTAATCGGGATACATTGATGGAAACGGGAATAAGTGTCCGGCCTTCCTTACGCAGCTTTCCAAGATAAGCAAACACTTTCTCCCAGATATATTCATCTACATTGATGATAAATCCGTTTTTCTCCAGTACGGGAATGAACTCTCTCGGTGGCACCAGCCCCTTTTCCGGATGCTTCCAGCGCACAAGCGCCTCGCCTCCGATCACTCTTCCGTCCCTCATATCGACCTTGGGCTGCACATACAGTTGTAGTTCTCCGTTCTCCAGTGCGGACACGATATCATTTTCCACCTGGCGTTCTCGCATCTTCTGACTACGCATTTTTTCATCAAATACTGCATATGTCCGATATACTTTGCCTTTGATACTGTTCATAGCCATCGTGGCGCAATCTTTCAGATAGCTGATGGCAGGGGCTCTCTCCGGTGAGATTCCGATTCCAAAGGATGGTTGTACACGGTAAGCGAACGGAAAGTCAGTTATCTTTTTTCTGATCTCCCGCACAATAATTTCCAGTTCCTCTACTTCCTCATAGCTTGTACATAAACAAAAGATATCTGCTCTGATATGGCAGGCATAGCTATCCGGCCTGTTATTCTCATACCAGTCAAAGCAAGACGCAATAAATCTTAGCAATCTGTCTCCTTCGTCTCTGCCGCAGAACTCATTCACAGCCTTAAACTGTACAATATCCATAATTATGACACCGTATTTTTTATCCGGCTGCTGCTTGATCATTTCACCGCACAGATAGAAAAAAGAATTGATATTATGCAGATTTGTCAGCCCTGTTCTGTTATTTTCTACATTTTCTTCCGCCATTTTTCTAAGAGAATACAGATATAATTCTTCTTTTCCGGCATCTGTTTTCTGCGGAGAAGATTCAATGATTTCCTCTTTTGCTTTCTGATACGTCATAGGCACCCTCCTCAAAACATAAATCAGTCCCGATGAATGCTTTTATTATACTTCATTTTGGTGATTTTTTCTACTATATGCCGATTTTTATTGTTTTTTTTAGGAAAAATGATATAATATGGGTGTCTGTAAAGTTATTTCAGAGAGGAGCGTACTTTATGTTTTTACTTTTAGCCGGCGGACTTTTGATCATCCTTTTGGCAGTAGTGATCGCCGTAGTATCCTCCGTGGTATCCGCAGTTGCGGCAGCTACCGACGATGCAGAAGACTGACATTCCGAACTTCGGATTGTCAGTTTTCTTCTCCCCGTTCGATTCTAGCCGCCAGGTCTTCCAAGTACATCCAGCGTTCCATCTTTTCTTCCAGCTGCTGTTCCGCAGCCTCTTTTTCCTGTGTCAATTCATTGAGTCTCACGAAATCACTGGCATATTTTGAAAAATCTGCTTCCAAAGTTGCAATTTTATCCTCTAATGCCGCCATTTCGCCTTCAATGGATTCATAGTCTTTCTGTTCCTGGTAAGTGAATTTTAATTTGCGTTTCTGTCCGTTTTTCCAGTTTTTAGAAGTAGTTTCCTCATCGGCGTTCTTAGGCTGGGATGCTGCCGCCGTTCCTGTGCTCTCTGTGTTCCCCTCCGCAGCTTTCCTATTGGCATAATCTGTGTAACCGCCCTCATACTGCACCATGCGGGTATCCTCCAGGGCGAAGATCCTGCGGACCACACGATCCAGAAAATACCGGTCATGGGACACGACGATGACGATGCCTGGGAACGTGTCCAGATAATCCTCCAGTACCTGCAGGGTGGCAATGTCCAGATCGTTAGTCGGCTCATCCAGGATCAAAACATTCGGTGCCCCCATCAGGACTTTGCATAACTGCAGTCTGCGCCGCTCTCCACCGGACAGTTTTCCCAGCTGTCCGTACTGGTCCTCCCCGGAAAAAAGAAACCTCTCCAGCATTCTCGCTGCCGTGATCTGCCCATCCTCCGTGATGATATATTCTGCCACATCCCGGATGTAATCAATGACTCTCTGCTCCGGATGCATCATAGTGTCGTCGATCTCCTGGGCATAATATCCCAGCTTCACGGTCTGTCCGATCTCGATGTGTCCGCTGTCCGGAGCCACTTCACCCAGGATCATTTTCATTAATGTAGTCTTGCCGCTTCCGTTGGGTCCGATGAATCCCACCCGGTCATCCTTGCCGAACAGATAAGTAAAATCGCGGATCAGGACTTTATCCCCATAACTCTTGGACACATTCTCGATCTCCACGGTGGTCCGTCCCAGTCTTGATGCTGCGGAAGCCAGCTCTACCTTACCGTCCGTCACAGGACCTTTCACATTTTTCAGTTCCTCAAAACGCTGTAATCTCGCCTTCTGCTTCGTGGAGCGGGCTCTGGCACCGCGCTGCACCCAGGCAAGCTCATTCCGTAAAATGTTCAGACGCTTTTTCTCACTGGCCTGCGCCATCTCTTCCCGCTGCATTTTCAGTTCCAGATAGCCGGAATAGTTGGCATCATAAGAATAGATCTTCCCCTTGTCCAGCTCCAGGATCCGGTCAGTGACGCTGTCCAGGAAATACCGGTCGTGAGTGACCATGATCATGGCACCTTTTCTGCGGCGCAGCTGCTCCTCCAGCCAGTCGGACATGGAATTGTCCAGATGGTTGGTAGGCTCGTCCAATAACAGGATCTCCGCCGGGGACAACAGTACCGATACCAGTGCCAGACGCTTGCGCTGTCCGCCGGACAACTGCCCGCAGGGCTGGTCAAATTCCGTAACACCCAGTTTTGTCAGCATGCTTTTGGCATCCGCCTCGATGGTTCCTGCGTTTTCCTCCACGCGATTGCCCCGCAGCACCGCTTCCAGTACGGTCTCTTCCGGTGCGAACTCCGGATTCTGGGGCAGATAACGCACCAGGCAGTGATTTGCCTTGATCACGGTACCGTCATCGGTCTCTTCCAGCCCGGCAATTATTTTTAATAGTGTAGATTTGCCGGTTCCGTTAATACCAATGATTCCGGCCTTTTCCCCTTCCTGTAGGAAAAAGGAGGCTCCGTCAAAAATCTTGCGTACTCCATAACTTTTGGTAATATTGTCAACAGTCAATATATTCATCTGTACTACCTCATTTTTTCAGAATTAATTCTCTGGATGGCTTATCTAAACTTTTTTCTCAAAGAATCGTATCATTTTTCATGTGCTATACTTCCAAATGTAGTATACTATAAATAATCTATTTTAGGAAAGAAGGTTTTCGCATGAACTTAAAAGATGCTGCTGCGAATCTGAATCAGGCACACCCGGAGGATACCCTGCATCCCCTCTATACTCCCTGGGGGGAATTGCTGATGCGATCCGGTTCTTATGATGATATCCTGTCCGAATATCCCCGGCCGCAGATGAGACGTACAGATTATCATATGCTGAACGGTCTTTGGGAATATGCCTTTGTGCCCGCAGATGGGAGCAGTTCCTCGGAGGATCCTGCACATTTTACCGCTCAGGGTATCATCCGGGTTCCTTTTTCTCCGGAAGCCCTGCTTTCCAGAGTTCACAGACGACTGGAGCCCACGGAGTACCTGTGGTACCACCGGGAACTTTCTTTTTCCACGGAAGAGCTTTCCCAAAAAGAGGAAACTATGCGCTGCATTCTGCATTTTGACGCGGTAGATCAGGAGGCAACCGTTTTCCTCGGCACAAAGCAGCTTGGCATCCACAGTGGCGGCTACCTTCCTTTTTCCTTAGACATCACGGAGTATGTAAATGAGGATCCTGTATCCCTCTACGTAAAAGTCCGGGATCTGACCGACACCGGTTACGCCACCAGGGGAAAGCAGACCCTGAACCGCGGCGGCATGTTCTACACTGCCCAGAGCGGCATCTGGCAGAGTGTCTGGTACGAATGGGTTCCGGAAAACTATGTGATCAATTATAAGATCACTCCGGAGTACAACAAGGCTTCCGTAACCTTCGTTCTGTGTTCTCCGAAGCCGTTCAACCATTTGGAATTCCGGGTGAACATTCCCTCCTGCGACGGAACCCTCGCGCAGGAAAATACCGGTTCACTCACGCGGATGCGTGTACGTAAAATTTCTGAGCAACAGGATTCCTTTGGGCTCACGCATACCACGGTAGTACTTTCTTTTCCCGCCAGCGTCACCTATTCCGCAACAGATCCCGCTGATGCACCGGAGCCTGTGAATTTCAAGCCCTGGAGTCCGGAACACCCCTGGCTGTATCCCTTTACTCTGACTGCCGATGGTGATACCGTGGAAGGGTATTTTGCCATGCGCTGCTACTCCGTAGAGCGAGATTCTAAGGGTATCCCCCGCTTCTGCCTGAATCACAAGCCCTATTTTCTCCATGGGATCCTGGATCAGGGCTACTGGTCCGACGGACTGATGACCGCTCCCTGCGATGAGGCCTTTGTCTATGATATTAACCTTGCAAAAGGCCTGGGCTTCAACATGCTCCGGAAACATATCAAGATTGAGTCTCTGCGCTGGTATTATCACTGCGATCGTCTGGGAATGATCGTATGGCAGGATATGGTCAGCGGTGGCTCTACCTATCATATGCCCTGGGTGTGTTATATGCCAACATTGTTCCCCCACATGTCCGCCCACACGAAGGACAATCATTACGAACTGTTCTCCCGTAGCTCCGAGGAAGGCCGGAAAAGCTGGGAGCAGGAATGTTTAGACACCATAGATCATCTGTACAATGTGCCTTCCATTGCCGTGTGGGTGCCTTTCAACGAGGGCTGGGGGCAGTTCGATGCTGCCCGTATCGCGAAAATGGTGGCAAAAAAAGACCCCACCCGTCCGGTAGACCATGCCAGCGGCTGGTTTGACCAGAAAGGCGGGGATTTCCGCAGTATTCATAACTACTTCCGTCCGTTACAGGTAAAATTGGATGGAAAAAGGGCTTTCGTTATCTCGGAATATGGTGGCTACGCCTGTCACATCGACGGGCATTCCAGTGTGGACCGCATCTACGGATATCAGAAATATGACACCCCTGAGGACATGGCCGCTGCCCTGAAGCAGTTATTCTCAAAACAGTTATTTCCTTTGATCTCAAAGGGCTTGAGCGGTGCGGTATACACCCAGCTCTCCGATGTGGAAGAAGAAGTCAACGGTCTGGTGACTTACGACCGTCGTGTTGTCAAACTGCCTGTGGGACATCCGTTTGCGGCACCATCCTCTTTTGCAGCACCTTACTCACATGGAAATAAGCCGGAATAAGGAAGGCATCTGCCATCAGCCATGCAATGGGGCTGCCCAGGCATACCCCGGTGAAGCCGATGATGGGCACCAGTCCAAAGCCTGCCAAGGATCTGGCGATCATTTCGAAGACACCCGCTAAAATTGCGAATTTCGGGAAACCCATGCCCTGGATCAGGAAGCGGACAATATTCACCAGTGCAAGCGGAATATAGAATGCTGTATTCCATAACAGAAAAGCACGCACGTTGGCAATGATCTCTGCCTCGCCGCCGTCCACGAACAGCTGCGCCAGCGGACCGCCGAAAAATACGGCGATCAGAAAAGCAATGACGGAATATCCCACACCCAGTGTTACACAGGATTTCAGTCCCTTGCCGAGACGATCCAGTTTACCGGCGCCCACATTCTGTCCACCGTAGGTTGCCATGGTGGAACCCATGGCATCAAAAGGACAGGCTAAAAAGTTACCGATCTTGCCGCCTGCGGTCATGGCCGCAACTGCCGCTGAGCCTAATGTATTGGCGGCGGTCTGTAAGATAACGCTGCCGATGGCGGTAATGGAATATTGTAATCCCATGGGAACGCCCATGCCGCACAGCACCATCATCATATGTCCGTCCACTTTCCATTCTTCCCTGCGGATCCGCAGGATCTCGAACTTTTTCACCATATAGACCAGACACGCCACACCGGAGACTCCCTGGGAGATCACCGTTGCCCAGGCTGCCCCAGCCACGCCCATGTGCAGGGAGATAATAAAATACAGATCCAGCACAATATTAATAATGGAAGACAACACCAGGAATACCACGGGAGTCTTACTGTCGCCGGTAGCACGGATCACGCCTGCCACGATATTATACAGATACACAGTAGGGATACCGATGAAAATAATAAAAATATAATCATAAGCCCCATCAATAATATTCGCCGGTGTCTTCATCCAGACCAGAATATTCCGGCACAGAATTGCCGTCACCACGGTCATAACCACGGAAAATACCAGTCCCAGCCAGGCACAGTTCGCCACATACTTACGCATGCCTACATAATCTCCGGCACCAAATTTATGAGATACAGGGATGGCAAATCCGTTACAGACACCCATGCAGAAACCGATCACCAGAAAATTGATGGAACCAGTAGAGCCTACCGCTGCCAGGTCGTCTACTCCCAGAAACCGTCCTACGATCATCGTATCCACCAGATTGTAAAACTGTTGGAACAGAAAACCGAACAGTAACGGTACCGCAAAACTGATGATAAGTCTCATGGGGCTTCCTTTTGTCAGATCTTTCGTCATGGTAATAACCTCTCCATTTTTCAAATCAACCGCAAGCACTGAATTTATCAGTGTTTCCTGTTATTTCTATCGTTGAGAGTATATACGCGGCGCTCCAAAAAAGCAATATCTTTTTTTGCACATTTTATGCTTTTTTGCTATACTCTTTTTGTTATTTTTTACGAGGATTATTATTGTGAGAGGGGAATTATCATGAACGAATTTTTGAAGTATCTGAAAATGATACCTGTAATTATCTATCCTTATATTTATGTATTGATTCTTGCTATCTTTTTATTGTTCGCAGGTATTCTGCCGGAAGATTACACTGATGTCGCACTGATTGGGCTGTTGATCGTTGCAGTGATTTATAATCTGTATTCCTTTATCATCGTGATCGTCAATGCGGTGCAGGCAGCGAAGGGGAAAATGACCGCAAGGCAGGCGGCAAGAATGAACCTGATCATCAAATGTGTGCAGATTCCCGCTTATATCATGCACTTTATTCTCGGCTTTATCGGACTTGCCATGAGTGTCTGGGGTATCGGCTTTCTCCTATGGGCGGTACTCATTGATCTTTTGACGATTCTGCTCACCGGCATCAGTTCCATTGGCTGCAGCGTCCGCATGCGTAAAGAAGGGCTTGTATCCCTGCCCGGTGCCATCTTCATGGGAGTCGGATGTTTTATCTACTGCGTGGATGTGGTGATCGCCATTGTGTATGTTGTGAAAGCCCGGAAGAAATCTCCTGCTAAATAGCAAGTTACGAAAGCATAGCCACGCATAGGCAAAAATAAGACAGTGCCTGGGAGCTTACTCACAGGGCACTGTCTTTTTTGGCGTGATGTGGCGAACGCCGCGATAGACAAACGATGGAAGACGTCTTTTGCTGACAATCGTATGAATAGCGTGGGTCTATAGCAGAAAATCTTCTCTCCAGATACTTTTGAAGCTGTCAAATGCCTTCAAAATAAGAAAAGTGGGGCTATACAGAAAAATTTCCTTCTGAGATACTTATTTTTCTTATTTTGAGTATCTCCTGAGCAAGTTTTTTTGTATAGACCCATTTGGGGGATATTTCTATAGATATAGCCAGAAAAAAGGGATTATTTAATGCAATTTTTCTGTATAGACCCAAAACACTCTGAACAAACAAAAACTCCCAGAGTTATCTGCTCACTCTGGGAGTTCTATGGTTCTAAAGTTTTCAGTAAACCAGTAGCCCCGGTTGCATATAAGAATAAGCTGACCGTAAGTAGACGTCGGTACCATAGCGTCCTGCGGACGCATTGCGAGGGTACTTTCCTCGCTTATGTACCGCTACGTCTGCGCCCGAGCAAAGTGTGCTAAAGCACACCGCGATGTCAGCGTTTCTTATATGCAATCGAGGCTACGGTAGGCTAGCCAATAAGTTAGTTAACTTGCCAGTTACTTAAGTTCTTTTTACGCGAAAGGATTCTCCGTAGGATACAGCATTCCCTTCGGCTGGTTGAAATTCAGATCTTCTACTGGTACGCCAATGTACTTGAATACTTCGTACAGAGCCTTGCCGAAGTGTCCGAATGCTACGGCACCGTGGTGAGGGAAGTTCTTCTCGATCAGTACGTGACGATAGAAACGTCCCATCTCGGGAATAGCGAAAATACCGATACCGCCGAAGGATCTGGTCGCAACGGGAAGGACTTCACCCTGTGCAATGTAAGCGCGCAGCTTGCTGTCTGCAGTAGACTGTAAGCGGTAGAAGGTGATGTCTCCGGGAAGAATATCTCCTTCCAGAGTACCCTGGGTAACTTCTTCGGGAAGGGTTCTTGCCATGATCATCTGGTACTTCATGTTGCAGGAGGTCAGCTTCTTGGAGTTGGTATTGCCACAATGGAAGCCCATGAAAGTATCATTGTGCGTATAGTTAAATTTACCCTTGATGGACTCTTCGTACATATCATCGGGAACGGTATTGTTAATATCTAACAGAGTTACGGTATCTGCGCTGACACAGGTTCCGATGAACTCACTTAAGCAGCCGTAGATATCTACCTCACAGGATACGGGAATTCCCATACCGGTGAGACGGCTGTTCACATAGCAGGGTACGAAACCAAACTGGGTCTGGAATGCAGGCCAGCATTTGCCGGCAATCGCTACATACTTACGATACCCCTTGTGCGCCTCGATCCAGTCTAACAGGGTCAGCTCATACTGAGCCAGCTTAGGCAGTACTTCGGGCTTATGATTGCCTGCGCCCAGCTCTGCTTCCATCTCTTTTACCTTAGCCGGAATTCTCTCATCTCCGTCATGCTTCTTGAAAGCTTCGAACAGATCCAGCTCGGAGTTCTCCTCGATCTCCACACCCAGATTGTACAGCTGCTTGATCGGCGCATTGCATGCAAGAAAGTTCAGCGGACGCGGTCCGAAACTGATGATCTTCAGGTCAGAAAGCGCGATCACGGTTCTTGCAACCGGCAAAAATTCGTGGATCATATCTGCCACTTCTTCGGCAGTTCCGATAGGATATTCCGGTATGTAAGCTTTCAGATTGCGCAGAGCAAGGTTATAGCTGGCATTTAGCATACCGCAGTATGCATCGCCACGACCGGACACCAGATTGTCCTGTGTCTCTTCTCCGGCAGCCACAATCATAGCCGGACCGTCAAAATGTTTTATCAGCAGCGTTTCTGCAATCACCGGTCCGAAGTTGCCCAGATATACACACAGCGCATTACAGCCTGCTGCTTTCAGGTCTTCTACAGCCTGCACCATATGGATCTCGCTCTCCACAATACAGACCGGACACTCATAGATGTCCTCAGCGCCGTATTTCTCTGTATAAGCCTGTACCAGCGCTTTTCTGCGGTTTACAGACAAATCCTCCGGAAAGCAGTCTCTGCTGACTGCCACGATTCCAATCTTTACTTCTGGCATATTTTCTAACATACTAAACCCTCCAATAATCTTTAACTCTGTTGCATACACACCTATAACGTTTGTTATAGATTATCTGTATATTCTCACATCATATAGTTTGTACTCTATATTACCTGCATATTCTTATATCATAAAACACCATTACCTGTATAATCTGCGCCTGTCTCTTATCCTTCCAGAATCGGGAACAAGCCTTTTACCGTCGGATAGATCTGACGGAATTTCTGGTATTTTTCTTCATATAATGCAGCTGTCTCCGGGTTCGGTTCCACGGTATCGATCACTTTTACCAGTGCGTCTGCGGCCTCTTTCACACTCGCAT
>ERZ773185.1586-NODE-1586-length-16505-cov-9.682006_pt1 | contig 16505 bp, 16 predicted proteins | sample MGYA00580531_ERZ773185 | MGnify/ENA primary metagenome ERZ773185 (study PRJEB29015, sample SAMEA2737799) | human gut metagenome | biome: human gut; feature: human-associated habitat; material: faeces | place: China | collected 2012 ...
GGGTGTCGATGCTCCATGATCATGGGTTTTACCAAGCCGATTGAACACTTTAATCTACAACGAAAGAAGGTGATTACAATGAACACACTTTACGTCGGTATCGATGTAAGCAGCAAATCCAATGTCGTTTACTTAATGCTTCCAAATGGAGATAAACACAGCAACTTTTCTGTTGCTAACTCTCATGAAGGTTCTACCCTGTTGGTAAAAAAAATCTATTCTGCTTTAACTTCACATTCCCTTGACACGGTTCTGATCGGTCTTGAAGCAACCTCAGTTTACGGAGACAATCTCGTGTACTTCTTAAGGGAAGATGCCACTCTGGCACCGTTTAACAGAAAGATTCATGTCCTCAATCCTAAGCAAGTCAAGAAGTTTCACGATACTTACAATGACTTGCCAAAGAATGATTATGTGGACTCTTTTGTTATTGCTGACTGCCTGCGTTTCGGTAGAATCAACAAAGAGGTATATATGGGAGACTACCGTTATAAAGCTCTCCAAAACCTCACACGGGCACGTTTCTTCGCTGTTCAGAATCTTGTCAAAGAAAAGCAGCGATTCATGAATGTGCTGTTCAAGAAGTATTCTACTATGACGCAGGAGAAGGTATTCAGCGATGCCTTCAGCACTACTGCCCTTGCTGTCTACGATGAATTTGAATCCGCAGAAGCACTGGCAAATATGGACTTACATGAGCTTACTGACTTCATCATTGAAAAAGGAAAGAATCGCTTTCCTGATCCTGATGCAGTAGCCAAAGCCATTCAGAAAGCTGCCCGCAGTTCTTACCGTTTACCCAAGACGGTAAATGACTCTGTTAATCAGGTGCTTTCAATATCCATAACCTCTATGAAGGCATTGGAATCTCAAATCAAAGAGTTCGATAAAGCTATCAAAGCCCTGATGGAACTCTTGCCAAATGTATTGATATCCATTCCAGGTATTGGGCCTGTATATTCAGCCGGTATCATGGCTGAAATCGGAGATATCAATCGTTTTGATAATCAGGCATCGCTTGCTAAATATGCGGGGCTTGCCTGGAAACAACACCAGTCCGGTGGATTTGAAGCCGAAGTTACAAGGCTCATTCCATCAGGCAACCGATTTTTAAAGTATTATCTGTGTGAAGCCGCATTTTCTCTTGTAAGATGCGACAAGGAATACAGCGACTTCTACCACCTCAAATACAAAGAGGTAAACAGATGCCAACACAAACGTGCACTCGCATTAACTGCCCGTAAATTTGTGCGTTTAGTCTTTCGACTGCTGAAAGACAACCGCCTATACTGTCCAGCAAAGTAGATTCCATCTGCTTGCTGATGAACTACGCCCTGCTCATTTAAAAAATCTGGTCGACAGGGCTTAGGTGGGTGTTTTTTGTCTTTGCGGTATATATCAAAAATGTATGATTTTTAAATCATTTATTTTCTTGACATCACACCGCTGGACTCGCATGAACGTATCATCAATCGGCCGAAAACCTCTTAACCGCTCCAGATCCTCCTGATGCCTTCGTTCCCTTTTCTTATTTTCATCTTCACCCATTTTATCATCCCCCTTTTACCTTTGTAAATAATGGTTTTCTCATACTAACATATGTGCATTTCCATAACAAATGGTTTTACCTAAACAGCCGTTTTTACTTCGTAAAAGGACAATAAATAGGGTTCGTCATGTATGTATTGATTTTACTCTCTAATTGGCAAAATAGCAAGTTGACAAACTCAGACACTGTATGCCGCGTCTTCTCTACTGATAAATCCCAACCTGTATTCTCACCCGCTTCTTCATTATTACTTTCACACAGACTCCAATGATTTTATACATTTTCTTATCATTTTCTTCCTATTTAATGTACACACCATTAAATGTCTACTCAACAAAAAAAACATACCTTTAGGGAGAGTGAGGTCCTAAAGGACCGAAGGAGTAAATATTATGAAAAACTACAAGATTGCTGTCGCAGGAACCGGTTATGTTGGTCTGTCAATTGCCACACTTCTTTCCCAGCATCATAAAGTCACTGCTGTGGACATCGTTCCAGAAAAAGTAGAGATGATCAATAATCGTAAGTCTCCGATCCAGGATGATTATATCGAAAAGTATTTAGCAGAAAAAGACTTGAATTTAACTGCAACTCTAGACGCAAAAGCTGCATATAGCGATTGTTGTTTTCATATTTTTTTCATACCTTTTACTAACAATGTTCTTTTACCACAGATTTCGTTCTTCACATCTCAACCGACCAGAATGGAGCGTTGCCTGCTGCTCACCTCGTAGCGGTGTGTGAAGTTTTGAGCAGCTACCGTGTGTGAATTCACACAGCTTTACTTTGCCTAATACAGACACTAATTCGACAACATTCGACTTTTTAGTCATATTTTGTTCATTTTGCGTTTACAGTTTAGTACCGGGGGTCTGGCACCTGGAGCGTTTTCGTAGCGGTGTGTGATTATAAGAGCAGCTACCGTGTAGATGCCTCTACACGACTTTATTTTACCAAAGCATGACACTAATTCGACAGTATTCGACTTTTTAGTCATTTTTTGTTCATTTTACGTTTACAGTTTAGTACCAGGGGTCTGGCACCTGGAGTGCCTCCTGATAATTAAATACGTTCATGCTGTAAAGGAAGAACTGCGCCAATTTTCACGCCCTTTACGCGGTATTGGTGCAGTTCATTTTGCTTTTCGATAAGCCTTTTTAACCGAATATCCTCTATGTTGCGGACTATTTTTATTCTTTTAATCCGTTTATTTCGTATACTCTTTTTTTGCTGCTTTGCCTCATAAATAGTTTTTTTGGTACTTTTGAAAAAACTCAATTACAAATCGAACATTTTCTCGAACATCTAGCTAAATGGCATTGCGTAATGCTCCCTCTGGTGATAACACATTCACTCTATTTGGTGATCAGAAACAAAATATCCTTGATATTCCCATCCGTATTATCCGGGTTACTCTTGATAACGGTACTGAGGAATATCTTGCAACTAACATTACAGACACAAAAATCACTCAATCTATGTTTAAAGAATTATATTTTCTTCGCTGGCCTGTCGAAACTAAATACAGAGAATTAAAAATTTCTTTGCTCATAGAAGAATTCACCGGTGCTACAAAAGTTTCTATTATTCAGGAGTTCTTCATCACAATGTTACTTTCTAATATCAGCTCACTTATAAAAAAAAGAAGCAGATGAAAAAATCGCTGACACGGCTGACGAATCAAATAAATACGAATATCAGGCAAATCGCAACTTTATCATTGGTGCTATTGTAATAAATCTTCCTAAGATCTTGTGCAATGTTTTTGAAGTTTCAAAAATTAACAGCATCTATATCGAAGCAATCCGTTGCAAGTCGCAAATCCAACCTAACCGTTCTTTCCTTCGAAGGAAAAATAAAATGAGATGTCAAAAGCATTATGGGAATAAAAAAACAACATGATTATTCCGGGGCTCTCTGATTCTTCCGCAATTATCCGTTTTTGCTTTTTTATATTATCGGACATATAGTATAATTAACATATCAAAAAATATGGGGGAGGCAGTCAGATGCCAGGTTCACACGGTACATTATGTATAAATAGTTTTTATCCTGAAACTGAATTAAATATAACTAAGATTCAGGAATATGAAAAACAGATTTTAATGCGAATGAAATCAATCTCCAAGGATTGCAGGTGCCCAAAATGTGGTTATATAACAGATAAATATCATGGAACCTATATTCGTAAAGTCCAGGATCTCCCTATTTTAGGGAAGATGGTTCAACTTGAGATTTGTTCTCATGAATATGAATGTATAAATAATGACTGTGAAGTAACAACGTTTGCTGAAACATTTGATGGTTTTCTTAATACTTATAGTCGTATGACAGAACGATGTGCTGATTTTATCTGTACACTAGCAATGGAATCTAGCTGCGAAGGTTGTGCCCGTATTTGTAAGGCACTTGGTATTAAAATTAGTGGGGATACTGTTATAAGACTGCTTTTAAGAAAGTATGAATCTCTTCCCGGACCAGAGGTAGGTGATGTAATTGGCGTGGATGATTTTGCATATAAAAAACGACATACATATGGAACTATTATTGTAAATGAAAAAAATCATGAACCAATTGCGCTGTTGGATGGAAGAAATGGAGATGCACTAAGAAATTGGCTTAAGAATAATAAACATATAAAAGTAGTCACTCGTGATCGGGCGAGTGCATATGCAAAAGTAATATCAGAAGAGTTACCCGATGCTATGCAGGTGGCAGACCGGTTTCATTTACATCAGAATTTATTGGAGGCAATCAAAAAGGCACTAAATCATACATTTCCAGCAACAGTAAGTATTACTCATGTTGAGCAGTCTACAGTCATAGAAGAACCGTGTAAAAAAAATCAAATCTGATGTGGATAACTCTTCTATTTTTTCAGAAAAACGGTATAAAATGGTCTGTCAAATACAGAAATTTTTAAGTGAAGGATGTAGCTATCGTGAAATAGCAAAACGAATGGGGGTAGGACGAAATACGATTGCAAAATATCGTGAAGGAGATCCGGAAGAATTAAGTATGTACGGAATCCGGCAGAGTAAATTGGATATATTTTATGATTTCATTATTCAATGTTTGGATTCTGGGTGGAGTAAAAGCAAAACAATAAAAGAAATTTATGCAAAAGGATATACAGGTTCAAAGAGTAATGTCTTTGACTATTTATGTAAGATAGAACAAAAAGAAAACAGATATTTTGAAGTGCAACCATATATCCAAACAATGACAGAAGCATTAAAATACAGAACAGGTAGTATCGGTAAAGAAAAGGACTATATCACACGTGAAGGGATATTTCGATATATGTGGATGAATACAGAATTAACAGTAGCACACAAAAACTTTATTTATGATCAGTATCCTGCGGTCCAGGAACTTCATCGTTGCATAAAAGAGTTTCGAAATATTTTTAAAAAGCGAAATATTCCGCTATTATACTTGTTTATAGAAAAATATTGCAAAAGCGAACTTAAAGCACTAAAGAGTTTTGCTGAAGGATTAAAAAGAGATATAGACGCGATTGAAAATGCCGTAGCCTATGACTATAGTAATGGCTTTGTTGAGGGCACAAACAGCCGATTAAAAATGATAAAACGGACAATGTATGGACGCTGTAGAAAACGCTTATTAGAGGCAAAACTTAGATATGTAGGAAAGCATAGAAACGGATAATTGCGGAAGAACCTCGCCACACCGGACTGGCGGCTCTGCCGCACCGTAATATTCATACTGGATGCTGTGGATACGATAAACAAAGAACTACGAATTTACACAGGATTTATAAATGATACCGGCAAAGAGCTGCCGACCATTATTGCATTTGAGGATATATTAGAGATTGGGGTGAATATGACTTGAACTACTACTTTTGCGATTCCTACCGCTACTGCTTCTCTGCTGAGAAACTGCCGGATCGATGCCCCGACTGCGGAGCGGTAGCACACGATAATAAAAAGGCAGTACGGCCGGCGAGTAAAACGGAAATCGAGGAATTGCTCAAAATACAGAAAGAAGATAAGGAGGAAACACAAAATGAAAGCACATAAATATTGGTCACTCGGCGCACTTGCCTGCACGGCAGGATGCTTCTACACGGGCTGCAAGAAACTGATGCAGGCTCACAAGTATTTTGCTTGTGGCTCTCTGATCTGCATGGGCATGGCAATCTACTCAGGCCACAAAATTGCACCGAAAAAGAAAAAAGCTGAAAAGCCTGAAAAATAAGAACACATGCCCTCGCCGTAACAAGCGAGGGCTTTTTTTGAACTCCAAGAGTTCGCTTTATTTCCGTTACAAACTATATACTTCCATCATGAGTCGTATTCCGACTTTCAGACCTTCCTCAAAAGCGGTCTTCTCCCATGTGCAGCACACCGTCCCCTGCCGGTCCATAATCTTTTCCCAGAGTGGGATCTTATCGCCGACATAGTCATCTACGAGCCTATCCATTCCTTCCAAGCCACGAATCCACTCTTCCAGTTCCTTTTCTTTGGTCTTTGCAACTTTCTCGGCGGCTGTGTTTTTCTCTACTGGATTGTTTTCCGTGTAATGCTCGTAGATCAGATCAAGCAGGTTCTCCACCGGCGGATAATACTCCGGCTCTGTTTTCTTCAAATACTCCTGAATATTACGGTGCGGCAGAGCCGCCAGTCCGGTGTGGCGAGAGCCACCTGTCCGGACTAACGGAGCCACCCCATTTTTTTATTAAGTTACTTTGCCATTGCTGGGTCCAGTCCATATACTTCTCTCATAGAGAGGTCTTTAGCTGGGTCAACACTTTCAATATCGATCTTATAGGAATCATACGATATGCGATCCATGATGGCATCGGCAAGAGTACTTTCACCATCACAGATTTGCTGGTACCACTCACTTTCACGGAACTGAGAACAAAAGATTGTTGAAGATTTTTTACGTCTTTTATGTATCAGTTCAAAAAGATTTCTGGCTTCAGCTTCTGTCAGTTTAAGAAGCAGCCACTCATCAAGGATCAGTACTATTGGCTTGGTGTATTTCTTCAGGACAGTCGAGAAAGTTCCATTGTCCCTGGCAGCCTGTAAGTCCAATAATAGATCAGGAAGTCGTACATACCGTACTGAGTAATAGTGCTTGCATGCTTCCATGCCAAAGGCACAGGCCATGTAAGTTTTACCACTTCCGGTTGCTCCAGTAATAAAGATGTTCCGGTATTCTGTAATGTATTCACAGGTTGCCAGACGGTTGATCAGTGCTTTGTTCAGCTTTCGTCCAGAATGGTAATCAATCGCTGCAATGCTGGCATCTGGCTGTTCAAACTCAGCCTGGCGGATCAGCCTTTTCAGACGATTGTTTTTGCGGTTGCTATATTCGACATCAACAAGCATACCGAACCGATCTTCGAATGGAACTTCCTTCATTGCAGGATCATCCATCTGGATACGGAATGCATCTGCCATAGCAGTCAGACGCATTTCAATAAGTTTATCGATTGTACTTTGATTTGTCATGATTGTTTACCTCCATAGTATCTGGCTCCTCTGGTTATGCCGTGTGGTTTTACTGCCTGAGATGATTCTGATCCGGTATCAGGTTCATCCTTTGCTACAACCAATAGATTTTTGATACTTTTATAGCTGGGTTTACCGGAATAAGAGAGCGCCGTGGCGCAGGCCTGTTCCAGTTTTTCTGGCGAATGTTTTTCTGCCAGTTTCAATAATCCCATGCAGCTTCTGTAGGATTGCTGTTCAATTCTGCCGGAGGTAAGTATCGCATTGACAACCTTACTTGTGTTAATTCCAATCGAATCAGCCCACTTACGGAATCGGTCACCGTTCCATTCCAGATATTTCTGGTGTTCCTGCGGCATATGTTCTGTCACTGTAGAATACTGACCGCTTCGTCCATAGAGTCGTCTGTGAGAGGCAATACGATTGTGATTATAAAATATTTCAACCGTTGTATCTGTTATACGCACATCAACCTTATTTTTGATATACTGATAAGGCACGGAGTAGAACATTCTGTCTACTGCGATGTGATAGTTAAACTGGACGGTGGCTTGTTTCCACTCAGCCAGTTCAAAAGGTGTAGCAGGCAACGGAGCCAGTAATGGCATTTCTTCCCCAAGAAATAAACTGAGTCTGCTACATTCCTTTTTCTGGAATTTACGAGCATTGTAGGCATCCAGTTTTTCACGGATTGAGGCATTCAATTCTGCAAGAGAGAAAAACTGCTCATTGCGAAGGGCTGCTGTTATCCATGTGGATATCTTTCCTACTGCTCCCTCTACATTCGGTTTATCCTTGGGTTTCCGGACTCTGGCTGGAAGGATGGCAAGATTGTAATGTTCTGCCATCTCATGATAAGTTGTGTTTAAGGCAGTGTTGTACCAGTCACTCTTTTTATGATTCACTGCGGTTGTACAGTTATCAGAAACGAGCATAGGTGTGACACCGCCAAAGAAATCAAACATCTGGACATGAGCTTTGATCCAGTTGTCAGTTTTCTCATTCATATATGCTTTTACAAAAGCATACTGACTGTAAGTTAATACACCTACAAATATCCATGCATCTGTGATTTCTCCAGTGTCCGGATCAATGATGTGGGCAGGATCACCGGCCCAGTCAACTTCAATCTGTTCACCTGGTTTTCTGGGGATATGCATGGTAGCCCTGCGTTTTTCTTCATCCTTCTGGATGTAGTAGCAGAACTGAGAATACATTAGAGGCTCTTCGCTGCTCATGCGGCACTCCTCGCAGTATTCTACCCAGAGAAGCTTTTTGTTTACACCGTTCCGCAGAAGTTCTTTGCGGATGTAGTCAAAGTTTGGCATGCGTTTATTCGTTGCCGACTTATCCTTAGGAAACATCAGCTCCTCTAGTGCGCTGTCGGTCATGTCGAAATCCAGCGGCCATGAAAGATTGATTTCCGCTGCCTTTTTCAAAACCTTGGCGACTGTGTTTCTGGATACACCGCAACTCTGTGCGATGTTCCTCTCACTGAATCCTAAGCTTTTCAAGCGTAGGATTTCACGATACTTGGTCATAACTTACGACCTCCTTTATCTGTATTCACACCAAAGGTGTGTATTTACAGTATAAAGGAAATATATGTAATAGAGCCCAATACTGTGGCTCTGAATTACCGGAATATATGGCTCTCATTCTCCGGAATGGTGGCTCTCAAAGTCCGGACAGGTGGCTCAGAGAGCCCCGGAATAATCATACTCCTCCAGCATTTCCTTCAATTTTTCTATAATGCTACCATCCTTCCCAACTGAGATTCACATCCTCAGTTACGGCACATATTACCGTAGACTTCTGTACATAGCAACCTATTTTTTGCGGTTTTTCGGATGCCCCATCTTCTCCTTTACTTCATCCGGCACATCGATCAGCCCGAACCGATAGAACATCCCATAAATGTAAGTCACGCCCCGGATATCCCCCAGAGCTTTGGGACGATCAACCACATCCTCTTTAACATTCTTCAGTGCCAAAACTATAGAACTCCATGCCAGGCTTTTACTGTTCTCCCGGCGGTCGATCCACAGTTCTTTTGTGTACTCGCCGTTCCTGCCTTTTTTAATTTCGTAAGAGAATGGCAACCCGGAGTAAGTTTTGAATTTCACACCAGCATAAGCCAAAACCACTCCCCAAAAGTTTTCTTCTGTCGGATCAACCCTCCACCGCTTCATCGCTCTATATCTCCGCTGCCGCTCTGCTCCGACACTAATCTTCCCTTTTTCTGCTGTGCTTGGGAAGTACACACCTTTCCGATATGGCAGGTACGAGGTGACGGAGGCTTTGGAAAGTTTCAGAGTGTTTGCAGTTGAGAGTATGGAGGTTTTGTAGTCTTGTGTTTCACGGTATTCTTGAAAAGTAGCTTGCACCTTCTCCGCCACTTCAGATTCATACACACCGGCCGTGATGAGCAGCTTCCGTACTTTGATTGGATTTAATCCTAGTTCTTCGCCGATGGCCTGCAAGGACATCTCAGAATCATAAAGTGCCACAGCACTTTCCATCTGCTCTTTCAGATTTTTCCCGACATCGTACTCCGGCTTCAGCTTCTTTCGGCCTCCACCGGGCTTCCGAGATTTATACGCTCTTTTCTTTCCCATGCTTATTCGTGCAGCTCCAGCGGCAGACCATCCGGATCATGGAAGAAAGTCATCTTCTTTCCGGTATAATCGTCAACACGAATCGGCTCACATTCAATGCCTACCTCCGCCAGTTCATTCACTGTCTGCTCCACGCTCTCAACGCAGAACGCAAGGTGACGCAGCCCACAGGCCTCCGGGCGGTTCACACGCTTCGGAGGATTTTCCTCAGCGAAAATCTCCAGCTCCGTGTGTTCATTGACACGAAGATCCAGCTTCCAGTCCTTACGCTCCGGGCGGTAGTTTTCCCGGATGACAGCAAAGCCCAGCTTGTTCACATAGAACTCCCTTGCGGCTTCGTAGTCGGATACGATGATCGCGATGTGGTGTATTTTAGATAAGTTCATTTTTCTCACGCTCCATTTCTTTTATTTCTATTCAATTTTTATTTTCGTCACAAACTATATATCAACCTTCAAAAAATACCGAGTGTACTCCTGGAGTTCAGTTTGTCCACACGGCATTTATTTCTCGGTTTTCTTGGTTATTTCAGCTTAGCGAGGATCTCATCGGCACTCATGCCACCGGCAAGCAATTTCTTCAGGACGGATTCCGCCTCTGCTTTCTTTGCTTCCTCTGCGGCCTTAGCATCTTCCTTTGCCTTCTTCGCTTCCAGGGATGCCACTTCTTTTTCGGCCTTCTTCAGAGCAGTCTTCTTCTCTTTTAAGTCAGCCTTCAAAGTGTCAATGTTTGCGGTGATGGATGCGATCTCAGATGCGAGTGCTTCCTTTGCGGACTGCTTTTCTGCAATCTGCGTTGCAAAATCAGCAGTCACAGTTTTGAGTTTATTCTTGCTACCTTTAGTTCTGGGCATAGGTGATAACCTCTTTCCTTTTATAGTTGTTTAAGTATAGCACTGTGTGGATATGAGGGCAACATTATACTGCGCCATTGTAGTGATACTGAGTTATGCTTCCAATAATAGGCGCTGCATCATGAATATTGAAAAGGACCACATTTTTTCCTTTTATTCTGTTAGTTCTCGTACACGGATAGATAATACCCGTTATTCCTTTTCCCTCAAGATATTTAGCCAGAATTTGAAAAGATTTATAGGCTTTTTCTTTACCATCGGCATCATTTTCATCAACTTTTTTGTAGATACAACTACAAATGAGTTTTAGAATTTGCTTCACACTATTCTTTTCAATAAGAGATCTATCTAATGGATGTGCTTCCATTGTTTGCTCAATCCGTCTTCTGACATAACCTTGATCATCTCTATGTCTAAGCAGATCTTCATCCGATAAAAGAAGATCAAGCATAGAATGGACATGATTATTTGCTTGACTCTCTATATCACGCCGTATTGAATACAATTCAATATCATTATACGACAAATCTAAAATCCGGCCACCATTTACCGCCTTGAATCTACAGAAACATGTATCAACTGCACTCTTCAATTTACATTCAAGCAGACATATATACTGTCCTACTTTGAGTTCTGCATTATAGTCTAAATCTTCTGTTCCGTAAGAGAGATACAGATATGTCTTTCCAGGAGGATTCCATCTATTCTGTGCCTTGTTTGGCCACGGTATAAATCTATCTTCATTACACATCGTCTCCGTAACCATTCTGTAAAGAACATCTGTATCAGCAAGTGAACAGATAAATTCTGCTTCGTATTTCTCTATTGCATTTGTAAATATATCATCAAAAAGCTCTATGAACGTCCTGCTTCCATCATCAGATTTCAGAACCTCACTCCACTTTTCATCAATTATACTTCTTGCTCCTGCAATTTGGATAGAATCTATTATTCTATCATAGATTTCTTCATCTGTAACTCCAATAATAAGTCTTTTACTGTACAGATGCTTTACATAGTCAATTATCGTATTCTGATTCCAATATTCTTCTGGCGAAAAGATGTCCGCTAAAACCTTCGTTAAGATATTCAGTCTAGTAATCAGCTTCCACAACTTTTCTGTATTGTTTTTCCATAAATATCGTCGAATGCAATGGCTGAGACATTTCAATTCATCTTTACAATTCGGCGAAAAATTTTCAATCTGTTCTAATTCATCTAGCATAAGTGCATTATAATCGATAGGTGTTACTCTCACAGCGTCTCCCTGATGCACTTTTTGCCAACACATTGAATCAAGTAGTCGAGAAACTTCTCTAACCTCCATACTTTTCACCTTCTATCTCTCATTGTTATTCCTTCACATCTCAGCCGATCATAAGATCGTTGCCTACTGCTCACCACGGAGAGGTGTGTGATTATCAGAGCAGTGTAGGGAGCTACCCGCTCCCAGTATATCACAATTTCATCCAGTTTTACAGACGCTTTCTTGCCTTCATCGCTATATAGTACATTAAGCCGCCTAGCACTCCGCCGACTGTGTTATAGAAGATGTCTGATAGCTGGAATGTTCCTAAGCGAAGCAATAATTGTAGCATTTCAATACTTACCGAAAGGATAAATGCTATCTTTCCGCTACACCACAATATCTTCTTCCAGCCGCTTCCCATCTTCTCTCCGAATGTCCACATCACTACCGAACTAAACGGCACCATCATGATCACGTTCTCGATGCACTCGGTGGTCAGCTGCCTCTCACCGTTCACGGTCTCCCAGATGCCCCAGCCACCCATAATATCGGACAGCGGATTCATCCACAGCTGACGGTTTAACAAAGTTCGGAACAGCACAAGTGAAATCACAAAGGCCAAGAAGAATAGCTTTCTAAAGAACACACTCTCTTTAAATTTCTGATACCATGTCATCATGGCAATCTTCCAGCCTTTTCCTGCTCCAATAGATTCATAAGCATATAGATAGAAAAACATGGCGAGGAAGGAAAGAAGGAGCGAGAATCCAAACGGCTCATAGAGAGCAGTTAGAATGTTTGTGAGGATCTTTCCGAGTAAATCAATCGTTTCTTTCATCGTTGTTTACAGATCACTGAACAGCTCAACCTTATACACGCCATTCCCCAGCATCTTCTTGAAGCTGCCCTTTACTGCTGCGACATCTTCGTGGTAGGTCATGCCGTACCATGTGTCGTTGGTTTTCAGAACCTTTACGTTCATCTTTCCCTGCTCCAACAACTCACCGATGAAGATGGGGATCAGGTACTCTGCTTTCAGAGGATTGCCCGGAACCTCTTTCTCGAAGAATTCTTTGAAGCCCTCTTCCAGTACATCCAGAAAATCAGGTGTCAGCCCCCACATATTCATGGATACCAGAGAATCAACGTCAATCACTTTTTCATCTGCCTCGGCTCCATTTGCACTCTTGACGATATTCTTTGTCTCCACGACTTCGGTCAGGTTGTTCTGATCATCCATCTTGCAGATGCCACGGGTCACACCACCATTATCAGACAGCGTGTTCTTCAGCACAAAGCCTGCCATGCAGGACTTGCCACCATTCACCAGATACTCATGTACGGCTTTGAAACCTTCCTTGCCGTAGTAATCGTCTGCATTGATGACAATGAACGGAGTCTTGATGACCTTCTTCGCTGCAAGGACGGCCTGGCCAGTCCCCCACGGCTTTGTCCGGCCTTCCGGCAGAACTCCCGGGATGTCGTTGATATCCTGGAAAGCGTAGTCCACAGTTACATCATGGGACGCGCAAATAGAGGCAATACGTTCACCGATGACCTCTTTGAACTCTTTCTCGATATCCTTACGAATAATAAATACCACATGATTGAAACCAGCCTCGATTGCATCATGAATCGAGTAATCCATAATGATATGTCCGGCATCATCCACCGGTTCTAACTGTTTAATTCCTGTTCCGAAGCGACTGCCGATACCGGCTGCCATGATAAGTAATGTTGTTTTCATACTCTCTCCTCTCTGTACTCGCAATTTAATTAAACCCAAAAACCATTCTAGGTTTTCTTCAATGCAAATATTTGTCTACGAACTCCAGTACAGAGGACAGTGTGTCTACCTGTCCAAAATCCTCATTCTTTGTATCTGTTCCGTTTCCATTAACTAGAATCGCTTTGCATCCAGCCGCCATTCCGGCTTTAATATCATTCTCACCATCGCCAATCATATAGCTTTGGCTCAGATCAATGTTATAATCGATGGCCGCCTTCAGCAACATTCCCGGCTTCGGTTTGCGACAATCGCATTCAATCTTCAATTCTGGTACTTCGCCTTCATATCCCTTGTGTGGATGATGAGGGCAATAATAGATTGCATCAAGGTAGGCTCCCTGCAAGCCAAGTTCTGTCTCCATCTTATTATGGATCTCTTCCAGTTCTTGAAAGGTCACCTCTCCTCTAGCAATAACAGGCTGATTTGTGACTACAATTGCAAGATAACCAGACGCATTGATTTTCTTGATTGCTTCTGCCACGCCATTAATCAACTCAAATTCATTAATATTTCTAAGGAACCCGACATATTTATTGATCGTACCATCCCGGTCGAGAAACACAGCTTTCTGCTTGTTTGAAAGATTCTTAGCCGATACTCTTCCTGCTTTGAAATCCTCTTCTACCTGATGGAAGCGATCTGGTGTTCCCATATCCTTCACATATTCTGGAGAATCGTAGCAGAACATCTTGCCAGTTCCAGCCAACGGTTTTAGAAGCTGACGATCCAAATCAACTTTTACAGTTTTCCCCGTCGTCTTGTCCACAGTGCCGATTTTGTCTGCATCAATCGACACCCTATCAAGGACTTTAGGATCAATCACATGCAGCCCAGCATTGACTCTATTCTTATAATATGTCGGGCGAACATCTTCCTTTGCCAGCCAAGATTGAACCGACATATCCTTTTCCGCAATGATGAGCCCACTATCGTAAGGATGGTTATTAGGATGAGTGAACAGAGTCACTAATCCGCCATGTTCTTGATGAAATCTGACCATTCGGTTGAAATCAACATCAAAAACGGCATCTGCATTCAAAAGCAGGAACGGTTCATCTCCTAGTTGCTCTCGCAGCTTAAAAAGTGCACCAGCATTTCCAAGCGGTGTGACTTCATTGTAGTACTGAATCGCCACTCCCAATTTAGAGCCATCTCCAAAATGGTTCATGATTTTGTCTCCCATATGGGAAACAGTCATAATAATATCTTTAAATCCCTGATCCCTTAACGAGATAATCTCTCGCTCAAGAACTGGAACACCTTCTATCGGAATCAAAGGCTTCGGAATATCAGGGAATAATTCAGATATTCGAGTTCCTCGCCCTCCGGCCATTATTACTGTCTTCATAAAGCTAATCTCCATTTACATATTCATTTCAAGCAAATCAAATGAATTTTCGTATTATTTTAAATTCATTTGACATTTTCACCACTAAAAATGCAGTACAAATCGACATTATCATGCTAATAACTACTTTAACCCATCCATTACACGCAATTCCAAAATGTTCTAACGAACCAACGGCAAAAATAATCCATGGATGGCATAAATATATCACCGTACTTATGTTTCTTGCATTCTTGTTTGCTTCTATTTGAGGTAGACTAATCATAAATGCTACTAATACAATTGCCGCAATGACGGTAGTAAAGGTAATATTGATTATACACTCACTATCAATTTTACTTACTAAAATTCCCTCTACATATAAAACAATAATAGCGACTGGTAGGATTAATTTCAAAATCTTTATATTTCTTATTTTACTTTCATAATCAGCCAAGCATTTTCCGACTGCAACCAAAAAAGAACCCATAAAAAAACCATTTCGGGTAGTAAGGAATATACTGTAGTACAAATTTGGGAAACTTACACCATACGTGTCCGTGAGAATTCCAATAATCATTAATCCAGTCGTTAATAGCATTAAAGCAAATTTTCTATTTTTCATTACATACACTACATACATAGCCACAATCAATGATGGCAAATACCAGAGATGGTAAAATGTTCCATCAAAAAGTGCTTTTTGGACAAAATCTACTAATGCAACAGGAAACCTTATTCCGTCTTTTAAGTAATTATAAATATTAAGTGGCAAATAAATAACAGCCCAACACCCATATAGTTTCAGAATACGCAAAAACTGTTTTCTTAGTCTCTCCCTATTGACCGTTTTTTTAAATAAAAGAAAACCAGACATTATAAAAAAGGATGTAACGCCAATTGTACTAATTGTATTGATTATATACACATGCCAGAATGTATTCGCACAAAAAAACTTCTGCCCGATATGTCTCAAGACAATAAGGAGTGCAAGTGATATCTTTAAAAGATCTAGGTTTCCGTACCCCCCCACACACACATTCAGTGGATTTTTCTGCATAAATTTATTAAACATCATATATGATACTTTTTTATTCCTTCCTTGTTTAATGCTCTTAGTTTTTGTGTACCACAACTTTAGCCGGAACTCCCACTAACGAAATTTCATTTTGTTCGAAACTTTTAGTCACTACTGCCCCGGCTCCAATATAAACATTGTCTCCGATTCGAACATTTCCAATGACTACTGAGTTCATCCCCAATTCGCAATGATTCCCTATTGAAGGGCCGTTTCCACCATTTTTACTGCCTAAACATGTTGTTCCAATTATAGTGCAGTATTCTCCTACCGATGAATTTTCATTGACAATAATATTTCCTGTGTGAAATATGTGTAGCCCTTTTCCAAAAACATTCAGTGGAATCTCAAATCCTAGCTGTAGACCTATTTTATTTCTATAATGATTATGGAGTTTAAATAGCAGTTTCGTTATGCCACCCCCCCCCCACGCACAATTTTTATAATATTCACAAATTCTTAATTCGCGCAAATATCGTCGAATTAAGCTTTTTCTTGAATATCCTTTTTTTTCAAGCTCAATTACATTTTTCAATTCTTCTCTTGTTGATATCAT
>ERZ773185.1589-NODE-1589-length-16499-cov-7.922403_pt1 | contig 16499 bp, 17 predicted proteins | sample MGYA00580531_ERZ773185 | MGnify/ENA primary metagenome ERZ773185 (study PRJEB29015, sample SAMEA2737799) | human gut metagenome | biome: human gut; feature: human-associated habitat; material: faeces | place: China | collected 2012 ...
ATCATCCTTATCGGTCTTTCCCTTTCGGGCAGCGCTGTGAATATGGCTAAGACCAACTGGGTTCTCGCCTTCGCATCGCTTATCACCGCCATCCTGGTACTTACCTTCTGCAAGGGACTGATGAAGCTGGTGCCTATCATTTCGGGCGTTATCGTGGGTTACGTCATCGCCATCTGCATGGGCGAGGTAGATTTCTCGGATGTAGCAGCGGCTTCGTGGTTCTCCTGTCCGGTAAGCTTCGATACCATCACCCATTTCTCCTGGGCGCCATTTCTCTATATGTTACCCGTGGCGATAGCACCGGTGCTGGAACATATCGGCGACGTGTATGTGGTGAGTGCCGTGGCGAAGAAGGATTTCGTGGCAGATCCGGGATTGCATCGCACGATGTTGGGCGATGGAGTGGCGTGTCTCTGTTCCGCCTTCCTGGGTGGTCCTCCTGAGACTACCTATTCTGAAGTAACGGGAGCGATGTCTATCACCAAGGTCACAAGTCCTGCCGTGATTCGCATATCCGCAGCCACCGCCATCTGTTTCTCTATCGTGGGCAAATTGAGTGCCTTGCTGCAGAGCATACCTCAAGCGGTATTAGGTGGCATCATGCTGCTTCTTTTCGGCACCATCGCCAGTGTGGGTGTTCAGAATCTGATGCAGAACAAGGTAGATATGAATGAAACCCGCAATGTCATCATCATCTCGGTGATGCTGACGATGGGCTTGGGTGGTGCCGTCCTCTCCTCCGGTTCCTTCGCCATTTCCGGCATCGGTCTCTCTGCCGTCATCGGCGTGATTCTCAACCTCGTACTTCCTAAAACGAAGAAGGAGGAGGCGTAAAAAGTGGGAAAACATCTATTTTCGAAGAAAAAAAATGTTTTTTAATCATGGAGAAATAAACTAATTCGCAAAATATCCGTACCTTTGCAGTATGAAAACATTATTAGACGTTCATACACATACCATAGCATCGGGTCATGCCTTCAGCAGTTTGCAAGAAATGACCATGGCTGCAAAAGAAAAGGGGTTGGAAATACTGGGAATCACAGAGCACGGACCACATATCCCGGGCACCTGTGATCCCATCTATTTCAGAAACCTGCATTGTGTTCCCCGTCAGCTCTATGGAATCAAGCTGATGCTGGGAGCAGAACTCAACATCCTCAATACCCAGGGCGATATTGACCTCGATGAGGATTACTGGCGCATGCTTGATATCCGAATCGCTGGCATTCATAGCCTTTGCTGGCAGGGAGGAACCAAGGAAGAGAACACGCAGGGAGTCATCAACGCCATGCGCAATCCATTCGTGCAGATTATTTCCCATCCTGGAGATGGAACGGCAGAACTGGATTTCGAGGCTCTGATGAAGGTTTCCAAGGAGACGCATACCTTGCTCGAAATCAACAATCACTCCATGGCTCCCATCCGTCACAAAACAGTGGCAGCTCCTAATAACCTGGAACTGCTGGAACTTGCCAAGAAGTACGAGACACCAGTCATCTTCGGAAGTGATGCCCACTTCTCTGCCATGATTGCCGACTACAGCAACATCATGCCGCTGGTAGAGAAAGCAGAGTTCCCGGAAGAACTGATTCTCAACTATCAGCCGGAGAAGTTCATAGCTTATCTCAAGCCTACCCCAGAAAAATAGGAAAAAATCGTTTCACATTTCATTTGCACTACTATGATTATAGAGGAAATTATCAAGTATAACGAGGAATTCGTAGCCAACAAGGGCTACGAAAAGTATCTTACGAGCAAATACCCAGACAAGAAACTTGCCATCCTTTCCTGTATGGATACCCGCCTGACAGAGCTTCTGCCAGCAGCATTGGGATTGAAGAATGGAGATGCCAAGCTCATCAAGAATGCAGGTGGACTGGTTATCAGTCCATTCGACTCCGCCATGCGCAGCCTCCTGGTTGCCATTTACGAACTGGGTGTAGAGGAAATCATGGTCATCGCCCACTCCAACTGCGGTGCCTGCCACATGAACGGACAGCAGATGAAGGAATTGATGCTCAAGCGCGGCATCCATCAGGATGTCATCGACACCATCGGACTTTGCGGTATCGACCTAGACCATTGGCTGGAGGGATTCCACGACACAGAGGATTCTGTAAGGAATACTATTAAAACCATCCGTACCCACCCTCTTGTACCAAAGGATGTCAATCTGCATGGTTATATCATCGATTCCCAGACGGGTAAGCTCACAGAAGTAAAATAGAACTATATAATAATAATGAGAACATCAGCCGGTGATGAAGAAGATTAAGTATCACCACTGGCTGATGTCTGAAAAGATTTAGAAAGTGAACTGCTCCAGTTTCAAGCCGTTCTTGGTAAGAGCTTCAATCTTTGGAACCAATGTAGTGAAATGCTCAGAAGCCATGTGAGCTTTCAGAACTTTCTCGTTCTCCCATGTCTCGCAGATCATCATCACCCCATTACGAGTTCCACTGGTGAAATAGTCATAGGCAATATTGCCATTGTCCTTCAAAGACTTCTCTACCAGTTCCTTGCATAAAGCGTTGATTTCCTCAACCTTTACCTCCTCCTTCTTCTCAAAAAACACATTTAATCTAATCATAGTTCTTTATTTTTAATATTGATTTTGTATTCAATTGCTGGTTGCAAAATTACCATTTTTTTATGAATACCCAACAAATTATGCGTTATATTTTTGTTAAAATTAGAAGTTTTTCCATTTTTTCTTGCACCATTAAGATAAAAAACGTGATGAATGTGCAGAAGAAGATAGTTTGTACTTTGGAAATGCTTCGGCTTTTTGTATTTTTGGTTTGGAAATGCATCGAAATCTGAGAGTTTTTGGTTTGGAAATGTATCGAAAAAACGGATATTTTGGTTTGGAAATGCTTATTTCTTGCTTGTTTTGTTTGGATTCTTGAAAATAAGTTGTATCTTTGCACCATGTTTTTAATGCATTTGATTTCTGAAAGCTATCTTTCAATATGATCATTTGGATAAGACATAACCGAATTTTTAAAGATAAATGTATGTTTGAAAGAATCGCCATCAAATATCTTCGCCATTGGGCGAAAAAGGAAGATCGTAAACCGCTGGTTTTGCGAGGGGCTCGACAGGTGGGTAAGACAACATTGGTAAAGTTGTTTGCCAAGGAGTTTGATACCTATATTTATATGAACCTGGAGGAGAAGGAATATGCAGAGCTGTTTGCTGCAGACTATTCTTTCGAAGATTTATTGGCTGGAATTTATCTCAAAGCTAATGAACCGTTGGATTTCGGAAAGCGCACCTTGATTTTTATCGACGAGATACAAAATGAGCCGAAGGCTGTGCAAACCTTGCGCTACTTCTATGAGATTCATCCTGAAATCTATGTGATAGCAGCGGGTTCTTTGCTGGAAAGTCTGATGGACCGACATATCTCTTTCCCTGTTGGCCGTGTAGAATATATGGCTTTGCATCCATGTACTTTCGTAGAATTTCTTCGTGCCATGGGGCAGAAACTGATGGCTGACAGTATAGAAAACATGTCCTTGCCAGCTTCTTTGCATTCTTCGGCCATGGAGTGGTTCAAGAAGTACATGATTGTGGGAGGTCTGCCGGAGGCTGTAGCCAATTATGCCAAGTATAAGGATATTGTCAGGCTGAATGAGGTGTTTAATGCGCTGCTTTCAGGCTATCGGGACGATGTGGAAAAATACGCCAGTAAACCCAAGGAGCAAGATGCCATCCGATACATTCTTAACTATGGCTGGACATTTGCAGCCCACCGAATCCAGTTTTCCAAATTCACAGGTTCTTCTTTCAAGGCGGCAGACACAGGCAATGCTTTCCGGATATTGGAGAAAACGCTTTTACTGGAGTTGGTATATCCTCAAACAACAGCGTCATTTCCGATTTTGCCCGACTTGAAGAAAAGTCCTAAGTTGTTATGGATAGATACGGGCTTGGTGAATTATGTTGCAGGCATACAAGAAGATCTGCTTTTCAGCAAAGACACCGATGAACTTTGGAATGGTGACATAGCAGAGCATATTGTTGGGCAGGAATTGTTAGGCTCAACGTTTATGTTTGGCGAAAAAAGAATGTTTTGGGTACGTGAAGCCAAGAACTCTCAGGCAGAAATAGACTTTCTGATAAGATACAGGTCGCACCTGATTCCGATAGAAGTAAAGACTGGTAGCAATGCCAAACTCCGTTCCTTGCATCTCTTTATGGATGAATCGAAAGAGAAGGTAGCACTGCGTCTCTGGAATGGTCCGATGACCTCGGATACCGTTACGACTCAGAAAGGTAAGTCTTTCACTTTATATAATATTCCGCTATATTATGCCGGTTATCTGGAAGTATTCCTGGACAGTATAAGTAATACCATCTGAGACCGATGAACTTGTTACAGCCGCAGCACAGTTGAAACTACACCTGTGCTGCGGAAATCAAAAGTAAGCATTCCGATTGCTGGTTGCATAATTACCATTTTTATATGAATATCCAACAAATTATGCGTTATATTTTTGTTAAAATTAGAAGTATTTTATTTTTTTCTTGCATCATTAAGATAAAAAGCGTATATTTGCAGCAGATTAAATACGCAAGCTTATGAAAGAGAAAAGATATACATTGCCAGAAGAGCAGGAAGATGCAGCTTTCGTAGCAGAGTCAGCACCAGCCTATCACGGAAATGCTGCCATAGCACTTCCCGAGGACGAATGTGCAGAAGAAGATATTGACTGGAATAAGATTCCAGTGGGCTGGCATCCGGCCAATGAAGAAGAAGCCGTGGCTAGGATTGAAGCTATTGAGGCGGAGTATGAAAGGACAGGCAAGGCTACAGATTTTGATGATTTTATAGCAGAACTTAAATCTGAAGGATTATGGCTCATATAAAATTACTAGACCCTTTCAAGAAGGAACTTCGAGATATGGTGGTTTACACACTAGCCGAATTTGGAGCTACTTCAGTAAAACGGTTTAATAAAGAGCTTGATGACATCAAGCATCGCCTGATGCTTCATCCTCTTTCTTCACCCAAAGAGCCATTGCTTAAGCGATTCCACCGCCCTTACCATAGTGCGATTATCAAGGAGAATTGGAAGATTATCTATCGCTACGACGAAGTCAACGACCTCGTCATTTTCGTAGATTTATGGGATATGAGAAGAAGCCCTAGATATCTGATTAGACAATTCAAAAGAAAACTATAAAGTAAAAAGCTTATGAAGGAGAAAAGATATACATTACAAGAAGAGCAGCCGATTCCAGTTGGCTGGCATCCGGCTAATGAAGAAGAAGCCGTGGCTAGGATTGAAGCTATTGAAGCGGAGTATGAAAGGACAGATGTTAGCTATAATGAAGAAGAGTTTTTCGATAAACTAAATGAAGAACGAACATGGCTAACTAACAAAGAGTAGGAGGATAAAATTATGTCAAGACCAATTAGAGAAACGCCAATATTATATGGCAAAGACGCAAAACGCTTTGTTGAAGAAATGAAGCGGGTAGAGAGTTTAACTCCTGAACAGCGCAAAGCTAATAGAGAAAAGCTACAAGCTGAAATCGCTGTTCTTGACAAAGAATGGAATTTAACCTATAATGCACTTCGAGGATGAAAATAGAACATCTTTCCTTGGAACATCAAATAAATACATTCGACTGTGGGGACTCAGACTTAAATGATTTCTTACAGAATGATGAGGGTGCGTCATGAACTTATGACACACCCTCGTTGTTTATCCATACTTGTAACAGAAGTTCAATTATATATAAACTAAACCCGCTTACAAGTCAATGTCTTTACTCCTCTTTATATGCCTCATACTCCTCACGAGAGATTGGAGTCTCTGGGTCAACTTTCAAGACTTCATCATAGGTTAAGCCATAGAGGTGATAGACGAGGAAGTCGATTTGATTCTCCAAGGAAGTGGTGTCGGCATTCTGCTTTTTTCCCAACAATATCTCTGTAACACATTTGCTAATTCTATTTACTATTGTTTCATTGGCAGAGGCTATTGGCAAGTTTTTTATAAATAGAGCTTGATAACGAAAAAAGCCACCAACTTGTGGAACAGACGTATTACGATGATAATAATTCAATAATTTAGAATTTAATACTCCCAACACATATTTATTATTTAATCCATCATCCGATATTATCTTCAAACTATACACAGTAGTTGTCCCAAAGAACCCATTAATATCCAGTGCGAAACTATTACAACTTGCATTGTCTAAAGTGACGATTTTCTCACCTTCAAACCTTGTCGGTTTTCTCTGATTCCATAACTCATACCATGCTTTTGAAGACTTATCGAAATAAGAGCGTCCCTTTAAGTTATCTTTATTATCTAGCATATATTGATATGCATTAGGATAATGAGATTTAAAGAACTGCTCAGAAATAACATTTCCATTTTCGTCATATGGGTATATCAAGTATAAGCCACCCCACTCAATAGTATACGGTCTGATATTTTTCCCTTTCAAAAATGGCCTTAATATCCCTCGTTCTATATCATGACCGAGAATGATATTCCCGTCAACAAGGAACACGTTATCTTTACCAGTAGCAATTCCTTGATAAATTCCATCACATAAATCTATCAAATATTTTTTTTCATGCTGAATCTTCTCTAATAAATCATCATTATTGGACATAGAGAAATTCCAAACTTCTTGATCCAATTTATTCGGCGAAAAAATAACAGGAGATTCCTCTAAACCTTGCTTATATTCTATGTTATTATCTGAATCATTAGATGCTCTAAACATAAAAATTCCTGTATAAGTCATAGCATTCTCAAAGTTTTGTTTATCGCCAAAATCAACAATCTCTACTAGAGCTAAATTTTGTCTTATAAAGTGTCTCAATGCTTTACCATAATCTCTTTTTAAGAAACGAGTTGGGCATATATATATTGCATGTCCATTATCTACAATCAAACTTTTTGTCAACTCAATAAAAGGAATATAAAGATCATATTTTCCTTTAGTCGTTTGAAAGTTTTTCAATTGCTGCTTAACATTTACAGAAAGGTTCTTAAACTCCACATATGGAGGATTTGCTATTACAATATCAAATCCGCCCTTTTCGAATACATCCGCAAAATATGTATGCCAAAGGAAGAACTGGTCATTTGGAATCTCCAGCTCATCTACGGCATCCTGCACCTCATGGTTTCCCTCGGCACAAACCTTGATGTAATCCTTCACATACTTATCTATCTGCTGGCGACGCTGAGCACGCAAGGTATGGTCGGTGATGCTAAAATATGATTTTACCAAATCCTGAATGGTCTTCTGAACATCAGTTTCCTCAAAACCCAACGAGAGAACACCACGAGTTTTCTTGGTATCCTTACCTGTCTTCAGCTTCTTGGAAGTAACATCCAAGTCCACCCCTTTATAACTCTCCAGCAACGAGTTGCCCTGCATAATCTTAAAGTCGAGATTAGGCAATGGCATCGGCTCCTTCTCATCGATGATAAGAGCAAGCCAGAAACGGAGGCGAGCAATATCTACGGCTCCCTTCTCTATATCAACACCATAAATGTTGTTCTGAATGATGTGGCGCTTGATGTCGGCAGCATTATCCTCTTCGAAGATTTCAATGGACTTACGGCATGCATAAAGTTCACGGAGTAAGCCCATAGGGAAAGCTCCCGAACCGATGGCAGGGTCGCAAATCTTCACGTCTATCAACTTCCGGTCGATAGACATGGCAAGTTCTGAAGAAGCTCCACCCAGCTCCTCCACATCATTGGTTTTCACAAAGTTAGCAATATGTTCCTTAACCTCAACATCATCTATGCCAGTTTGCAGATACGCCGTCAACGACTCCTGACACATGTAACGAACGATTTCCTTTGGGGTATAGAAGGCTCCCTTGTCCTTGTTATCCTCCAAAAGATTCTCGAAAATCTTGCCAAGCATTTCAGGGTCAACACCCACTTCGGCATCGTTCGGATCGTTCTCATCAATCGTAAAGTTGTAACTATCAAAGAAATCGAAAAGCGACTGGAACATTCCGGCAGGGAAACAAGAATCTACTTCATCTATCTTCTCCTGCTGGAAGAGACCACCATTAAGATAAGGAATTTCATCGGCATTCGGAATATACTTCACTCCTACTCCGTTAACCAAAGGCGCACTACTCCGGTCCTCTGGCTTGGTATTGAGCAAGCCAAAGAACATCGGTTCAAGCACCTTGTCCAGGAAATCTCCCTTTACTTTATCAGAGGCTTCATAGAACAAATCGTGCATATAATGCAGATTGCCGGCAAGCCATCCCTTACTCTGCAGGAAATAAAGGAACACGATGCGACCCATCATCTTCTTGATATAATCGCGCACCAGTTTATCATCTTCCTTAAAGGATGTAAAGTATTGGGCATCTGGCTCTCCCGTCTCCTGCTCCACCCATTTGTTTCCCTTCTTTACATATTCCTTACCCGTAAGGAATTTCACGAATTCAGCATACTGCTTACGGTAAGCAGCAAAGAAATCATCTGAAAGAGCCTCAACAGAGAAGGCTTTCTTGATTTCAAGAAACTCATTGGCTTTTGTCCGTAAACTTTCAAAACGAAGTATAGGAGTCTTATAAAAAGCCTTCTCATCACCAAACACATAGGTGAATCGCTTGGTGCTGGTAGCATCTTCCTTCAAGTCGCAAATCAAAGACAGGCGCCAATTGGTTCCATCATTAAATACCGCCAAGGCTGCATCAAAGCCATAGCCCAGATAAGGACGAATGAGGTTACGAAGCCCCACCTTGCGGCGCAGCACTGAACCATCCTCCATTTCATAATAGAAGAATCCTAACTCATAATTATCTTGCGTTGTCATGCTGCCCAGGAAATATCCCTTGCGGTCTTCGGCATCCTCGTCCAAAACCTCAGGACTCACACGCACCTTGTCGGCATGAAAGTAATCCTGCAGCAACATCTGCCACTTTGAAAGATTGAACTTCGACTGAAAGAGTCGCTTAAATGTTTCTTTATTATATGTTGCCATAATTATCTTTGTTTTTTCTGTTCTTACACCTTATTATATAGAGAACTTATATGAATGACTCAGATACCACAATCTGCGGTTCCAAGATTTCCCCGTTTCTTTCATCATCGGTATCCAGCGGAATGTTGTAGCGATCAAAGAGTTCATCTATCTTGTCTATGATTTGCGCTATGAGTTCTTCGCTGGATGGTTTCTGCTTCTTTACCTGGCGATTGAAACTGTTGATGCTGGAATTGAGTCCGGTGAAGACACCCAGTTCCACTATCTGCTCCAGCTTCTTGATTTGCGCCACAGTCTTCTCCGCATCCACAGCATTCAAGGCTCGGTTCATCGTACGGAGAATGCTCAGCACGGCATTGGTCGATTTATCTTTCTTCCTGTTCTCCATGCTTTCGGCATCCACCACTTTTCTTACCACCTTCTGGTAGGATTCCAATGCCAGTTTCACCTGGTCGTAATGGAAATCCATTACCTTCGCAAAGTCACCCGGCTTCTCCTCCATCGCAGCCTTCATGATGTCCATCGCATCCAAGAATGGAATAGACAAAGCCTTGCCGTCAGCCTTAACCCAATAATACCCCACCTTCTGAGGCGAAGAAAGATAGACGATGGTGGAATGAGGATGTTTTCCGATTTCCCTTACCGTTCGGCTCTTCATCGGCAAAGCCTTGATGCTGTTGTAGAGCTTGCGATGGGTGCGATAAAGCTCACGGGCTTCTTCCAGGAACTTCAGGTTTCTATCCACGGCATCCTGAATATCAGGATTGAACATCTGGAACTCTTTCACGATTTCCTCTCTAGAGTAAATCTGTGCATCCTCGCCAAAGGCTGAATGGAAGCCCTGCAACTTGATGAGGGCGTTGCTATAGAGATGAATCTCCTGGTTGCCCTGCATCGACGGATAGAACATGTAGTTGTATATCTTGTCTGCCACCGAACCGATACGGTTGACACGACCGATGCGCTGCATCAATCGAGTAGCATTCCATGGCGAATCGTAGTTGATGATGACGTTGGCACGATGCAGATTGACACCTTCGGCAAGCACATCAGAAGTAATCACGATGTTGAATTCATCCGATTGCTCGGCATAGTTGGCATCAAAGCACTTGCGGAGAAGTTCCTGCCGGTTGGTACGATTGCTGGCACATACATCCAGAATGTCATGGCGATGCAGACGATTCTGCAGCTGCTCCGTCAGATAATTCACGGTATCTACGCTCTCAGAGAAGATAACCAGTTTGCCTGTAGGATTTATCTCTTTATCAAAGAATTCATGCTCCAGTTTATCGATAAACAGTTCCAGCTTTGGGTCTTCGCTTACCTCATCCCATTTTCTGCAAAGCTCCTTCAAATTCTTAGCATCTTCTTTCAGCATCTCCAGGAACCGTTCGCTGAAATCCTCGTCTTTAAAGACTGTATCTTCCTCTTTCAAGCCTTTTTCTACGGCATATTCTATGATACGGTCCAGTTCCCAGCCCTTGGCTTGCTTATCCTTCACGTTGATATCGGGAGCGATAATCACCTTGTTCTGGTCAAACATCTTAATCATATCCTCGGTAATACGGAGGAAGGTGTGGAGCGAACGGCGGAAGGCATAGAAACTGCTCTCCAATCGCTTGACCATGTGAACACGATAGATACCTGTCAGCATGGTGGAAATATGGAGGGCAGTAGGATACTTCTTGCGCGCCTCGCCCTGCAAGAACTCCACGGCACGATAGCGGGCATAGTGCAAACCTTTTCCTGTAGGATTATCTTCGGGATGAGGCGTATCGGTAAGAATCGCCATCGTACTATAGAAGAGATCGTTCAAACCACCATTTAATTCATACATCAATTCGTTAGGAGGCAGAATATCCGGGAATACGATGTGCTGATCATCCAAGTCTTTCTTGTAGGCAGGCACATTCTTGATATTGTTTCTTGTTCGTCTAACCGTCATCTTATCAATCACTTGCGTTCTTATCTTCTCGTAGAGGTCATCGGTACGCTTGGCAAATTCTGCATTTCTTTCGTTCTTCTTGTCTAACTTACGCTCACGCATCAGCTTATCGTATTCTTCTATCCATGGAGAGAAGGTTACAGGCAGATTCTGGATGCCTTCGATGGTGGAATAGCGGGCATTCTGGAAGAGAAGCAAGAGATTCAGAAGATCGGTTGGACGATTATTGAGCGGAGTAGCCGAAAGCAGCATCACCTTCTTGTGATGGCCCTTTACCAAACCTTCGTTCATGCGAGGAGTCTTGCAGATTAACTGCAAATCATCGTATCTGCCAGCGGTGGCTCCACGGAAGTTATGCGCCTCATCAACAATCACCAGGTCATACTCTCCCTTTTCACGGAAGTTGCCTTCGCCCTCTATGATTTTATTCAGACTGCCATTGCTCACAAACTGGGCGTAGCGCTTGATGCCGAAAAGCTTGAAGGTATCAGTCCAGTTCTTTTCCAAGGCTGGCGGATAAACCACCAGGATATTGGTATATCTTCCATTTGCTTCAACAAATCGCTTGGCAATCATCGTGGCAACAATGGTCTTACCCAAACCCACCACATCGGCAAGGAAGAAGCCATTGTGCTGCATCAGCATCTGATAACCCTGAATCACGGCATCGTGCTGATAGCGGATATCCTTCACGCCCTCAGGCATCTCCATCGCAAAGTCATCCTCCACCTGCGAACCGAAGGTATCTATCAGCACCTTCATGTAGAGTTCGTATGGTGTAGGCAACTGGGCAAGATGAGTCTTCGCCTTCATCTGTTCGATGTCTTCCAGATTCAAAGGAACGGCCTGCTCCCAAAGTTGCTCAAATTCCTGCTTGCAATATTCCACATCATCATAATCTTTCATCGCCACGTTCAACTCATACCGGTTGCTAGGCACGGTTCCCATTCCGGAATCGGATAGATTGGAGGAACCCATGATAACCCAGCCATCAGAGTTTGGATTATGGTTTTCCGGGAGAAGAAGATAGAATTTGGCATGGAGGTTCTTACTGCGATGGATACGCATCTCCAGTTTTTTGTCGATGATGTCCTGGCAAAACTGGAGGATGTCTCTCTCCGTCTGCTCATCATAGCCTGCATTCTTCACTTCCTCGACGAAATCGTGAGAATAGGCATCGACAACGGCTTGTTCATCAATCTGTCCGAAAAAGAGTTTGGATTGCTTACGGAATATGTTGTCGATATTGATACCTACCAATATCTGTATCTTTTTGACGTGTTCAAATTCCTCACGAAGTTTGAAATAGCCCGAACTTCGGAAATATCCTACTACTGCCTGAAAGGTATGAAAATCAAGCATATTGTGGGCTATTCCCTTGAACTTCTCGAACAGGGAATTATCAGGAGTATTATTGAAAAACTTAGTGCTCATCTGTCTGTATCTCCTTAGGCTATTGGCACTTCCGCCATTCCCCCAAGCAGAAACATTCTTGTTAGTTTGTATGGTTGCTACCAAAATAGAAATGGCGTAGGGAATCTATCACTCGCATTACCCTTGCCTATTGAGGTCCTAGGAAAACCTTTGGCAACAAGAGTAAGAAGCAACAGTAACCTACGCCAAACTTGCATATATAATAGCACAGGATGTACCCTATCCAAACGAATGGAAAGGGCACACCTATGCCTGTGTACATACACACATAAAGCGAAGGCGCCTACCGCTGTCTTCATCTGAATGCCTTTTTTGAAATTTCCTAGGTTTCAATAGGTCAGAAGAAAACGTAGAGAACGTCTTTCTTAATTATGATAGGCCAAGCCATGGATTTTTACCTAGCCAGCGACTCATCGCCAACCATCCACGGCAAGACAACTGCAAAAGTACGAAAAAGAATTGGCTTCACAAAATTTTAGGTCTTTTTTCTTGCATATCTCATTTACTTTTCTTATCTTTGCCACCAAATTAATAACAATAACATTAAAAAGGAGGTTATTATGCAAGCAACAAAGAACAATACAAAGGAGGAAAACATCAGAAAGTTTAAACAACTCCTAAAACATAAAGAGGAGATGCTCGAAAGAGCAAAACAATATGATGGCATTGACATTTATGCTAAAACAGAAATCCACTATTAGATGAAATCAAAGCTGATTTCGAAAAGTCTGCAAATGACTTAAAAGAGAAATAGTTTCTTGCAAATCCCAATAAAATTGGTTATAAAGCTGCATATAAGCAAGGCTTTTGCCCTTACAGGGCGCAGGGGAACAACGCTTTAATACCCAGGGCGATGCCCTGGGCTAGGAGCTTCTGCCCTTTCAGGGCGTGCCGCTGTTTTGCAGTAACATCACCCCTTCCTCTTCCACGTTATTATAAAAAGGACTGCCTTTTTTGCTGTTCCAATCCTTCATCGAATACACTATCGGGTGAATCATCTGATTGATTTGCCATCCCAATTCCCAAAGAGGATAGGTGTAATTATCATGATCCTGCTCGTCTATCTTATCCTTATTCAGAAGCACAAGGATGTCCCAGTCGGAATCTGCCTTGGCATCCCTTCTGGCCCTTGACCCGAAAAGGATAACCTTGGCATCTTTCGGCATAATCGACTCCGCTTTCTTCTGAATCGACTTGAGTACCTCATCTTCAAGATGTTCCCTTGTTACTGTTGTCATAACACTACCATTTAAATCACACCGCAAAAATACGAAAAAGAATTGAAACTAACAAATATTCTGAGAGATATTTGCATTTATTCCTTTCTCTTCACCCAAACCTTGTGGCTGCCGCTGCCCATCGAATCTATCGGCGAAGTTCTATCGGCGGTGATTTCCTTCAGCTCCAGGGAGGCGGCGGTGCGGCTCAGGTTGTTGATGTAGGCATAATCAGAGAGGGTGATGAAACCATTGGCTTCTATCATCTCCAGGGCACGAGCGATGCGCTCTTCCCTGGAATAGAGCTGCTTGCGAATCACCTTTACGCCACCCATGTCTCGCTCCAGGTCGCGATCGGTTTCATGCTTCACACTCTTGAGTAATTCAGGAGATGCCTTGAAGTTGATGTCCTTCACGCCCACCTTGCGATACGCCATCTTATCCTCTTCACCCTGCATTTCCGTAGGCTTATCGTCCTCGAAACCGAGGGAGAGCGAGAAGGTGCCGAGGCCTTCCAGATTCACATTGTAGCCCATGGAGAGCATTTCTACCAGCATATCAGCCACATCCATCAACACAGCCTCCGTGGTACTTTCCGAAATACCACGATGGTAGCCCTGCATCTTCTTGACGAACTCTTTTCTGGATAGTGTCCGATTGGTCACCATCTTGGGATAAACTCTGCGCTTGCCTTCATTACGCATATCAGTTAACTCTTGCAACTTGTACTTTGCCATAACGATTCCTTTCTTATTAATATTGTTATCACTCCATATTGAGACAGCCATTACAGTCAAGAGTAACGATGATTGCTCCTCATCATAATAGTTCTCAAACCTAGAGATAAAAGTATTTATCCCTAGATAAAAGTTCCGTTCAACGACGTTGAACCGACATTCAGCGACGTTGAATGCAGGTTCAGCGACGTTGAACGTACATTCAACGTCGCTGAACGAAACTTTCTAGTAGGCAAAAGTACATTTTTTCCTAATAACAACCAAGACTTTTCCTAAGATTAACACAAAATTAATACTGGAAGGAGGGAGAAAGGAGACAAGAGGCATGGAGAAAGAAGATAAGGGACATGAAGAAAAGATGTTTTTTATTTGGTGGTTTCACCATTTATTCGTATCTTTGCCAACAAAGAGAATATCACTTAAAAGAAAGGCGAGCAATTATGGCAAGAAAACTATATCCGATAGGATTACAAACTTTCGAACGAATCCGAGTAGAGGATAAGTTCTACATTGACAAGACGGAATATGTATATCGTATGGCACATACTGATGGTACTTATTTCTTCCTGAGCCGTCCACGCCGTTTCGGAAAGTCGCTGTTGCTAACTACCATGCAGAGCTATTTTGAAGGAAAGAAGGATCTTTTCAAAGGACTCGCCATCGAAAAGCTAGAAAAGGATTGGATAAGCTATCCGGTGCTGCATTTCGATATGAGCATGGGCAAACACATGGAGATAGCCCAGCTGGAAAGATATTTCGACCAGCAACTTGCAGAACAAGAGCAGAAATGGGGCATTACGAATCCGGCTGTTGATGCCAACGTCCGCCTCATCTCACTTATCCAGACTGCCTATAGGGAAACGGGCAAGCAAGTGGTAATACTGATTGACGAATATGATGCCCCTTTGCTTGATGTGGTGCACGAGGATGAAAAACTGGAAGAACTTCGCAACGCCATGCGCAATTTCTACAGTCCGCTAAAAGGATGCGAGAAATTGCTCCGCTTCGTATTCCTCACAGGCATCACCAAATTCTCCCAGCTCAGCATCTTCAGCGAATTGAACAACATCACCAATATCAGTATGGACGAACCATATGCCGGCATTTGCGGAATTACGGAAGATGAACTGGTGAACGGGATGCGGGATGACATAGAGGCACTTGCAGAAAAATTAAACCTGTCGTATGAGCAGACGTTAGCTAAGTTAAAGGATAATTATGACGGCTATCATTTCACATGGCCTTCTCCTGACGTTTATAATCCGTTCAGCTTATTAACCTGCTTTGCCAAGCAGAAGATTGATTCCTACTGGTTTGGTTCCGGCACTCCTACTTATCTGATTAATATGATGCGCAATTTCAACTTTCTGCCAGCGAACCTGGGCGAGAGTATGGAAGCCGGAAAGGATGACTTTGATGCTGCCACGGAAACCATGACCACCATCATGCCGCTGCTCTATCAGAGTGGCTACATCACCATCAAGGATTATGATGAAGAAACGGAACTCTATACCCTAGCCATTCCTAACAAGGAAATAAGAGTTGGATTGTACAGAAGTTTGTTGCCTCATTATCTGACCTCAAAAACTGCTATGTGCAATACCACCATCGCCAAGATGTCGGTGCTTATTAAACATGGCAAGATAGATGAAGCCTTACAGTTATTGAAATCGTTTTGGGAGACGGTGCCTTATTGCGACAACACCCATTACGAAGGGCATTACCAGCAAACGATGTATATCATCTTTGCCTTGCTCACGAATTTCAGGATTATAGTGGAGCAACATACGTCAAAGGGTAGAATTGATATAACCATGGAGACAGATGATACTATCTATGTGATGGAGCTGAAGTTTGGAAAGACTGCCCAGGAGGCTCTTGAGCAGATAGAAAGCAAGCATTATGCCGATGCCTTTGCCATGAGCGGCAAGGAAATTATCAAGGTAGGCATGAGCTTCAATATCAAAGAAGACAACACCATCGTGTTCGATTGGAAATCATAATAAATTTAGATGATAAAAACAAAAATAATAAAAACGAAAAGCGTGCAGGCAACAAAGATGTGGCTTGCACGCTTTTTCCTTTTATCTTATTCTTCATTCATCCTACAGCCACGCTCCGAATCTTGCGCTTGGCAATGGGGCGGCGAAGTAATAGTTCTGGTCGTTA